>Ga0209064_1000382_pt1 | contig 100910 bp, 94 predicted proteins | sample Inofromicrocosms_FD_187498 | JGI IMG/M metagenome (GOLD analysis project Ga0209064, IMG submission 187498) | Mouse cecum microbial communities from Vienna, Austria - Inoculum for glucosamine and mucus D2O microcosms (SPAdes) (version 2) | ecosystem: Host-associated > Mammals > Digestive system...
AAAATAACTCTATCGGATTCCAAGGGGAAAGTCTATCCATTTTTGTGGATAACTCGATTGATTTCAAGGAAACTGGTTCAAGGTTTTGTAGTATCAAGCATTTTTATATGCTCATGAATAATTCAGGTTAAACGCTTATGCAGCAGCAGTGATATTGACTTTTCCCAATTTAAAGGAGCACGCATCATCAGCAGGGATGAAACGGTAACTCTTTATCACGGTTCAAAATCAGGTATCAGAGGAACGATTGCGCCTGTCAGCCGGGTGCATTGTGATTTCGGAAAAGGATTTTATTTGGGAACAGACCGCACCCAGCCCCTTACCCTGATTTGCAATTATCCGAAAGCTAAAATATATACTTTAAGCGTCGACCTATCCGACCTGAAAATTTTTGATGTGGAAGCAGGGTTAGACTGGGCTTTGTTAGTTGCATTTAATCGCGGGAAAATGGATTTTGTAAAAAATTCTTCTATTTACGATCGGTTTAAAAATCTGGCTGAAGGCTGTGACATGGTTATGGGATATATAGCGAATGACAGAATATTTGTTGTTCTTGACAGATTTTTTAACGGAGAGATTACGGATATTGCCTTGATTCACAGTCTTTCCGCTCTCAAACTGGGAAAACAATATGTTGCTTTAACAAAAAAAGCATGCCAAAAAATAAATATAATTGCAGAACAGGAGATTTCTGAAGAAGATAGGGGTAAGCTAAAAACGGAAAGTGAGACAAATCGTTTGAAAGGAATTGCAATGGCAAATGAAATCTGTCGAAAATATCGTCGGGAAGGACGATTTTTTGATGAGATATTAGAGGCAGGTAAATAACATGGCAAATCTTAGTTTTGAAAAGCGTCAGCTCTGTGACATACAGGGCCGGCTGTTTGAACTGTCATTTAAGAACGGGTATGACAGCTTTGAATTTATAAAGGCGTTTATGAACAGCCGGGCGGCGGTTTCCCTGGATGATACCTATGACCGTTTGCAATGGGCCGGAGAGGAATATATTCTTGAGGAGTTGGTTGAAGAAACAGGCGGACTGAAAAAAGCAGGTATTCTTTATCCGATGGAAGTCATGTATTGGACAGGTTATACTTATCGATTCTGGCACTATTATATGAATGAAAGCAGTCAGGAAATATATAAGATTGTCGATGGCAGAATAATGAATGAATGTTTTCCCGGATTTCATACGTTGGATGTTGAAATGGCAGTTGATAATTTAAAAGAGATTTACCTGCAGAATTGCAGTACGGATTCATTTTAGAGCCAGGTATTCCGGACGTAAATAACGGGGAAATAAAAAAGAGAGGAAGTGGGATCATGGAAGCCAGAGAGATTTTGGAACAGGTAAAGGCAGGAAAAATCAGCATAGAGGATGCGGAAAAGTTTTTTAAAAAACAACCCTTTGAGGAACTAGGCTATGCGAAGCTGGATTCCCACAGGGAGATCCGTTCCGGCTTTCCGGAGGTTATTTTCTGCAGCGGTAAACCGGATGAGTATCTGGTGTCCATTTATAAAAAAATGTATGAGGCAAATGGAGAAGCTTTCGGGACAAGGGCCGGCGCCCATCAGTTTGAACTGGTAAAGGAAGTCATCCCTCAAATATCTTATGATGAAGTTTCCCATATTCTGAAAATTGAAAAGGAAAATAAGGAAAGAACCGGTAAAATAGCAGTTTGTACCGCAGGAACGGCGGATATTCCTGTGGCGGAGGAAGCTGCCCAGACGGCGGAATTTTTCGGTTCTGCAGTGGAGCGGATTTATGATGTGGGAGTCAGTGGAATTCACAGACTTTTTCACAGGCTGGATACCATACAGGAGGCAAACTGCGTGGTGGCGGTTGCAGGAATGGAGGGCGCTTTGGCAAGCGTAATCGGAGGCCTTGTAAGCAATCCGGTTATTGCGGTTCCAACCTCCATAGGATACGGAGCCAGCATGAACGGCTTATCGGCGCTTTTAACCATGATTAATTCCTGTGCCAACGGCATTGCGGTCGTCAATATTGATAACGGCTATGGTGCGGGATATATGGCGACCCAGATAAACAGACTTGCTGTAAAGGGGCAAAAATAAATGGAACAATATAAGGAAAAGTGCGAAAGGCTTTTTCGTATTTTAGATGAAGTGACAAAAGAAAATCTGGCGGTTGCCTTTTCAGGAGGAGTGGACAGCAGTCTTTTATTAAAGCTGTCATGTCTTAAGGCAGAAAAGCATGGGACGTCTGTTTATGCCATTGCCGCCCATACGGAGCTTCATCCTTCGAAGGATCTGGAAATCGCAGAAAAAGTAGCGGAGGAATCGGGAGCGGAGTTTATTGTGTTGAAGCTGCGGGAGCTTAAAGAGGCGGATATTGTCAATAACCCCGTTGACCGTTGTTACCGTTGTAAAAAGCTTTTGTTTCAGGAGATAAAAAGAAAAGCCGAGGAGTTGGGAGCAAAGGTATTGATTGAAGGCACCAATCTGGATGATACAAAAGTATACCGCCCGGGACTGAAAGCCATTGAGGAATTGCGTGTAAAAAGTCCTTTGAAGGAAGCCGGTTTTACTAAAGAAGAAGTGCGGAAGTTAGCGGCGGCTTACGGTATATCTGTGGCGGACCGTCCTTCCACACCCTGTCTTGCAACCCGTTTTCCATACGGAGCTGTTTTGAGTGTGGAAAAAATGAAAAAGGCAGAACAGGGAGAGGCCTTTTTAAAAGAGTTGGGGCTGTATAATGTGAGACTGCGGGTACATGAAGAAACAGCACGTATTGAAGTGGATGAAAAGGATATGCCAAAGCTTTTGGAGAACAGGAAAGAGGTTGTGGAATTTTTAAAAGGCCTGGGGTATTGGTACATAACGCTTGATCTGGAAGGATTCCGCTCGGGAAGCATGGATATAGGAATAGAAAATAAGGCTTAGAAGTTAAAGACAGAATGAAGCAGAGAGGAAAAGATATGGCAAATACATTATATTTAGAATGCAATACAGGAATCAGCGGAGACATGAGCGTTGCCGCCCTTTTGGATTTAGGTGCGGACAGAGATGTGCTTATGAAGGTATTAAACAGCATTCCTGCAAAAGGCTTTGAGGTAAAAATCAGCCGGGTAAAAAAAGCGGGAATCGACTGCTGTGATTTTGCGGTTTTGCTGGATAAAGACCATGAGAATCACGACCATGATATGGAATATCTTTATGGAAAGACAGAAAATTGCGGGTGTAATCATGAGCACACACATCAAGAAGGACATCATGAACATGCACATAGTCACGATGGGGAACATGAGCACACTCATAGTCATACCCACCATCACGAACATAGAGGAATGAAAGAAATCAGGGAGATTTTATCATCCTGCGTTATGACGGAAAGGGCGAGAGCGCTTGCCTTAAAGATTTTTGAAGTTCTGGCCCGGGCGGAGGCAAAGGCCCATGGAGTTTCTCTTGAAGAAGTTCATTTTCATGAGGTAGGAGCTATAGATTCCATTGTGGATATTGTAGCGGCAGCAGTATGTCTGGATAATCTGGATATTACAAAGGTAATTGTCCGGAGGTTGTGTGAGGGGACAGGCAGTGTAAGATGCCAGCACGGAATATTGCCCGTACCGGTTCCTGCCGTGGCAAATATCATAGAGGCCTATGGTCTGCCGGTGCAGTTTAGTGACACAAAAGGAGAATTGATAACCCCTACGGGAGCGGCTATTGTGGCGGCAATGGAGCCTTCTTACAGCCTGCCGGAGCGTTTTACCATACAGAAAATCGGAATGGGCGCCGGAAAAAGGGCCTATGAACGTCCCAGTATTTTAAGGGCTATGTTGATCAAAGAAAAGACAGAAGAAAAAGATACTATTTATAAGTTAGAGAGCAATATTGATGACTGCAGCGGCGAAGCTCTGGGATATGTCATGGAGGAATTGTTAAAAGCGGGAGCAAGGGATGTGCATTACATTCCCGTTTATATGAAAAAGAACAGACCGGCATGGATGTTAAATGTAATCTGCTCAAAGGAAGATATTGAAAAATTAGAATCCGTTATATTCAAAGAAACCACAACCATAGGCATCAGGAGAGTGGAAATGGAGCGGACTGTACTGAAAAGAGAAATAAAGAAAGTACAGACGGTTTACGGGGAAGCGCTGGTAAAGGTCTGTATGACAGAAGGACAGACCCGGTATTATCCGGAGTATGAAAGTGTTGTGAAAATATGCAGGGAGAAGGGATTGCCCTATCCTGAGGTTTATGAAAAAATAGCGGAACAATGTCGTTAATATTGTTTGGAGCGCCTGTGCTCTTTAGAGTACCTATGTTTTTAAATGTTGAGAACAATAAATGTTTTCGAATCAATAAATAAAATTACAGGAGGAAAAGCATATGCATATGGCAGATGCCTTATTGGCACCGGCGGTAGCAGGAACCATGTATCTTTGTTCCGGCGCTGCCACGGGTTATTCAATTAAAAAAGTGCGGGCATTAAATGAGCCGGAAAAAATTCCCACAATGGGAGTGATGGGTGCTTTTGTATTTGCCGCCCAGATGATTAATTTTACCATACCTGGAACAGGTTCTTCGGGACATTTGTGCGGAGGAATGCTTTTATCTGCAATTCTTGGGCCGGAAGCAGGATTTCTGACCATGATAGGGGTTCTTCTGATACAATGTCTTCTTTTTGCGGACGGAGGAATTCTGGCTTTGGGAGCGAATGTTTGGAATATGGCGTTTTACGGCTGCTTTTTAGGCGGCATGGTTATCTGGAGCCGGATAATGAAAAAGAGTATGTCCAAGAGAAAAATAATGGCGGCTTCTGTTATCGGGTGCATATTGACCTTGCAGCTTGGGGCGCTATCCGTCAGCTTGGAGACTCTTGCATCAGGAGTCACGGAACTGCCCTTTGGGATATTTGTGGGGGTTATGCAGCCTATCCATCTTGCCATCGGTCTGGTAGAAGGACTGATTACGGCATCAGTTTTGATATTTATTTATGAAGCGAGGCCGGAAATGCTTTGGCAGTATGAATCGTCAGGTCAGACAGAAGGAAAGTTTTCACGAAGGAAAACTCTTGGAATCCTTGCTGTAACCGCGCTGGTTATCGGAGGCTTATTCTCTCTGGCGGCATCAGCGCTGCCCGACGGATTGGAATGGTCTATGGAAAAAGTAGCCGGAAGCGCAGAATTAACGGCGGCAGGAGAAGCCTATGAAACAGCTGCCAAAATACAGGAAACAACAGCTCTTTTACCGGATTATGGCTTTAAAACCGGGGAGTCGGCTGCAGGGACTTCTTTTTCAGGTATTATAGGTGCGGTTGTGGTAATCGGTCTATGTGTGCTGTGCTGTTATACATTAAAATTGTTTAAAAGGAAAAAGCAAAAGGAAGAGGCAGCATGAGTAAACTGCAGCAGGCGATTGACAATTTACATGAGGCAGACCGGGAAGCAGACAAACGAAGCGGCAAAAGCCGGATTCATCCGGTTTCCAGACTTCTTGTGTGCATGGCGTACATAGGGATTGTGGTTTCCTTTCACAAATACGATGTAACGGGACTTCTCGGTATGTCTCTCTTTATTATCATAACAGGGATTTTAGAAGATTTATCTTTTATAAAGGGATTTCAGAGAATCAAGTATATCCTGGTTTTTGTAGTGCTTTTGGGAGCCGTGAATCCTTTCCTGGACAAAGGGATTGTCATGCAGACCGGAAGCATTACGGTTACAGGCGGAATGCTCTCTATGATAACTTTGTTAATAAAAGGAATACTAACAGTATATTGTGCATACCATATGTTTATGTGTACGGGAATAGAACAGCTTTGCAGGGCTCTTCGGTGCCTAAAGGTTCCCAAAGGCGGAGTTACGGTTGTTTTACTGATTTACCGTTATATCATCGTTCTTTTAAAAGAAATACAGAGGATGTCCTTAGCGTACCGGCTGCGTGCGCCGGGACAGAAGGGAATCCATATCAAGGCATGGGGGTCTTTTGCGGGGCTTTTATTGTTAAGGAGCATGGAGCGGGCGCAAATCGTATATGACAGTATGCTTTTAAGAGGTTATGACGGAGAGTTCCGTTATGAAATCCTTGGGCAGGAAAAAAACGGAAAGGGCCTGAGCATAGCTTATACCGCCGGCTGGATCGGAATATTTATTTTATTGAGATGCTTTCCGGTTGTTCAAATGGTTGGAGATATGATTATTTCCCCGGGCAGGTAATTAGTCCGGCGTTTATCGGTCGTTTTTCGGATTTATGGATCGTTTATAGAAAACAGATTTTCATTTAATGTATGTGCTGTCGGTGCGGCGGCGTAATCGAAGATTGGAATGGAGATTAAATATGGTAAATTTAGACCATCTGACCTTTACTTATGACGGAAACAGGGAAGTGCTTTCGGATATAAGTTTTCATTTAAAGGCAGGGGAGACCGTAGGGTTAATCGGTGCTAACGGAGCGGGAAAATCCACCCTTTTAAAAATTCTGACAGGATTGTTAACGGATTATAAGGGACAGGCGAAACTTGACGGTATGGACATAAACAAAAAAAATCTGGCGGCGGTCAGGGAAAAGACGGGATATGTTTTTCAGGATTCCGAAAGCCAGCTGTTTCTTTCCACCGTATATGAGGATGTGGCGTTCGGTCCCCGTAATTACGGTTATTCGGAAGAGGAAGTACAAAAAAAGGTAATGTCGGCTTTACAACAGGTGCATATAGAGGAGTTAAAGGACAGGCCCATTTACCGTATGTCCGGCGGACAAAAAAAGCTGGCGGCAATTGCAACCATTCTTTCCATGGAACCGGAGGTTATACTTTTTGATGAGCCTTCCGTGGGGCTTGACCCGAAAAACCGGAGAAACCTGATAAATATCATCAACCGGATAGGCGGTTTAAAAATCATTGCCTCCCATGACCTGGATATGATTTTTGATACCTGCGACAAAACAATTCTAATTGAAAAGGGGAAATTGATTTTTTATGGAGAAACCGCAAAGATTCTCACTGATCAAAGGCTGTTGGAGGAAAGCGGTCTGGAGCTGCCTTTGTCAATGCAGATAAGAGACGGAAACAGGAAAATAAATACGTAACTGTTGTTTGCTTTTTGGCACTTATTAAATTCTTTATTCTTTGTCCTCATTTGTTATAATGGCAATGAAGGAGTGATTTTTATGAATACGGATATTATATCGAAATACTTACAGTTTCTGCGTAAAAGTTATAACTATACCCAGGATGATTTGGCAAAGAAATTAGACATTTCACGGCAGGCAGTTTCGAAATGGGAAACAGGAGTAACGATTCCTGATGTAGGGGTTTTACTAAAAATTTCCAAACTATATAACATTACCATAAATGATATTTTAGAACCTAAGATCCAACCGCAAAGGATAAAGGGTTTTGAACAGATATCGGCAATTCCCGAGACGGAGTTAAAAGAAGCATTAAAATATTTTGACAGTGATTCCCTTGTGATAGCTTTAATGGGAGCATCGCCTGAAATAAACAGTTTTTGTGAAAAAATTTTTCCTGAAATAGATTTTGAAACTACAAGAAACAGCATTGGAAGGGTTAGAATTGAAACGGTTGAAGAGATGCAGAACCAAATTATTTCTATGGTAAATTTGCAAGCTATTGATGAAATATAATTGTTTGGCAAAATTAATTTTTACGTATATAAAGAAATGCAGCGTCAGAGTGTATAGAAAATCGGTCTATATGCTCTGCTTTTATATAAAGAAAATCTATAAGTAAAATTTCTGACTATCCAACAGATGCCGGTTATGTGAATACGAAGATTTTTAAATAAAAAATGTGACAAAAGAATGAGGCCATGCGTCTTATAAGTGAGATCTCAAAAAGAGCAGGAAAAGAGGTACAAAGATGGCGGATATTATGGAATTGTTTCAAAGGTATAAGAATGATGTCTACCGCTTGGCAGTCAGCTATACTCATTCCATACAGGAGGCGGAGGATGTATGCCAGACGGTTTTCTTAAAGCTGATGGAGCAAAAATCCATTACGCCGGGTAAGGAAAAGGCATGGCTTTTACAGGTAACGGCTAATCAATGCAAAAGCCTTTTGCGGAGCGCCCGGTGGAGAAAAACAGAACCCTTGGGGGAAGAAGCCGTTTCCTTTGATAAGCAGGAATATGAGGATATATGGGCGGCTGTTATGAAATTAAAGCCGGGCTATAGAGCAGTCATTTATCTTTACTACTGCGAGGAGTACTCCACAAAGGAAATTGCAAAGATCCTAAAAATCAAGGATTCTGCCGTTACAACAAGGCTGTCGAGAGCACGACAGATTTTGAAAGAAGAATTAAAGGAGGTCTGACTTATGCAAAAGGAAATAAAAGAAGTTTTTCATCAGGTAGAAATGCCGGATAGATGTGTACTGAATATTGAAAAAGCTATAGAGCAGAAAAAGGAAGGTGCGTCTTTTTGCAAAAAAACAAGTAAACTACCACGGTTTGCAGCGGCAGCAGCGGCAGTGGTAATGGCATTACTCTTAACGGATGGAGTCGTGTATGCCTATACGGGAAACGGAATTATCAGCAGGATAATAGCCTTTAATGGAGCCGTATTTACAAAAACAGTAGACGAAGAGGGCAATACGACCAGCGTGGCGGAGGTAAATACGGAGGAAGCAACGGCTCCTGCAGAGTATGTAGACGGGCGGTTATATTTAACGGTCAATGGAGAAAATCTGGATATTACAGAAGAGATTTCCGATACAAACGCTTATACCTATATTTATGAGGATACGGCATCCGTAACCCATTACATCATTATCGGCGGAAAACCGGAAAGCTTTGGCTATGCCGAATTTCTACAGGGTGCGGATAAGGAATGGATCGGCGGCTCTTTTATAGGTGGAGAAGTGGGCGGAACCATTAATCCGGACTGGCTGCAAAAGGCTAAAGAGGAATTAAATATACCGTGGCTGTAGGATAAAAAGCTTGAAAGGAAGTCATAAGAGATGAAAGAAATAAGTTATTGGAGATTTACCGGAGGGAAATTTGTCGCAGCGGTTCTGATCATGGGATGTATACTTGCCGGCTGCAATGCTCCGTCTGTTAATACAGGAGATATAAAATCCGATATGCCGGTTAAAGAGGCAGAATTGAATGTAGGGGCTGCAAATATGGATGTCATGTCGGTTGTGCCGGATCCCGCTGAGCCCTCCGGCAGTGAAAAGGAAGCCTTGCCCAAGGTAGCACAGTTAAATCAGGATTTGTTTGACGGTTCTGATATGGATCTTTGGATTGGAAAAGATGAAACATTGATAGCCTTAAAAAAAGACACTCTGTATCTTTATGATATGGCCGGAGCCGAAATCATTGCGGAGAAAAAAACCGAGCAATGGTTCATGCAAAATATGTATCCTTGTAACGATGGCTTTTGTATGATAGGATCTCTTCAAAATAATTTGAAAAATGAGGATGTCCGGGGTAATGAGCCATTTGTGATGGAAGTAACAGATGATGATAGAACCATGCTGGCAGTTTTTTACAATCGTTCTCTGGAAGAAACAAACCGGCTAGTGCTAAATGATATAGTGGAATATCCCGATGCCACTGTATGGAGCGTATCTCCTGATGCATCCATGCTTGCTTACTTCAATCTCTGGGATGGCCTTTGCATCTATGACTGCAATCAAAAAACCTGTAGACAGTTACTTGATTTTTCGGGTTCACGAGAAAAAACTTCAAATTTACTGGCAATTGACACTTTGTTTTTTGATGAAGAAAGACAGCAGCTGGTATTTACCGGGGGAACCGACAAAGGAAATATGACTGTTGAATCCTGGGGGTCTGTCAATTTGGACGGAACAGGGTTTGCAAATCATATTTTTGAAAAAGATGCAGGGATGGCAGCGGCTTACAAAAACGGAAAACTGTTACTTGGAGAAGACAGTCTTGCATTTGAAAAAATAATGGGTTATGCAGATATCGTTGCAAAAGAAGAAAAATACAGTACAGATATCGAAGGAGGAAATGGTATAGGCGGGCCGGTATTTTCTGATTCGGGAGAGACTTTTGCCGTAACAGATATCAGAGACAGTCAGGCTGTGCTGACTATTTATAATACCACGGACTTCTCAAAAATTTACCAGGAAATCATCAGGGATGAGAATGAGGAATACTTTTACCGTATACCGCGGGTTTACTTGTTTGACAGTTTAAGAGTATGTCTTGTTTGTATGGGAGGGCATGAAAATCCCTTGAAGACAGTTCTCATAAGATATTGAGAAAGATTCTCTCAATAAAAATATAATTGCCGGTTTAGCAGAAATGAGAATATAATGAAATATAAGAAGTGGGGAAATACTGAAATTGTCGGTATTTCCCCGCTTTTTGTTTTAATTAGCTAATTATATTTAAAAAAATCAGTAAAATGATGGAAAAAGCGACATATGTCGTTGAGAGAAAGGCGAAATGTTGTGTACGATTCAAGTAGTTTATTACCTCACAAAAGGGAGGGCTCAGATATGTTAAACAGGAACACGGATAAAGTATTGAATTTAATTGCGGCTTTAGATGATGAAAGAAGAAATTACCTGAATAAATATCTGGAGAACGCCCCTATCAGTATTTTGGAACAGATTGAAATTGTGAATATGAAAGGCGGAACCACTTTCATTTATGAAGGGGAAGAAATTGAAAAAATATACATTTTAGTGGATGGAAGTGTGAAGGCTACGGACCAGTATCGGGATGGAGTAAGCTTTGAGTATATGTGGTTTAAGCCCATAAAGGTTTTCGGAACGATGGAAATTTTACTGGATATGGATACTTACCGGACTTCGCTTACCACGGTAACAAACAGTAAGTTTCTGGTAATTTCCAGACGGGCTTTTGAAAAATGGCTTAATCATGATGAGAAAGCGCTGCGTCTGGAGGCAAAGACCATGGGAACCTATCTGCTGACACAGGCGAAAATGGCACGGGCGTTTCTGTTTTTTGAAGGAAAGCAGCGGGTAATGGTATTCATTGAAGCCACGTTAGATATAGACGGAGGAGCGGACTCCATACGTTTAAGCCGTCAGAGGATTGCGGACAGTACGGGACTTTCTACCCGTACAGTGGACAGGGCAATACGGGAATTGACAGCGGACGGATATCTGCGATGCAGGGGAGGACGCCTGTACATTTCGTCGGAACAGAGAAAACGTTTGAAGAAAGATACGGCTGATTTGTGGCAGGGACTGGATTCATGGGGCAGATTACTATAAGAATCGGGAGGGATTGAAATTGACTCAATTAATTATTTCGATGATAAGATGTGCAACGCCGATTTTACTTGCGGCACTGGGCGGGATTATTTGTGAACGTGTGGGTGTTTTCAACATTGCCCTGGAAGGAATGATGCTGTTTGGCTGTTTCTTCGCCATTTATGGGTCATATTTGACCGGAAGCGCATGGATTGGAGCCTTGATAGCCATGGCGGTCTGTGGAGTGGTAGGTTTCATTTTTGTTAAATTAACCGAAGATCTGGGCGCCGAGCCAACCATCACGGGCATAGGAATTAATACGCTGGCGCTGGGCATGACAACCTATCTTATGAAGATGGTATTCGGGGAAGGCGGTTCTATCTCAGCAAGCAATAAGATTTCAGGCTTTCAGCGGATTGAAATTCCTTTTATTAAAGATATACCCGTTATAGGGGAAATCTTAAGCGGATATACGCCTTTGGTATACCTTACATTTATTCTTGTACCGGTTTTGGCATTCCTGCTGTACCGGACCCATATGGGAATCAGTTTACGCGCCGTGGGAGAAGAGGCGCACGCTGCCCAGGCGGCAGGCTTAAGCGTAAGCAGATTCCGGGTAATATCCCTAATTGCCGCAGGTATGCTTTGCGGTCTTGCAGGGGCCCATCTTTCTTTGGGATATGTAACATTATTCAGCGAAAATATGACAAATGGCCGGGGCTTTTTCGCATATGTGGCGGTGGTTTTCGGTAAAGCGGACCCTGTATCCGTCATGATAGCGGCACTGGTCTTCGGACTTGCGGATACATTGTCCACCAAGGTTCAGGGAAACGGCATTCCTTCATCCCTGGTGCTGATGCTTCCTTATGTGGTAACTATTTTAGCGCTTATGGTACGCAGCACAATGACAGGGAATGGAAGAAAGCTTTTTCATAGCAATTTAAAAACTAAGGAGGTAAAACAATGAAAAAGAAATTAGCGATTTTATTAACAACAGTGCTGGTTTTCGGCATGACACTTACCGGCTGCGGAAATGACGGCGGTGCAGCTGCGCCGGCGGATGACGGGCAGAAGGTGGAAGAAGATGCAGGAGATGCAAAAGATGAAGAAGATGCAGGAGATACGGAACAGCCTGCAGATACCGAAGAAGAGAATGAAGGGACAAGCGAAGCATCTGAATTAAAGGTTGCATTTATTACACCCCAGGCTACCGGCGACAATGGTCCTGTAGACGATATTATGCTGGCAGTTGACAGAGTAAAGAATGATTATGGCATTGAGGTACAGGTTGTTGAAGCATTGGATACTACGGATCAGGAGGATGCGGTTCGTTCCTTCGCAACGGAGGGTTATGATGTAATCTTTACACTGTTCCAGCAGTTTGTAGAGCCTGTAAGAAAAATTGCCCCTGATTATCCTGACACCAAGTTCGTTATGATTTATGCAACAGATGATTTGAGTATGGATAATGTGGTTGCTTATGCATATGATGCATGGGAAACTTCTTATGCCGCAGGCGTATTGGCTGCATCCATGTCAGAAAGCGGCATTTTGGGAAATGTTGTAGGCTATGAAGATGATACAATTATCGCAAACTCCAACGCATTTTTAGCAGGTGCGCAGACGGTTAATCCCAATGCTACCGTAAAACGTATTAATGCGGCTTCCTTTGAGGATCCTGCAAAAGGAAAAGAAGTAGGTAACCAGTTAATCGCTGACGGTGCGGATGTTATCTTTACAGATGCGGCAAGAACAAGCTTAGGCGTTATTGAAGCAGCGCAGGAGGCTTCCGGGGATGTATTCATCATCGGCGATAATGCAGACCACAGCGCATTGGCTCCCAGTGCTGTTATCGGCGACAATATTTACGGATACGGCAATACTTTATACAACCAGATCAGCGATATTGTAGCAGGTAAATTTGAAAGCGGCGTTATTGTATGCTCTGTCGGAAACGGTATTTCCGTTTTACAGACATATGACAACTTCGGAAGCGACGGTGCGTCCGATGAGTTGAAGAGCAAATATACGGCAGCTGTGGAAGCTACCAATGCGGTAATTGAACAAATCAAAAACGGAGAAGTAACCGTTGAGAAGGACACAAGCGCTAAATAAGTCTTGACTGTACAAACAGTAGCATATAGCAACAAACAGTTATAACCAAATACAATTGGTATCGTATTGATACTATCAGTATATATAATTTACAACCGGTATAACTGTAAGAGTCATAATAAACTAAAGGCGCCCTGTCTTTCAGGGGCGGGGTGCCTTTACTGTTGATACCTTTTTTGAAATGGATGTGCATACTATGGATGAAATCATTAAATTAGAAAATATCGAAAAACATTTTGGCAGCGTATATGCCAATAAAGATATTAATCTGACAATTAAGCGGGGAGATGTACACTCGATTGTCGGCGAAAACGGTGCGGGAAAATCAACGCTGATGAATATTCTCTATGGTATGATCCGCCCGGATTCAGGAAGCATCTATTATGACGGAGAAAAAATAGAAATAAAAAGCCCTCATGACGCCATTGCCCGTGGAATTGGGATGGTTCACCAGCATTTTATGTTAGTTCCCTCTTTTACGGTTATGGAAAATATTGTGCTGGGATTGCCTCCAAGAGGCGAAAAAATATGGAGGCCGGAAAATTTTCGCCCGGAAATTACAAAAATCATGGAGGACTTCGGATTAGAAGTTGATTTGAACGCAAAGATTCAGGACATTTCCGTAGGCATAAAGCAAAGGGTGGAAATTCTGAAGATTTTATACCGTGGGGCAAAGGTTATTATTCTGGATGAGCCTACGGCAATCCTTACGCCTCAGGAGACACAGGAGTTGTTTTCAACAATCCGGCTGTTAATTAAAAACGATCATACGGTTATTTTTATTTCCCACAAATTGAAAGAGGTAATGGAAATATCCGACAAAATCAGCGCCCTTAGAGACGGCGTGCTGGTCAACACGGTAAACCGGGATGACGTTACCGCAAAAGATGTGGCATACATGATGATAGGACGGGAACTGGAGCCGTTGCAGAAAACTTTAGAGGACGGGGAAAAAGAAGTCAGCTTAAAGATAACGGATTTAAAGGCCGCAAATGACGGTCATGTTGCCATTGAAGATATATCCTTCTGTCTGCACAAGGGAGAAGTTGTAGGCGTTGCCGGTGTAGAAGGAAACGGTCAGAGCACACTTGTGGACGCCATTGTGGGAGCCCAGGGGACAGGCGGCGGAACCATTGTTTTTGAAGGGGAGGATATTACCGGCTGTTCCATTGCGGAAAGAATGCAAAAGGGCATTGCCCATATTCCCGAGGACAGAATGACGGAAGGCCTCGCATTGCCTTTGTCGGCAGAAAAGAATCTGATATTGGGAATTCATAATAAAGAGCCCATTAAGCAAAAGGGCAGACTTAATTGGAAAGAAGCAGAAAAAATCAGCGAAGAGCTGATAAAATCCTATTCTGTTAAAATAAAAAGCCGAAAAGAAGCTGTTGCCAATCTTTCCGGCGGAAATATGCAAAAAATTGTTGTAGCGAGAGAGCTGAACAGAGAACCCAAAATTGTAGTTGCCTGCCAGCCTACCAGAGGTGTGGATATAGGCAGCAGCAAATACATCAGGGAATGTCTGTTGGATGTGAAAAAGAAAGGCGGCAGCGTTTTGCTGGTTTCCGCCGACCTTGATGAGATTTTGGAACTGAGCGACCGCATTGTAGTTATGTATGACGGAAAAATCAGCGGCGTATTAGATGCTAGAGAAGCCACGGAAGAGCGGTTAGGCGAATTAATGTTCGGAAGGGGGTAAAAAGATGAAAAAACAAAAGATGATTTCTACTATTATGATTGCGGTTTTCGTAATTGTGTGTGCCCTTGGAATCAGTATTATAATGCTGCTTATCGCCCATAAGGATGTGGTACTTGCTTTTTCAAAGCTGGCGCAGGGCGCAGTAGGAAATAAAATGAATTTTGCCCGTACAGTCCGGATGATGGCGCCTCTCATTATGCTGGCGCTGACGTTTTCGGTGGCCTTAAGAGGTCAGATGTTTAATGCGGGAGGACAGGGACAGTTTTATTTAGGCGCTGTTTGTGCCACTGCCGTTTCCCTGCTGTTTCCTAATCTTCCGGGATGGCTGCTTATTATTTTAGGCATAATTGCCGGCATGGCGGGCGGTATGCTGTGGGCGTTGATTCCTGCTGTATTAAAGGTCCGTTTTCGGTGCAGTGAAGTTGTTACCACTCTGATGTTTAATTATATCGCTGTGTATTTTACGGAATTTCTGGTGCGCGTGCCGTTTTATGTTCCCGGTGCAGTAGGAGAGAGCGGTTCCACTGCCAATATACCGGAGGGTGTTTCTTTGACAACGCTTGTCAAGGGAAGCGAGCTGACAACGGAGATCATTTTTGCCCTGGTTGTAACGGCAATCGTCTGGTACTGGAGCAGATGGACGGTTTCCGGGTATGAAACGGAAGTAGTAGGCGTCAATGCCGTTGCCGCCCGCTATACGGGAGTTAATGTGAAAAACAGGCAGCTTCTGGCCATGGCTATAAGCGGAGCCATAGCAGGAGCAGGCGGGGCTTTGGAAATCATAGGCGTTTTCCACCGGTTTGTTATAGATTTTGCTCCCAGCGTTGGTTTTGACGGCATTGTTGTATCCCTTATGGCAGGGAATTCCTTCCCTCTGATTCCGGTTACGGCATTTTTCTTAAGCTGCCTCCAAAGCGGTGCGAAAACCATGGAAATGTTCGGAAAAGTACCCCGTTCGCTGGTTGACGTTATGATTGGCGTTATTATCGTTGTGGTAACGGTAAAGAGACTGCCGTTTGTCGTGAAAGGAACAAAAAGGGCCATAAAGGAAAATAAAGAGAGTTAAAAGGTAAAAAGCGCTAAAGATAGAAAGAAAGAACAGAAAGAAATGGAAAGAATCAGAAATAAATGGAATAAGTAAAGGCTGTGAAGAACGACAGAAAATTTTGAGGAATTGAAAAGTATTACGGGAGGGTAAATCATATGGCGGATTTGTTTTCAGAAATTCAGATAGGAAATCTTACTTTGAAAAACAGAGTTGCTTTTGCACCGATAGAAAACGGATATGCAAATGCGGGTGGCATAATTACCGAAAGGCTCATTCGCTTTTTTGAAAAGTGTGCGGAGAATGAATGCGGATTGGTATTTACCGGTTCCGTAGCCGTTGATTTTGACGGAAAAGGCGTGCCTTCCCAGCTTGAAATCTTTGATGAAACCAGACTGCCCGGCTTGCGGGAATTAGTGGAAAGACTGCATAAAAAAGGCTGTAAAGCGGCTACGCAGCTGTATCATGCCGGCCGTCAGATCGGACATGACAATCTTTTTACTCCTATTGCCCCCAGCCCGGTAAATTGTAAGCTTTTTGAAAATCTGGCGCCGCCGAAGGAAATGGATAAGGCGGATCTGGAAAGAATCCGGGAAAAATTCAGAATTTCCACGAAAAGAGCATTAGACATGGGTTTTGATTTAATTGAAATTCATTTTGCCCACGGGTATCTGCTTCACAGCTTTTTATCGCCTTATTCCAATCAGAGAACGGATGAATACGGCGGTTCGCCGGAAAACAGAATGCGGTATCCTCTGGAAATCTTAAAAACCGTTATAGAAGAAGTAAATGGAAAAGTGCCGGTAGGAGTCCGATTAAGCGTTGAGGAATATTTGGAAGGCGGATTGGGATTTGAAGAAGCCATAGATATTTGCAAGGCTGTCCAGGCGGCAGGTGCGGATGTCTTAAGCGTAAGCGCCGGAAGCTATGACAGTATGGAATATATGATACAGCCCATGCATGTTCCCGCAGGATTTCTTCGGGGATATGCGAGAAAGCTGAAGGAGATATTATCCATTCCGGTCATGGTGGCAGGGCGTTTAAATACGGCGGAGCTGATCCGGGATGTCATTGAGAAAGACGATGCGGATATTGTAGCCGTAGGACGGGGTTTTATTGCGGACCCGGAGGTCATCCGTAAGATCAAAGAAAACAGGGATGAAGAAATACGTTGCTGCACCGGCTGTAATCAGGGCTGCCTGGGGCGTATCTTTATATGCAAGGATGTAAAATGTATCTTCAATCCTCAGACGGGATTTGAGGGAATACGTGAAATTGAAAAGACAGAGAATTCTAAAAAAATCGGAATCATAGGAGCCGGTATTGCAGGCCTGAATCTGGCACGTTTTCTGGCGGAGGCGGGACATGAGGTTACGATTTTTGATGAACATATAGGAGGAAAACTCCGGGCCATGTCTGTTCCAAGGGACAGGGAAAACTTTGCCCTTCCTATTTTGGAAGGTAAGCAAATGTTAAAAAGGCTGAATGTAAAATGGATACAGAAAAAAGTATCTTCTGGTAAAGAATTGGAAGAATACGGCTTTGAGCAGGTGTTTGTTGCCACAGGAAGCATACAGGATAAAATCAAGGCAGAAAAGGTTCCGGTTGTGGAAGCTTCGGAGGCATTGCTTGCAATTCCGGCGGAAAACAGGATTGCTGTGGCGGGAGGCGGATATATCGGCCTGGAAGCGGCAAGACATCTGGCAATGCTGCATAAGGATGTTACCGTATTTGAAGAAAGCGAAACCATCGGACTTGGAGTAGGGGATACGGTCATCAACCGGATGAAAGAGGAAATAGATACTTTAGGTATAAAAATATATACAAATCATAGAATTGATTCGGAAAAAGATATTTTAAAGGTTTGTCCGGATACAGAGGTAATTGTCCAGAGCTTCGGTTATGTGAAAAACCGGACAATGCCGGAAGCTTTTGAAAAGGCTGTTTTTGTGGGAAGCGTTAAAGAGGCCATGAGTATTTTAGAATGCAGCGAGGATGCGTGGAAAGCATACGAAACCTATGAAAAGGGCTGAAAAAATAAGGAGTCTGTTTGTAAGCTATCGGGTTCAGGTAAAATCTGAACTGTTGCTTTATAGAATAATCATTGAAAGAAAAAAGTTTTATGAAGTATTTCGGGAGGAAAAAGAATGGGCGAGAAGCTTTATCATATTGGTTTTGGAGATGAACACGGGGCAAAATATGTGATTTTGCCGGGAGACCCGGGAAGAGTGGAAAAAATTGCCGCTTATCTGGATAATCCGAGATTTTACGCTAAAAACCGGGAGTATACTTCCTGGATTGGGACATTGGAGGATGAACCGGTACTGGTCATGTCCACAGGCATGGGCGGACCGTCCACGGCAATTGCGGTGGAGGAGTTATACCAGTCCGGAGTCCGTAATTTTTTGCGGATTGGTACCTGCGGAGGAATGGCCACACGGGTAAAGGGCGGAGATTTGGTAATTGCGACGGGCGCTATCAGAATGGAGGGAACCTCTAAGGAGTATGTTCCTATTGAATTTCCGGCGGTAGCGAATCTGGAAATAACGAATGCTTTGGTTGAGAGTGCAAAAGAGTTTGATATGACATATCATACGGGAATCGTACAGTGTAAGGATTCCTTTTACGGACAGCACAGTCCGGAGCGTATGCCCGTAGGAGATGAACTTTTGAGCAAGTGGCAGGCGTGGATTAAAGCGGACTGCCTTGCATCGGAAATGGAGAGCGCTACATTGTTTATTGTGGCACAGATTTTAAGGGCGAGAGCCGGCTGTGTGTTGAACGTTTTGTGGAATCAGGAGAGGGAAAAGCAGGGGCTTGATAATCCTACGTGCGCGGATATGACGAAGACGATTCAGGTTTGTGTGGAGGCGATTCGAAGGTTGATCAGAGAAGATAAGGGGGAATAGAAAGGGGGACGCCGACAGCGAAAAGCTGCGATGCGTACCGAAAAAAATCCTGTTATTTTCTGTAGCTGTAGATGAAAATCGGATTTTTCTAACAAAATAATCAGGGTTTTGGGCGTCGGACGGGTCGCCGTCTGGGCGGCGTCCTGCCGCAAGACGGCTAAAATTGCCATCCGTGGCAATTTTACCCTGAGGATTGGAGTTATTTTGTAAGAAAAAGCCGATTTTCATCTAATGCTACGGAAAATAACAGGATTTTTTTCGGTACGCGTCGCAGCTTTTCGCTGCGGCTGAAATTGGTGGAGAGGAGGGGTTCTTAAATATAGAATATATAGGGAAACACTGATTAAATCATGTTCTGTTATTGTACATTCTGTTCTCGTTCTTAGTAACACCGAATTATTTATTAAAAATAATATAGATTTGTCTTATGATGTTGTAAGAGCAGATGAATTGGAAGAATTTATTACATCTTATAAAGATAGTTTGTCAGAAAGTGACAGAATGTTTATATTACAAGATATAGATGAATGTAGAATCAATTAAAAGAAAATCCTTCATAATAAGTGGAGGATTTTTAATATTTATAAATTGAGCAGGTTTAATTTTATGTACCTGATCAGTAAGTGATTTTAGGAATCAATTTTATATTAGGCTTGTATAATTAAATAGTTTCGGCTAATATATAATTATAGTTAAAATCAGCCGGAGGAGAGAGTGTATGAATTATATACCAAGAAGTCTGGAAGCAGTGGTAAAGGAAGTAACGAAAGAATATCCTGTTGTACTTGTTACCGGGCCGAGGCAGGTTGGTAAAACGACAATGCTTCAAAAATTGATGGAAGGCACGGAGCGCAGTTATGTATCTCTGGATGATTTAAATGAGAGAGCAATGGCCAAAAATGATCCGGAGCTTTTTTTACAGCTGCATCAGCCCCCGGTGTTGATAGATGAGGTTCAATATGCTCCGGAATTATTTACTTATATTAAAATTTATGTGGACAAATATCATGACCCCGGAGCGTTTTGGCTTACGGGCTCTCAAGTGTTTAAATTAATGCAGGGAATGCAGGAATCTCTTGCCGGGAGAGTAGCGGTTCTGTCTATGACATCTTTATCACAGGCAGAGGTATACGGACAAAATATGGAGCCTTTTCAAGTTGCTCTACAAGAATTATCTGTTAGAAAAGAACAGCGAAAACCAACGGATGCCAAAGGGATTTTCGAAAGAATATTCAGAGGATCGATGCCGGCAATTGTCAGCGGTGCATACAGTAACAGTCAGATTTTTTACAACAGTTATTTAAGCACTTATATCGAACGGGATGTAAGAGAATTATCAGAGACAATAGATTCCTTAAAATTTCTCCGCTTTATAACGGCAGTTGCTGCAAGAAGTAGTCAAATGCTGAATGTAGCAGAGATTGCACAGGATGCTGATATTAATCAGGTACAGGCAAAAGCGTGGCTTGGTATTTTGGAGACTTTGGGAATTATTTTTTATCTGCACCCGTATTCCAATAATCTTTTAAAAAGACTTGTGAAAACACCGAAGCTTTACTTTTATGATACGGGTCTGGTTTGTTATCTGACGAAGTGGAGCAATGCCGAGACTTTGGAGTGCGGTGCCATGAACGGGGCAATATTGGAAAATTATGTAGTATCCGAGATTGCAAAAACTTATTTGAATTGCGGGAAAGAACCGTTTATGTATTATTATCGGGATAAAGATGCCAAGGAAATTGATATTGTTATAGAGCATGATGGGGTCTTAAACCCCATTGAAATTAAAAAGACATCCAATCCCGGGACAGAGCTTACGAAGGTATTTGCGTTGTTGGATCGTGCGTCAGTGCTTCGGGATAAAGGTGCTGTCATCTGTATGAAGCCGGAATTTGGGGCGATTGACAGGGATAACTATATTGTTCCGGTCTGGATGATTTAAAGGCAGGATGGCGTTCTATTTTGGATAAATTGGTATAAAGTTTTTCATACTGATGCCGGAAAGCTTGTTTCGCAGTAGTTTTCCCGTCATATGCAAGAAAATATAACAGCTCTGTAAGATAGAGCATTCTGAAACCGCCATCGGATTTGGTTCTTTTTAAACCTGGTGTAATAGTTTCTATAAAAGGTCTCCTGTCTTCTTAACAGCTCATGAGCTGATACACAAACCAGAAACAGCTTCCTTCGCATTGCACATCAAAAGCCAGTTCATGGCTGCAAGTCCATAAAACCAATTGATAATACTTTTCCGATTTTACCTGTGTTACCAGAATGCAGCGTCCTTGTCTGCGGAATAATCCCTCTTTGAATTGTGATGACGCTGTATACAAACGCCGCAATTGTGCCATTGAACAGGAAAGGGCAATCAAGGAAAATGAGTTGAATACGGAGATTAAGATTGCGGAGAAGGAAAAAGAGAAACACGAAAAGAATATGGAAACAAAGCGCATGATGCAGGAAAAGCAGGCGGAACTTGACGCAAAGAAAATAGCCAACGATATTCAGTTAGAGGAAGAAAACCGCAAGCTGGTGGATTTGCAGACAGAAAACGAGAAAAAGAAATCCGATGCCAAGGCATATGATTCGGAGGTGCTGCTGCGTACCTTTGCCGGAGTGGATACAGAGATTATCAAGGCCCTGGCGGTAAGCGGTATGGACAGCAGATCTTTAATCGCAAAGGCATTTGTGGAAATCGGGGATAAGGCGGATAAAATCGGTGTACTGAATGTTTCGCCGGATTTGCTGGAGTCTTTGACAAAAAAGTAAAGGTAAGAAAAGCCGTAGAAGGATTTTGTAAGTGAAGCTATAAAAGAGAGCATCAACGAGCATGTTAATGGGGAAATCGAAATGGAACAAAACAGATTAAAAGTAAATCCAATAGAATCAGCGCCCGTAAAAGGACGGGGTATGAATAAGATTATTATCGTAACCAGAAAGACAAGACTGACAGAGCTTGTAATTAAATATAATACCCTGGAGCAGGCAAAATTCTATATTGAACATCTGGGCGCTGACTTTTCGGATTATGTCTTAGAGGATGAAAATTACCGGAAAGCGGTGGAAATCGTAAAATCCATTGCGGAAAAATATGCAAGGGTACAGGAGGTGGACAGAACCTTTTTTCCCAACATGATTCTGGGCTGGAAGGGTATTTCCTGCGTGGATAAACCCATTGGCTGGTCGGAGGATAATCTGACATTTGTCGTAAGAGAACCTTATAAAAGCAAGTCTACCCAAGCTGACATTGTATATGGTAAACTGGGAAAAAAGGATACCTTTCGGATTGTTTCCAAAATGGCAGTAAACGGCGTTTTATTTTCAGACAGTATGGAAAGCGACGCTATAGAATCCATGCGGGAAGCGATGCATGGGAAGCAAAGTGGTTTTCTGCTTCCATAGAAAAAAAGGAGTTATGCAGGGAAATGGAGGAGGAGCAGGCTCATATCAGAACCGGTTATTCTGTAAAGCTGATTTGTGAGGAAAAGAAGGATCCGAGCTTGGTAAAAAGCAGATCTGAGACCGGTAAAAAGCAGATTGAACTGAAGGCGGAAGTCATAGAGGATAGAAATTTTCAAAATTATCATGAAACGGTGGATTATGAAATTGTCTCTTCGGAGGGAATCGGCTTTGACCATGCTAAAATTATTTTATGCGCTTTTTTAGCTTTGCAGAAAGAGGTAAATGAAAGCGGAAGGCCTGTTTTTGACCTTATGCCGGAGCGATTTACTCTTACGGGGCTGCAAAGAGCCTTTGAAATTGTGCAGGGTAAAAAGTTGCTTGTGGCTAATTTTCGCAGGAAGATGGCAGATTATGTCATAGAAACGGATGAGATTGTGGAGGGAGCGGGACATAGGCCGGCGAAGCTGTTTAAGAGGAATTTGGAGAGGTTTTATGAGTGACGAAAATTGATAAACAGGTATTGTAATTATGTTCAAAATGACATATGATTTAATTGAATAAAAATGGCAATAATGTCAAAAATATTCAATGGGAGATTCTTGCATGGAGATTAATAGAGACAAATACTTAAATGATTTAATTTGCCGTATGCATAACGGCATGATAAAAATTGTGACAGGAATCAGAAGAAGTGGGAAGTCTTATTTGCTTTTTCATATTTTTAAGAACTACTTGTTAGACTTGGAAATTTCAGAATCGCATATCATTACAATAGAACTTGATCAAAGAAAAAATAGGAAATACCGTGATCCTGACGCAATATTAGATTATATAGAGTCGCTCATAACAGATCATGAGCAGTATTATATTATGCTTGACGAAGTGCAGATGCTTACGGAGTTTGAGGAAGTATTGAATACATTGCTCCATATTCCTAATGCGGATATATATGTGACGGGCAGTAATTCTAAATTCTTATCAAAAGATGTTATTACCGAATTTAGGGGAAGAGGCGATGAAATTCATATTTATCCACTGACTTTTAAGGAATTTATGCAGGTTTACGATGGGGATATGTATCATGGTTGGGCGGAGTACATTGTATATGGAGGACTGCCGCTTACTGTTACCATGAAAACAGAAGAGCAGAAGATTCATTATCTGACAAGGTTGTTTGATGAAACCTATATAAAAGATATCATAGACAGACATCATATTGACAAAACCCAGGAACTGGAAGATTTGATTCATATTTTGGCATCTGCTATTGGCTCGCTGACCAATGCGCCAAAGATCGAAGCGACATTTAAAAGCGTAATCAAATCTGATATCAGTTTGAATACTATAAGACAGTACATGGAATATCTGGAAGATGCTTTTATTATCAGTAAAGCGAATCGTTATAATGTAAAAGGCAGGAAATATATCGGAACTCCTTTAAAATACTACTTTGAAGATCTAGGACTTCGAAATGTACGATTAGGATTTAGACAGATTGAAGAAACGCACCTTATGGAGAATGTTGTGTATAACGAACTGCGAAGCAGGGGATATTCGGTGGATGTTGGTGTTGTAGAAAAAAGAGGCATTAACGCTGAGGGAAAATCAGAAAGGATACAGCTGGAAATAGATTTTATTGCAAATCTGGGCAGCAAACGTTATTATATTCAATCTGCATTCGGCATGCCTACAGAAGAAAAGAAAAGGCAGGAGAAAGCATCTCTTGTCAATGTGAAAGACTCTTTTAAAAAGATTATTATCGTAAAGGATGTCGTAAATGTAACAAGAGATGAGGATGGCATTACAATTATGAGTATTTATGATTTTCTTTTGAAAGAGAATAGTTTGGAGCTTTAATTTATTAAGTTTTGGTTAATAATTTTTGTGGCGTTTTGCGTTTGGGTAAAGGATTGGTTATTAGGTATGCAATATTTATATCATTGTACAAAGGGAGATTTTTTTGTAACATTTATATTATTGATGGTTTTAGTTTCTAAAACGGAAAGTTTTTACACATTGATAACACAAACTTAAGATTTTGAGAAGTTTATGTGATTCATTTTCTAAAATAGGTACTAAAGAATGAGTCTGCAGATTTATATATAAAAATTAAATATGCAGATTGCAATTGACAAATCCCCGATTTATGCATAAAATACCCAATAGACAGGCGTTGAAGAGGATTAGTACGATAGGAAAGCCTTCAGAGAGGGAATTACCGGACGGAAATGACCGGTTGCTGTGAAATTCCCAGGCGGAAGCATCGGAACCTGCCTTGGAGCTTCGTATGAAAATACGACGTAAGCCGGCGTTAGCGGCAAAGAGAGAGCGCTATGAAAAAGAAAGCATAGGCTAATTAGGGTGGTACCGCCGATCTTCGGTCCCTTTTGGGATGAAGATACGGCGTTTTTTTATTTCCGATAGCAATCCTATTTAGCATTGCCGGGAGAGTTAAGTACCCTATTGTCTATTTGAATATTGGAGTAGACTGCAAATATATCAGGAAAAGAAAAGGAGAAAGAAAATGGCGGACAAAAAGTTAGTAGAAGCAATCACTTCCATGGAAGAGGATTTCGCACAGTGGTATACCGATGTGGTAAAAAAGGCGGAATTAATCGATTATACCAGCGTAAAGGGCTGTATGGTTTTCAAGCCTGCGGGCTATGCAATCTGGGAGCTGATTCAGAAACAGTTAGATGAGAGATTCAAGGAGACAGGTGTGGAAAATGTATACCTGCCCATGTTTATTCCGGAAAGCCTTTTGGAAAAGGAAAAGGATCATGTGGAAGGCTTTGCGCCGGAGGTTGCATGGGTAACCCACGGAGGGCTTCAGCCTTTGCAGGAGAGACTTTGCGTCAGACCTACTTCTGAAACTTTATTCTGTGATTTTTATAAAAATGATGTGCAGTCATACAGGGATCTGCCGAAGGTTTACAATCAGTGGTGTTCTGTTGTGCGCTGGGAAAAGGAAACAAGACCTTTCCTCCGGAGCAGGGAGTTTTTGTGGCAGGAGGGCCATACGGCGCACGCTACGGCAGAAGAAGCAGAGGAGCGCACCATCCAGATGTTGAATGTATACGCCAAATTCTGTGAAGATGTGCTGGCGATTCCCGTTATCAAAGGCCAGAAAACCGATAAGGAAAAATTTGCAGGAGCAGAAGCTACCTATACCATAGAAGCCCTGATGCACGACGGAAAAGCCCTTCAATCCGGCACAAGCCACAATTTTGGCGACGGATTTGCCAAGGCATTCGGCATTCAGTATACGGACAGGGATAATAAGCTGCAATATGTGCATCAGACGTCATGGGGTATGACAACCCGGTTGATCGGTGCCGTTATTATGGTTCACGGAGATGATTCCGGTCTTGTGCTGCCGCCTCTGGTAGCGCCCACACAGGTTATGGTTGTTCCGATCCAGCAGAAAAAGGAAGGCGTGTTAGATAAGGCTTACGAATTAAAAGAACGTCTCGGCAAATATGAAGGAAGCAGAATGCGGGTTAAAGTGAATGATTCCGACAAGAGTCCGGGATGGAAATTCTCCGAATGTGAAATGAGGGGAATTCCGGTAAGGGTTGAAATCGGTCCCAAGGACATGGCGGAAGGTAAATGCGTGCTTGTGCGCCGTGATACCAGAGAAAAAATTTCATGTTCATTAGAGAATGTAGAGGAAGATGTGTCAAAGCTTTTAAAGACAATGCAGGAAGAAATGCTTGAGCGTGCCAGAAGCCATCGGGATGAGCATACCTATGTGGCAGAAACCATGGAAGAATTTGAAAAACTGTTTACGGAAAAAACAGGCTTTGTAAAAGCAATGTGGTGCGGAAACCAGGAATGTGAAGACGTCATTAAGGAAAAGCTTTCCGTAACCAGCCGGTGTATGCCTTTTGAACAGGAAAAACTGGCGGATACCTGCGTCTGCTGTGGAAAACCCGCCGCAAAAATGGTATATTGGGGAAAAGCATACTAGATTTTTCCATAATGAATGTGTACAATAGAGACAGAACCCCGCCGCATAATGAATATGGGGCGGGGATATTTATGTAAAACAGGAAAGAAGGTAAATAGAAATGAATATTTTGGTTATTAACTGTGGAAGCTCTTCTTTGAAGTATCAGTTAATTGACAGCGACAGCGAGAAGGTGCTGGCAAAGGGACTTTGCGAACGTATCGGCATTAACGGCAGCGCTATTACCCATCAGCCTGCAGGGGGAGAAAAGGTTACAACAGAGGTGGAAATGTCCAACCATACAGCTGCCGTAAAATATGTCATCGAAAAGCTGGTCGATAAAGAAGTGGGAGTCGTGTCTTCCTTAGATGAAATCGGAGCGGTAGGACATCGCATTGTACACGGAGGCGAAAAATTTGCCAGCAGCGTCGTAATCGATGATGAAGTAATAAAAGCGGTAGAGGAATGCAATGATTTGGCGCCTCTTCACAATCCCGCAAATCTGATCGGCATCAATTCCTGCAAGGAAATCATGCCGGGCGTGCCTATGGTGGCTGTATTTGATACGGCATTCCATCAGACTATGCCGAAGAAAGCTTATTTATACGGGCTTCCTTATGAATATTATGAGGATTACAAAATCCGCCGCTATGGTTTTCATGGGACAAGCCACGATTTTGTAAGCAACCGGGCGGCTGAAATCCTCGGCAAGAAGCGGGAGGATTTAAAGATTATTGTCTGCCACTTAGGAAACGGGGCTTCCGTATCAGCGGTACAGAATGGGAAATGCGTGGATACTTCCATGGGATTAACGCCGTTAGAGGGTCTGATCATGGGAACCCGAAGCGGAGATTTAGACCCTGCTATTATCAGCTTTATTGCGGATAAAAAGGGAATCAGCGCAGACGAAGTGATTGATGTATGTAATAAAGAATCCGGCGTCTTAGGCTTATCCGGCGGACTTTCCAGTGACTTCCGTGATTTGGGAAATGCGGCAGAGGAAGGAAATGAAAAGGCAAAAGCCGCTTTAGAGACATGGAGCTACCGTGTGGCAAAATATGTGGGAGCTTATGCTGCAGCCATGAACGGGGTAGATGTGATTGCATTTACAGCGGGCGTAGGCGAAAACAATTTTGCAGCAAGGGAAATGGTATGCGAATATTTTGGTTACCTTGGGGTAACGATTGATAAAGAGGCAAATAAGATACGTGGGGAAGAAGTGATCATTTCCACGCCGGACAGCAGGACGACAGTCATGATAGTGCCTACGGATGAAGAACTGGCTATTGCAAGGGAAACTGTGCGCCTTGTGAAATAAAACAGGTTTAAAAAGAACAGACTTTGAATTTCCGGATTCGGGTGTCGGGTTCCCATATATTTCATGAGGCACCCGGCGCTTTTGAATATTGTTTAGGGAAAATTTAATCATAGAAAGTATAGAGAAAAAATATGGTAGATAATTTTTTACGCGGACTTGTGAACAAGGAATGGAAAATCGGCAGAATTACAATTGGCTTTCTGGATATTCTGTTACTGGTTTTTGCTACGGTATTCGGCTGTGCAATCCGGTTTTCGTTAAGAAATGTGGTCGCCGGGGATTACAAAATGTTTTTTGAGCCATGGGTTGCCACTTTGCGGGAAGCCGGCGGCGGCTTTAAGGGACTGGCGGCAGAGTTTGAATATGTGGATTATACCACGCCGTATCTGTTGATTCTGTCTTTTATCAGCATCTGCCCCTTTTTCAATACGCTGTACTTAATGAAGATGGTTTCCATATTTTTTGATTTTGTGGCGGCTATAGCGGTTGCATTTATTGTTTTAGAGGAAACCGAAAGCAGAAAGAAAGCGATTATGGCATACGGAGTCATGCTTTTTCTGCCGACTATAGTGGCAAACGGTTCCATGTGGGCACAGTGCGACATTATTTTTACCAGCTTTGTCATGCTCTCTCTATTGTATATGTTAAAGGACAAGCCGCGGGTTTCTTTGATCTTTTACGGCATCGCTTTTGCCTTTAAGCTGCAGACCTTCTTTATTCTGCCTTTATATGTGCTGCTGTGGGTAAAGAAAAAAATGAAAATCCAGCATTTTTTATGGGTTCCCCTTATGTATTTTATCGGCGTGATTCCCTCCTGGATTGCGGGAAAGAGTCTGTGGGAGCTTTTGACGGTATATTTGTTTCAGGCAAACGGGGAAATGGATATTTATGCCTTGTCCCATAAGTTTCCCAATATTTATCAGATTATCGGCACAGACAGCTTTTTGCGGGAATACGCTGATGCGGGTATTTATTTCACTCTGGCTGTATTAATGATTCTGATGTATTATATTGCCGGGAAAAAATTTATATTTACCAAAGATTTGATCATCAGAATGGGTATGTTTTTTGTTATGGTAGTGGTATATTTCCTGCCCCATATGCATGAGAGATACGGAATCCTGGCGGATGTGCTTTCCGTTGCGGTTGCTTTTTATAATTCGAAGAAGTTTTATGTGCCGCTTATTGCGGTTATCTGCTCCTTTGGGGGATATACCCTTTACCTGGCACAGAGCACGGTGGTTCCTATGTGGGTCTACGCCGTACTCTATTTAGGCCTTATGATTGATTTGGGAATCGGAATATATAAGGATATCAATGGAATGGGGGATAAGAACTGCATTATGGATGCTGCAGGAGGAAACTAATTTATTACATTGGTTGTATCCGGGGTGCTGCTTGTATTCAGAGCGTCCAAGGTCAAATTATTTCCGTTTTCCCTCAGCCATTTCCGACGTTCCTTGTATTCGGGCATAAGAGATTCCACCAATGCCCAAAACTCTTTGGAATGATTCATTTCCTTTCGGTGGCAGAGCTCGTGGATAACCACATAGTCCAGCACATCAGGAGGCGCAAGAATAAGCCGCCAGTTAAAGGAGAGATTTCCTTCGCTGCTGCAGCTTCCCCATCGGGTTTTCTGATCCCGGATGGATATTTTTCCATAGGTTACGCCCAACATACGGGCATAATGGGAGACTCTTTTAGGGAAATATTCTCTGGCAGCCTTCCGGTAAATGGCTTCGAGACGCTTTTCAGAAGGCGTCTTTTCTCTTTGAACAGGAACATTCTGTAATTTGAGGACACAGGATGCAATCCAGTTCTTTTTGGACTCCGCAAGGGATATGGCAAATTTTTCGCTGCCCCGCAGAGGAATGCGGACAGTTACCTTTCCTCCGGGGGCAACATGAATGCCATAGGTCTTACGTTTGCTTCGGACAATTTCATATGGAATTGTCATTTCTTCCACAATTAAAGTGTATTGTGACATATCAACATTTCCTGCTTATATCGTTTTGCCTTTTGCGACAGATGGAAACAATGGCGTAAGCCGTGTAAAAACAGTTTTTCAGATTAGCGCTGCGAAAAAAAATCAGTAATTTTCCGCTTTAACCTGAAAATAGGACTGGGGATGTGCGCAGACCGGACATACTTCGGGCGCTTTTTTACCAACGCAGATGTGTCCGCAGTTGGAGCACTGCCAGATCACGTCTCCATCCTTGGAAAAAACAAGATCTCCTTCTATATTGGCAAGAAGCTTTCTATATCTTTCCTCATGTTCCTTTTCAATAGCGGCAACGCCTTCAAATAAATCTGCAATATGGTCAAAGCCTTCTTCTCTGGCTTCTTTGGCAAATGTTTCGTACATGTCTGTCCATTCATAATTTTCGCCGTTAGCAGCTTCTAACAGGTTTTCAGCCGTTGTGCCGATTCCGCCGTTTAACAGCTTATACCACATTTTTGCATGCTCTTTTTCATTATTGGCGGTTTCTTCAAAGATATTTGCAATCTGTACATAACCGTCTTTTTTAGCTTTGCTGGCAAAATATGTATATTTGTTTCTTGCCTGGGATTCTCCTGCAAATGCCGTTTGTAAATTAGCTTCTGTCTTGGTTCCTTTTAAATTTGTCATGTCATATCTCCTTATCAAAATCAGTAATTGTTACTATTTTTATATTTTATCATTTTGGAAATAAATGTCAATTAAAGATTTTGGCTTCAGGATAAATCTTTGCCTGCAAAGCGTCATATTGCTTATACATATACTGCACGGAATTCTCAAGAAGATAATAGTGCATGATATATGGAATAAGCAGTATAAGGAAGGCGGCGAATAAAAGCAGCAGGCCTATGGAAAAAGCAAAGCAAATCATAAAAAAGGTTCCGAAGGCCAAAATAGCAAAGGTCAGGGTAACCAAAAGGTGGATCAGCCTTTCGTGCATAAAATAAGCAAGTTGTTTTTCGTGTTGAATGGACAGTTCTTCATATGTAAGCCCGCTGTCATTATTTTGAAGAAGACGGTCCATATATGCCATGTAGGCTTCAATGCGTTGTTTCATAATCGGTCATCCTTTCATTTTTTATTTTCATAAGGCTCTACACCCTGCCGTTTACAACAGGAATACAGACAAATTTTATCCTTTTAGTCAATACTTTCCATGCTTCCGATAAATAGAATAGTTCCGTCGGCGGTATCGCTGATATAATACATGAAAGGAACATCCGCTTCAAAGGAAATGATATCTCCTTCTATCAGGGACATTCTTTCAATCATGGCAGAAGTAACTGCTGCCGCTTCCGTACCGTTTTCGTCCACCCGGATAAAGGTCTTATGATAAATCTGGCTGATAAAGGCTTCTTCACTGATCAAGGAAAAATCAGCGCCGGAGGAAAGGGCTTTTGTCATTCCCAACCGGATCAGATAGTCATTTAAAGAAATGTTCTCTGTGGAAAATTCGAATTTGGGAAGTCTTATCATGGAGATTAAATTTTCTTCTGAATCAGAAAGGTTCCGATATAATTCCTGTTTTTCCTCAAAGGTAAGATTGTTAAAAAGCTCCGTTACGTTTTGTTCTTTATCTGCGGGAATCAAAATATCCATTGCCATATCGCTGTTTTCATAATTCATGCGAAGGGCCCGGATTCCTTTATATTCCACGTATTGGAAATAGCCGTCGCTTAAATGCATAAAAGGAACCATCTGATCTCCCGAAGGGCTGTAAAATACCTTATCTGTGGTTCCGTCCTTGGGAAAGGGAACCTCCCAGTGGGCATTGAAATAGACGGCGTTGAGCAATATTAAAATGGTATCCTGTGGAATTTCCGAAACAATATTGGTTATTTTGTCATTGGTTGCCCGGGAAATCCAATCGTTCATAGTGGAAAGCGTGGAGCTGTCGGAAAAATTCTTTTTAAAGGCTTCGGCGTTATAGGAATCTTTTAATAAAGGCAGATAAGACGCCTCAAAGCTATCGCTGAAGAGCATGTTCTCATCATACCAGGCGGAATTGGCAATGCGGATATCCATGGCGTCGCTTTCTAACTTTTTCCCGGAGGCTGTAACAGCCCGGTTAAAAGCATCCAGATCTTTTACATGCATAACGTTAAGCATTTCATCCCGGGTTGTTCCTGAAGAGCCGTTGGCCGCCATTCCAAGAGCAAGCTCTATGCTGTAAGGAGAAATACAGGTATTTTTATTCGGGGAAGACATCTTTGCAAATAAATCATAGCCCAGGGCGTTAATGCTTTCGGCAGCCGAGGAATATACTTCCGGAGAACCGGATTCAGAAGCAGGAGTTTCCGGAGAAATATCTTCAGAAGAGGGATCTTCCAAGGGGGGAGTTTCCAAAGAAGCGTCGTGGGAAGGAACTTCAACCGAAGGCTGTTCCAAAAGAGGCCGCTCTTCTGCCGGCTGCCCGCCGCAGGCAGAAAGAAAGAAGGCGGAAAATAAGAAGATTGGTAATAATAAATGTTTTTTCATGGCAAGTACCTCGTTATAAATATTGATATTTTAATCATAGTACGGATAGAAAGCATTAAATTTATGGAATAAAACATAAAAAATGATAAGCATAGTATATCATTTCCCCACAGAATAAGGAAGGCGGATAAATGAGACGGTGGCAGGTTTTTCCTGAACGCATTGGGCTATAGTACTTGCGGATGAAGAAAACTATGTGTAAAATTATAAAGGCAAAGAGTCTGGCGGTCTATGGAGCCGGTAAAAGAGGTAATGATGAAAAACATAAAAAGAATCAGTCTTCCTGAAGATGTGAGAAAAATTATTAATACAATAGAAGAAGCAGGCTTTGAAGCATATGCGGTGGGCGGCTGTGTCAGGGACTGTCTGCTTTCCCGGGTTCCGGGTGACTGGGATATTACCACCTCGGCAAAACCGGAGCAGATTAAAGCATTATTCCGTAAAACCATAGATACGGGAATTGCCCACGGAACGGTAACGGTCATGATGCATCATGTGGGCTATGAAGTGACAACCTATCGGATTGACGGGGAATATGAAGATGCAAGACACCCCAAAGAAGTTATTTTCACACCGGACTTAAAAGAGGATTTGCGCCGCAGGGATTTTACCATTAACGCCATGGCCTATAATGAACGAAACGGCATTGTGGATTTATTCCACGGTGTGCAGGATTTGGAGCAGGGAATCATCCGGGCGGTGGGAAATCCCGTAGAGCGTTTTGAAGAGGACGCTTTGCGCATTATGCGGGCTGTCCGTTTTTGCGCACAATTGGGATATAAAATAGAAGAAGATACGAAAGCGGCCATTAAGAAGCTTGCGGGAAACTTAAAATATATCAGTGCGGAAAGAATTCAGGTGGAACTGGTAAAGCTGGTAAAATCCCCCCATCCCGAAAAAATCAGGGATTTATATGAAACGGGCATAACGGCGGTCATTATGCCGGAATTTGATGCGGTTATGGAAACAGAGCAAAACAATCCCCATCATAAATTCAGCGTGGGCGAGCATACCATCCATAGTATGATGGCAACAGAGGAAGATAAGGATTTAAGACTTACCATGCTGTTTCACGACTTTGGAAAACCCCTGTGTAAGACAACCGACGAGGAGGGAATTGACCATTTCCACGGACATGGCTTAAAATCCGAAGAGCTGTGTATCGATATTTTAAAAAGGCTGAAATTCGACAACGATACCATTCGTCGGGTCAGCAAGCTGGTTAAAAACCACGATTATGACGTGGTGCCGGAAAAAAAATATGTGCGCAGAGCCATAAACCGTCTGGGAGAGGAAATCTTTCCTCTGCTTTTGAAGGTAAAACAGGCGGATACAAAAGCCCAAAGCGATTACCTGCGAAAGGAAAAGGAGCAAAGGCTTCACGAGATAAGCGGGCTTTATGAGGAAATTTTAAAAGACCGCGAGTGCGTCAGCCTTCAAAGTCTTGCCGTAAAGGGCAGCGATCTGATTGCCTGGGGAATGAAGCCCGGAAAAGAAATGGGAGAAATGCTTTCCCTGCTTTTGGACGAAGTGTTGGAAAACCCTTCCTTAAATCATAAGGATAAATTATATCATTGCTATTTGAGAATCAAAGAAAATAAAAGCTGAATCATTGCAAATTTTCAAAATTGGAAAAGCCGGCATTGGCATATCTTGCATTTCTCTTTCATAAGATAGGTATGACCTATTAAGGGGGATGAGTAGAAGTGAATGATAGAGCGGTAGCTGTGCTTGAGCAATATGATTTAAATGTAAATAGTACCAGAAAAGCCAGAGGAGCCATTATTGCGGAAACGGATAAGGGAATGATCAGTCTGTGGGAATATACGGGAAAGCCGGAGAGGCTTCTTTTGTGCAAGGCTGTCTGCGACCGGATGGAAGAAAGCGGTTTTTGCGGCATAGATAATCTGATTCCCAACCAAGAAGAAGGCCTTTTTGTAACGGATACCGACGGGAAAAATTATGTAGTAAAGAAATATGTGGACGGCAGGGAGTGCGACGTAACCGACGGCAGGGAGTGCCGTTATATCATAGGGGAAATCGCAAAGCTGCACCGGATTATGGAGTTTGGGGAAATACCGGAAAACCAGGGGGCGGAACCCTCTATCAGAGATTTTTCCAAGAGAGAAGCAGAATTAAACAGGGTCCGTTCTTTTATCCGCAAGCAGTCCAAGAAGGGCGAATTTGAGCTGAATTTTTTAAAGGAATATTCCTACTTTGAGAATCTTGCAAAGGAAGCGGCAGACCTGTTGGACGAAAGCTGCCTGGCACGGTTGTCAAAAATGGTCAAGGAAAGAGGGATGTACTGCCATGGGGAATGCAACCAGCATAATATCCTGATAAGCGGGAAGAAGATTGCGGCAACTCATTTTGAGAAATGCTGTATGGACATACAGATTCGGGATCTGTATTTGTTTTTAAGAAAGATACTGGAGAAAAACAACTGGTCGGTTTCCCTGGGCTTGTCTATTTTGGCAGAATACGAAAAAAACAGGCCTTTGAATGCGGATGAGAAAAGGTATCTTTATGCAAGGCTGCTCTATCCGGAAAGATACTGGAAAATAGCAAACGCTTATTTAAATAAAAGGAAATCCCTGCCTCCTAGAAGACAGCTTGAGAAACTGGATGCGCTGATGGTCATTGAGGCGGACAGAATGGAATTTTTAAATAATTTGGAAAAGGAATTACTTTAGCATTTCAGAAAATAGTGGTATACTTTAATTTAGGTAAAGAGGTACGAAATGAAAAAATTTATGTTAAAATGCGCGATGGTTCTGGGGCTTTGCACCTGTGTATTTACAGGCTGTCAGAATAACCCCAAAGGACCGGAGGCGGAGGAAGAAATTATCATACAGGGAACCTATAAGGAAACTCTTGCGGATTCCATGGATGAAGCCGTGATCATGTCGGTGGATGAAGAGAAGAGTCAGATTCAGTTTTATAATCTGACCATAGGAAGAACTTATACCCTGTCCTATGACGGGACTACCGGAATGAAAAACAAATTCGGCGATGAAATGGTGGCGGGCCAGTTTGCCAGCGGAGATATGGTCAGGGTAACCTTTATTAAGGATCAGAAGGCTGCTAAATCCCTTCAGCTTCTGGATAGTGTATCAGTCAGCCGGATAGATTCCGGTTATGAAATTAACAAGGCGGCGTATACCATGAGTTTCGGAGGGAATCAGTATTCCCTTCACAAAAATACGGTGGTGTTGTCCCAGGGCAAACAGATTCAAATGGAGGAAATCAATCCTGTTGACGGGCTTAAGATTATAACCAGGGACCATGAGGTATATGCCATTACCGTAGAAAAGGGACATGGTTATGTACGGCTTACGGGTCATGAATCCTTTGTAGGCGGCTGGATTGAAATAGGACAATCCGTCATCAGGGAGGTCACGGATGAAATGCTGATCGTGGTACCTGAGGGAGAATACAGCTTATATATCAGCAATAACGGCGTTGCAGGAAGCAAAGAAATCGTCGTTACCGGCGATGAGGAGACTTTGGTGGATGTATCCGAGCTCCAGACGGAGAAAATTAAAAAGACGGGGAAAATCATTTTTACCATTACCCCAAGTACGGCAAAGCTTTATATTGACGGAAACGAAACCGACTACAGCGGCGAGGTGGAGCTTGATTACGGAATCCATCAGATCAGCGTCAGGGAAGAAGGCTACAGCACCCTGACCCAGTACATTAAAGTCGGCCAGCCTATGGCGAATCTCAACATTGCGCTGGAGGAATCCAATGGCTCCAATGAGGATGATAAGGACGATACAAAAACGGAAGAAACCAAGCCTTCTGTCAGCGGGAATTCCACTACGGCCGGCGCATCCGATTACCGGGTATATGTTGATGCGCCTGTAGGGGCGGAATTGTATTTAAACGGAAATTATGTGGGTGTTGTTCCCGCAAACTTTGAGAAAAAAGCGGGAATCTATGTTATTTCCCTTCGAAGGGACGGATATCAGACCAGAAGCTATACTCTGCAGATAGATAGCAGCAATAAGGATATCAGCTATTCTTTCTCAGAGCTTGAAGCGCAGTAAATCAGTAAAACAAAAAAGGAGGACAATTGCATGAGTTACAAGGAAGTGTATGAAAGCTGGTTATCAAACCCCTATTTTGATGAGGCTACAAAGGATGAATTAAAGAGTTTATCCGGAAATGAAAAAGAAATCGAAGATCGTTTTTACCGGGAGCTGGAATTCGGAACCGCAGGACTCCGCGGCGTGATCGGAGCGGGGACAAACCGTATGAACATTTATACGGTCCGGAAAGCCACCCAGGGACTTGCCAATTACATTTTAAAGCAGAATGAAAGCGGAAAGGGCGTGGCAATCGCCTTTGATTCCAGAAGGATGAGTCCGGAATTTGCTGATGAAGCGGCTTTATGTCTGGCAGCCAACGGTATTAAAGCATATGTTTTTGAATCCCTGCGCCCCACACCCGAGTTATCCTATGCGGTACGCAAATTAGGATGTATTGCGGGTATCAATATTACCGCAAGCCATAACCCTCCGGAATATAACGGATATAAGGTTTACTGGGAGGATGGCGCACAGATCACACCGCCCCACGACGGTGGTATTATGGCAGAGGTTGCCGCTATTACCGATTATAATACAGTAAAAACCATGGATAAGGAAGCCGCAAAGGCAGCAGGACTTTATGAAACCATCGGGTCTGATATAGACGATCCTTATATTGAAGAGCTGAAAAGCCAGGTCATTCACTGGGATGCTATCAAGGAAGCCCAGAAGGATATCAAAATTGTGTATTCTCCTTTACATGGAACAGGAAACATTCCCGCGAGACGCGTTATGAAGGAGCTGGGCTTTGAAAATGTTTATGTGGTTCCCGAGCAGGAGCTTCCTGACGGAGAATTTCCTACCGTTTCCTATCCCAATCCCGAAGCGGCGGAAGCCTTTGAACTGGGACTTAAGCTGGCAAAGGAAGTGGATGCGGACCTGGTGCTGGCAACGGATCCGGATGCAGACCGTTTAGGCGTGTATGTAAAGGATGCAAAGAGCGGAGAATACATTACTTTAACGGGAAATATGTCGGGATGCCTTCTGGCGGATTATGAAATCGGACAGAGGAAAGCTACAAAGGGACTGCCGGAGGACGGCGCCTTGATCAAGACGATTGTTACCACCAATATGGCAGACGCTATTGCAAAAGCTTACGGCGTGGAATTAATCGAAGTATTGACCGGCTTTAAATATATCGGACAGCAGATTCTGGGCTTTGAACAAAAAGGAAAGGGCACTTATCTTTTCGGCTTTGAAGAAAGCTACGGCTGCTTAATCGGAACCCACGCAAGGGATAAGGATGCTATTGTGGCTACCATGGCTCTTTGCGAGGCTGCGGCATATTATAAGACCCAGGGAAAAACTCTTTGGGATGCCATGATGGATATGTATGAAAAATACGGCTATTTTAAGGATGACATCAAATCCATTACCTTAAAGGGAATTGAAGGCCTTGCCAAGATTCAGGAGATTTTAAATACGTTAAGAGAAAACACTCCCGAAAAAATCGGCGCTTATACCGTTTTAGCCGCAAGGGATTATAAAGCGGGCACCATAAGGGATGTAAAGACAGGAGAGGAAAAGCCTACAGGACTTCCCTCATCCAATGTTCTCTATTATGATCTGACAGAGGATGCATGGCTTTGTGTCCGCCCTTCCGGTACGGAGCCTAAGGTAAAATTCTACTACGGAATTAAAGGGACTTCCCTGGAAGACGCCAATGAAAAATCGGCAGCTTTAGGAGAAGAAGTACTTGCCATGATAAACGGGATGTTAAATGAATAAAGAAAAAGAAGAACGGAAAGAATACTCTTTAGATGATTTTAAAGGGATCATAAAGGTTTTGCGCAGTGAACATGGCTGTCCCTGGGACAGGGCCCAGACCCACGGCTCCCTTACAGGATGCATGATCGAAGAAGCGGCGGAAGCGGTTTCGGCCATTAAGGTTTATGAAAGAACCGGAAATAAAGAGAGCATGCAGGAGGAGCTGGGGGATGTGCTGATGCAGGTAGTGCTTCATGCGCAGCTTGCAGAGGAAGAAGGGCTTTTTACGCTGGAGGATGTTATCAGGGGAATCAGTGAAAAGATGATTCGCAGACACCCCCATGTGTTCGAGACCGACGGCACACCCTTAAACGGCAGAGAACCCGACCCGGAAAAAATAAAGTCATGGAAAGAAATTAAAGCTTCGGAAAAGGAAAGTCTGGATTATGAAGAGCCGTTTGTAAAAAAACGATTAAGAAAAATCTTTGCGAAATTTTATAAAACTATTTTATAATATGGCAAGATGGAAAAAATGCCTAAAAATGCCTATTTTTCGCAATTATTCCTTGACAAACGCATGAAAAGATATTATAAATATTTGTAGGCGTTTGTAGGTAACGCAGAAAAATTATGATATATTCAGTTAAGTAGGAGGAGTTCACGATGAACAAAACAGAATTAGTTGCAGCTATTGCTGATGAAGCAGGTATCTCTAAAAAAGATGCGGAGAAGGCATTAAAGGCTTTTACAGATGTTGTAGGGGAAGAACTGAAAAAAGGCGGTAAAATCCAGTTAGTTGGATTTGGAACATTTGAAGTATCCGAAAGAGCAGCAAGAGAGGGTAGAAATCCCCAGACAGGCAAGGCAATGAAGATTGCAGCATCCAAAGCGCCTAAGTTCAAAGCCGGTAAAGCATTAAAGGATTTAGTAAACGCTTAATTTATGAGTAAATGTACAGAGCCCTTTTGTATCCTGCAAAAGGGCTCGTTTTCTTTTTGAATTGGCAATTTATAGACAACTGACGGATAATGCGTCCCTTAGAGAAAGAGTGATATGGAACAGACGCATTTTCGCAGCCCCCACAAATAAAGGGAAAGGATATTCATTATGAGATTGGACAAATACTTAAAGGTTTCCAGACTGATCAAAAGAAGGACGATAGCAAATGAAGCCTGTGACGCCGGACGGGTTATGATCAACGGAAAAGTGGCAAAGGCAGGAGCAGAGGTAAAAGAAGGCGACGAAGTTACTGTCAGCTTCGGAAACAGGGTTATAAAGATAGAAGTGCTTTCTATTACAGATACCGTGAGAAAAGAAGAAGCAAAAGAAATGTTTCGTTATTTATAGGCATATTTTAAAGCCCTCCTAATATACTTTAATATGCAGATGTAGCAGAGGAAGCTTTGTATATCTGTACCGTATCAGGAGGAGGTATGCAGATGGAAGATATGAATGCAAAACAGAGAGCGCATAAACTGATGCTGACCAACAGAAGGACATGTATGGTAAGCGGAGTGTCGGATGTGCTTTCTTTTGATTTGGCGGAAATTTTATTAGAGACCGATCAGGGAATGTTAATGATTAAGGGAAGCGATTTACACGTAAACAGACTTACTTTAGAAAAAGGAGAAGTGGACGTGGAGGGAAAAATCGACAGTCTGACTTATTCGGAGGTGTCGGGATACGGAAATAAAGGAGAATCTCTTTTAGGAAAGCTGTTTAAATAATGAGCGGCCAGATTGTCAGTGAAGGAAGATTCCTGCTTTACTGTTTCCTATCAGGTATTTGCATTACCATTGTCTATGATTGTCTGAGAATTTTCCGCAGAGTAAAAAAGCACAGCACGGGATTTGTGGCATTAGAGGATTTGGTTTTCTGGTTTGCGGCGGCGGCTTTTTTATTTTACATGCTTTATGAAACCAATAACGGCATCATCCGATGGTTTTCCATTGTGGGAGCAGGAGTCGGAATGCTGATATACAAATATACCATAGGAGAACATCTTGTAGAAATTATGTCAACAATATTGAAACACATACAAGATATGGTGGCAAGGTTTTTAAAGTGGCTTTTTAGGCCTCTTAAACGGCTGATTAACAGGGTTTGGAACAAGTGTAAAAAGCAAAGAAGAAAAATGAAAAAACAATTAAAAAAGAAGTTGACGGGCGACATAAAAGAGGTTAAGATAACATTATGTAAACACAAAAAACAGAAGGATAAGAGGGATAGCCATGAGCCGTAGAGTCGCGTTTCGGGGAAAAAGGCAAAATCGTCTCGGCATGTTTCTGGTTTCTGTAGTAGTTGTTATGCTTTTGGTAGTGGTGTCTGTTAACAGTTTCCTTTTAAAGCAGAAACAGGATACTTACAAGGAAAGGGAAGCGGAGCTGGATGAGCTGATTGCCGCGGAAGAACAAAGAACAACTGAATTAGAAGAATTGAGGAAATACACTCAAACTCAGGCCTACATAGAAGAGGTGGCAAAGGAGAAGTTAGGGCTCGTGAAAGAGGGCGAGATTGTATTTAAGATGAATTAGGGCATCGGTTAGAAGCGCTTAAAAGTGCGGATAACGGATGTCCTTTTTATTTGTTCGGATAACATGAATCATTGATAAAAAACGAAAGAAAAATAAAAAAGTAAATTATTTTTGTTTTTGCTCCCTTATTTCGACAAAAAAAGCGGAAGGTATGTTATATAATGGGGCAGGAATGAAAGAAAATCGGAAAGAGTGATGTATATGAAATGGAATATTATGGAGCGGGAAGATATCAGTCACAGCGTAGTGCCGGAATATGGAAGAAGAAGACTGATTTTGTATGCGGACACCTTAAAAGAAATTGCGGAAAGCTTTGAAGAAATTCCGGAGGTGGAAGGAAAATCCCAACTTCAGCTTTATTTATACAAAACAAGGCAGGAACAGAACGTGCTTCTGGCAGGACAGCTGGACGAAACCGCAAGGGTCTTAAGCGAACTGGCCAGTGAAACCTACGCCACTTCTTATTTAATGGACAGGCTTCGGAAAAAAATATTAAAGGGGTTAAAGGAAAACGGCCTGATCGTAAAAGATTTGTATGTAGTGGAGGCAAAGGAGCACTTGGAGGTGGGAATGAATATCCGGGCTTCGGATGAGGAGATTTACCACACAGATGATTTAATGGAATTTGTTTCGGAAATCTGTCACAGAAAGCTGCGCCATAACAGCGCCAATGCTTCTTATGTACACGAAGAGCCGGTTACTCTGATTTTTGAAGAAGAAGTAAATTATTTTGTAATAGAAGGAATCGGAAAAGCAAAAAAAGAAGGGGAAAGCCATTCTGGAGATAGTTATCTTTTGAAGGAATTCGGTAAAGGTATGTTTTTAGCTGCATTGTCCGACGGCATGGGTTCCGGGGAAGAAGCCGCAAGGGACAGTGAAAAAATGATGGATTTATTGGACAAGTTTATGGAAACGGGATTTCATATGGAAAAGGCAACCTCCCTTCTTAATACCATGATGTTTTTAAGGGGAGCCAAGGAGCGGACTCTTACACTGGATTCCTGCGAGCTGGATCTGTACCAGGGGACATGCCGCTTTTTAAAGTGCGGGGCGGCGGCTTCCTTTCTAAAAAGGGACAAGAAGGTATTTAAAATAGGAGCTAACACCCTTCCTTTAGGAGTATTTGCCAAAACGGAGCCGGAGGAATTTGTCTATGGTGTGGAGGACGGCGATTACATTATTATGATGACGGACGGCGTGGTAGACGCATATGAAAGCAGTCGGAGTGCCATTTCACTGCAGGAGTTCATCGGACAGCTGGAATATGAAAATCCCAGGCAGATGGCAAGCATGCTTTTAAATATGGCAATTACCAACGCAGGAGGAAAGGTAAATGATGATATGACGGTAATTGTTTTGGGAATCTGGTCCAATACCTGATTGACAGGTCAGAGTAAAGGGCGGGCAATTGACTTTTATAAATATTGACGGTATATTAGAATCAATCGGAAATTAATGAGTCGGAAAAACTGCTCCGGGAGTCGGAATGATTACAAAAGTAAAAAAGTACATGAAAAAACATCATATGGTTCATGCCGGAGATAAAGTGGTAGTAGGGCTTTCGGGAGGGGCGGATTCTGTCTGCCTTCTCTTTTTATTGCAAAGATTACGGGAAGAGATGGGTTTTTCCTTAGAAGCAGTTCATATTAATCATAAATTAAGGGAAGAAGCCGATTCAGAGGCGGAATTTGTGAAGGAGCTCTGTGGCAAATGGGAAATTCCCTGTAAAGTGGCAGAGGTTGATGTAAAGGAATATGCAGCATCCCGGCATTTGTGCATAGAAGAAGCGGCCAGAGCCTTGCGGTATCAAGTTTTTGAGGAATATGAAGGCGCTAAAATCGCCCTTGCTCATCATGAAAACGATCAGGCGGAAACGGTTCTTTTTCATTTATTCAGAGGAAGCGGCATAAGAGGGCTTACGGGAATGCGCCCGGTAAGAGACTGCTATATTCGTCCCCTGTTGTGTGTAAATAAAGAAGAGATACTTGAATTTATAAAAGAAAATCATTTGAAATTTGTCACAGATGCCAGTAATTTTGATACGACTTATGCCAGAAATAAAATCAGACAGGATTTACTGCCTGTGGCAGAAAAGGAAATCTGCGAAGGGAGCGTTGCCCATATTGCCCACAGTGCCGAACTGGTAAGAGAAGCAGTTGATTTTCTGGACGAAAAACTGAAAGAAGAATACAAACTGATTGTACAAAAACATAACTGCGAGTGTTATATAGAGAAAGAAAAATGGAAGGATCTGCACCCTTATTTGAAATCCGCCATTGTTTATGAAACGCTGGCACAAGCCTGCGGCAAAAGACGGGATTTATCAAACGCCCATGTGGAAAGCGTTTTAAGGCTTTTAAAAGGACAAAGCGGAAAACAGATTATTCTGCCGTATGGATTGACGGCAGCAGTGGATCAGTACGGACTTCATATCGGGAAGGAATCTTTAAAAGAAGAGATATCCATAGAGGAATTTCCCTTAAGTCTTCAGGGAGAAACCGAGATCAAGGAGCTGCGGGAAGGTTCGCTTTTGCGAAAAATCATCCGATGCAGGATTTTTCCTTATAAAAAAGAAGCTTCTATTCCTAACAAAACATATACGAAATGGTTTGATTATGATAAAATAAATAATTGTCCGATAGTCAGAACCCGGCACAGCGGCGATTATTTTTATTATAGTGATGCCCATAGAAAAAAGCTGAAGGATTATTTCGTCAACGAAAAGGTTCCTGTGGGTATGCGGAACCGGATTTTAGTGATTGCGGACGGAAATCATATTATATGGATTCCGGGATATCGAATCAGCGCTTTTTACAAAGTTACGGAGGAGACAAAACAGGTTTTGGAAGTTACCATATTTGGAGGAGAAAAAGAATGAGTGATAAAATCAGAGTTTTATTACCGGAGGAAGAGGTCGAGGAGCGCATCAGACAAATCGGAAAACAGATAACGGAGGATTATGCCAATGAAGAAGTTTTTTTGATTTGTACCTTAAAAGGAGCTAGCTTTTTTGCCTGCGAGCTGGCAAAGAGAATTGATCTGCCCCTGACTCTTGACTTTATTGCCGTGGCCAGTTATGGCAGCGGAACCCAGTCCAGCGGAGAGGTCAGGATGATAAAGGATCTGGACCAATCCATTGAAGGGAAAAATGTTCTAGTAATCGAGGACATTGTGGATACGGGAAGGACCTTAAGTTATCTTTTAGAAATAATGAAGAAAAGAAATCCCAAATCCTTAAAACTCTGCTCTCTTTTGGATAAGCCGGACAGAAGAGTCGTGGAAGTGGAAGTGGATTATAAGGGGTTTGAGGTTCCTGACCTATTTGTAGTAGGATATGGTCTGGATTACGCACAAAAATACAGAAATCTTCCCTATATCGGCGTATTGGAATTAGATGTATAACAGGAGGCAGCATTGAAAAAGAGAACAGTCAACATGGGATTCTTTTTGATTCCCATCATTATTTTACTATTATTTTGTATTTATCTGGAAATGACCAAAAGCAACTCCAGGGCATATACGAAGGTACAGTTCCTTGCGGATGTGGCAGAGGGCAATATTTTTCAGGTAGAAATCCAGCCCAATGAGCAGACTCCTACGGGACGTCTGGATATCCAGTTTACGGATGGGACCAGAACGGTTTTGTATGTGGCTGATGTGGAAAAGATGGAAAGCCTTTTAGAGGAAAACCAGATTCCCGTTTTGATGAACAATATTCCACAGGATTCCTGGTTCCGGTCATTGGCGATGCCGATTTTGATCGTTGCCATCGGAGTTGTATTTGTTATGGTTATTATGAATAACCAGATGAATAATAACAATGGAAACCGTGCCATGAATTTCGGAAAGAGCCGTGCAAGGCTCAACGTGGGGGGACTGGACAGAATAACCCTTGCGGATGTGGCAGGGTTGAAAGAGGAAAAAGAAGAACTGGAAGAAATCGTGGATTTCTTAAGAGAGCCCGGGAAATATACCAGGGTAGGGGCCAGGATTCCCAAAGGAGTTTTGCTGGAGGGACCGCCCGGAACAGGTAAGACGCTGTTGGCAAAGGCTATAGCCGGAGAAGCGGAGGTACCTTTCTTTTCTATTTCCGGTTCGGATTTTGTAGAGATGTTTGTAGGCGTAGGCGCTTCCCGTGTCAGGGATTTATTTGCCGAGGCAAAAAAGAATCATCCCTGTATTGTTTTTATTGATGAAATTGATGCGGTGGCAAGAAAGCGCGGAACCGGAATGGGCGGAAGCCATGATGAGAGAGAGCAGACCTTAAACCAGCTGCTTGTAGAGATGGACGGTTTCGGGGAAAATGAAGGAATCATAGTACTGGCGGCTACAAACCGGGTGGATATTTTAGATCCGGCAATTTTGAGGCCGGGACGTTTTGACAGAAAGATTGCGATTGGTGTTCCCGATGTAGGTGGCAGGGAGGACATTTTAAAAGTTCATGCCAAAAACAAACCCCTGGCAGACAATGTGGATTTAGAGCATGTGGCGCAGACCACGGCGGGATTTACCGGCGCTGATCTGGAAAATCTTCTTAATGAGGCTGCTATTATAGCGGCGAAATCCCGCAGGGAATTTATCAACACAGAGGACGTGAAAAAAGCTTTTATTAAAACCGGTATCGGAACAGAAAAAAGAAGCCGGATTGTTTCCAAAGAAGAAAGAAAGATTACTGCATATCATGAAGCGGGTCATGCCATTTTATATCATAAACTGCCGGATGTGGGACCTGTTTATACGGTTTCCATTATTCCTACAGGACAGGGCGCGGCGGGTTATACTATGCCGCTGCCTGCAAAAGATGAAATGTTTTTGACCAGAGGGAAAATGCTTCATGAGATTATGGTTGCTTTAGGCGGCAGAATTGCAGAGCAGTTGATTTTTGACGATATTACAACGGGGGCGTCCAGCGATATCAAAAAAGCTACGGAAATTGCCAGAAAGATGGTTACCCGATACGGTATGTCTGAAAATATCGGTGTCATCAACTATGACGAGGAAGGGGAAGATGTGTTTATCGGACGCGACCTCGCCCATGCCAGAAACCACAGTGAGCTGGTAGCGGGCCGGATTGATGCGGAAATCAAGGCTATAGTAGATGATTGCTATGATAAGGCAAAAGAAATTATTATGCAAAATGAAGAGGTGCTTCATAAATGTGCGGATCTCTTGTTAGAGAAAGAGCGAATTACCATGAAAGAATTTGAAGGCCTGTTTTGATTTTGTGCAATTTGACCAAAAATGAAGTGTATATTTTGTAATATTTGTGAATGGTGAGTCTAGACGTAACAGGGGGGCATTGCTATAATGTACTTGTAACCCCCCAATACATTACATAGTTTTTTGCTATACCCCAAAAGAAAGAAATACCTTCTCGAAAAAGACAGCTGTGCGACTGCTGTCTTTTTTCCTGTCTAAAAATATGTGGATTGTCAAAACTGATTATGATAGAATAAAATATAGTAGATGAATCATGGGAGGTTCATAGATGTTTTACAATCAGTTATCCAAATTAGAACAGAAACAGCAGTACATTTCTTCAATGCGTCCCGTTTTGAATAAAAGGGCTCTATTTTCGGATATGTCATCTGAATTTGTCAGTCCGCCGGATCCTAATCCTTACAGTATCGTTACTATTAAATTCCGTTCTGCGAAAAACAATATTGATAAAGTCTATTTTGTCTGTAAGGGCGAAAAACACCTGATGATGAAATTTAAGAGTGATGATTTGTTTGATTACTATGAATATGATCTGCAGTTGGATGATGAAAAAGTAACCTATTATTTTGAAGTTACTGCGGGACGAATTGTATGTAATTATGATTTCCGTGGCGTGGCAAAGGATGTACAGGATTATTATAAATTTGTGCTTGTTCCCGGACAGCATGTTCCAAGATGGGCAAAAGGGGCTGTAATGTATCAGATCTATGTGGACCGGTTCTGCAACGGGGATCCTTCCAATGATGTATTGACGGATGAATACAATTATATCGGCGAGCATGTTACAAAAGTGGATGACTGGAATAAATATCCTGCCATGATGGGTGTCCGGGAGTTTTACGGAGGAGACTTACAGGGAGTTATCGATAAGATGGATTATCTTCAGGATTTGGGAATTGATGTTATTTACTTTAATCCCCTGTTTGTATCGCCCTCCAATCATAAGTATGATATTCAGGATTATGATTATATCGATCCTCATTTCGGAAAAATTGTGGATGACAAAGGAGCGCTTTTAGAACCGGGACAGCAGGAAAACCGATTTGCTTCCCGCTATATAAACCGTGTGGCAAACAAGAAAAACCTGGAAGCCTCCAACGAAATGTTTATCCGTGTGGTTGAGGAAGCGCATAAAAGAGGTATGCGGGTAATTCTGGATGGCGTTTTCAATCACTGTGGGTCTTTCAATAAGTGGATCGACCGTGAGAGGATCTATGAAGAATTTGAAGGATATGAAAAGGGCGCTTATGTATCTGCGGACAGTCCCTATAGAAAATATTTTCATTTTTTTGATGAGTGCAGATGGCCTTATAATCCTACCTATGACGGCTGGTGGGGGCATGATACACTGCCCAAACTAAATTATGAAGCATCGAAAGACCTTTATGATTATATATTATACATTGGAAAGAAATGGGTTTCCCCTCCTTTTAATGCCGACGGCTGGAGGCTGGACGTAGCTGCCGATTTGGGGCACTCTCCCGAGTTTAACCATAAGTTTTGGAAGGATTTCAGAAAAGCGGTAAGGGAAGCGAATCCGGAAGCCATTGTTTTAGCAGAGCACTATGGAAGCCCCAAGGAGTGGATTCAAAACGGAGAATGGGATACCGTTATGAATTATGACGCTTTTATGGAGCCGGTAACCTGGTTTTTGACAGGTATGCAGAAGCACAGCGATGATTACAGGGAAGATTTGTATGGAAATGCGGATAGTTTCTGGGGAGCCATGCATTATCACAGTACGGCCTTTTCCGGGGAATCTTCTTATATCGCTATGAATGAGTTGTCTAACCATGACCATTCCCGCTTTTTGACCAGAACCAACAGAAAAGTGGGAAGAGTAAATACTCTGGGGTCTCAAGCGGCAAATGAAGGGGTAAATAAAGCAGTTTTGCGGGAGGCGGTTGCTATTCAAATGACATGGCCGGGAGCTCCCACTATTTACTACGGAGATGAGGCAGGCGTCTGTGGCTTTACAGACCCCGATAACCGGAGGACATATCCATGGGGAAATGAAGATAAGGAATTGATCAGATTTCATAGGGATATGATTAAAATTCATAAGGAAAGCAACGCCTTTTTATACGGCAGTCTCAAGTATCTTGCTTCTGATTACAATCTCATAGGCTATGTGAGATTTTGCGACAGAGATCATTATATTATCATAGTTAATAACAACGACCACGAAATTGAGAGAGAATTTTCTGTGTGGGAGTCAGGAATTCCCAAGAGATGCCAGGTCGAACAGATCATGATGACAGATGATACGGGATATACCACCAAGGTAATGCCTCATTCGGTTCTTGCGGGTAAATTAAAGTTAAAGCTCCCTAAAACCTCCGTAACGATTTTAAGGCATAGGGAAGAGCTGCATTGATAAAGAAAAGTTCAATAATAAAATGCCAAAAACAGTAAGGAAGGGAAAGGACAGAAACGGGTTGCGATGAGAGGGTTGCAAAGAGAGTAAAAAAATTCCTTGCAATTGATAAGAAACTGTGATATAAATTTATATTGTCAGGGCAATTCAGGATAAGCTTAATTGCCTTGCGTGGATGGATTCCCGAGTGGCCAAAGGGGACAGACTGTAAATCTGCTGCAAATTGCTTCGGTGGTTCGAATCCACCTCCATCCATTTTGCGTTGATGAGGGCAATGGAACAGTGCTTGCGCGTATGTCCATGTGAAAGCCTATAACGCAGATGCCGCAGTGGCGGAACTGGCAGACGCGCAGGACTTAAAATCCTGTGGTGGCGACATCGTACCGGTTCGATTCCGGTCTGCGGCATGTATATTTCATAAAGTAAAGTCTGAAGCAAAGGTTTCAGGCTTTATTTTTTGGTTACATTTTAATGGGAATTCATTACAATCTGCCTGAAAAGTTTTTAAATATGCCGATAATTAAAAGAGAGAAGTAAGTTAATAAGCGCATAAATAGAAAACCGGAGTTTGCCAACCGGCTTGATTAAAAAGATTAAAAAATGTGCCAAGTCAGGAAATGCAGGCATTCGGTTTTGTTAAAGAAGGGATAAGTTAAAATGGAAATGAATTCTATATTTCATTATAATTATCAGACAATAGCCAACGGACAGAGTGTAAAGGAGGAGAAGCAAACCGGGATAAGGAAAAGCGACAGTGAGCAGAAGCTTTTAGAAGCGGCAAAGCTGGCAGAATTTAAAAGAAAGTTTTATGATGATTTATCCAAAATAGTTCCTTATAAAACATCAAGAGATACCACCCTTATTATATCGGAAGCGGCATTCCGGGAAATGAAGAAGAATCCGGAATACAGAGAAAAAGTTCTCGCCTTAATCAGGCGGGACTGGGGAAATTTTTGCGGTCCCAGAAAGTACAAGGTTCTTATAACAGTAGGAGCGGACTTAAAGGATTACCGGGCGTCTTCCTGGCCCGCAACGACTGTCAGCCAATCTAAAAAAAGAAGATACATAAGGAAAAAATTTTATAAAAAGCTGCAAAAGAAGCGGCTGGAGAAAAAAGAGCGGATGAAAGAATATATGGAAGACCAGATAATGGTAAAAAGACTGGCACAGGCGCTGCGCAACGAAGAGGCTGCAAATGAAATGCTTCTTCGCAGATATAGGGAATTGAGGGAATGCCCGTAATAGGCATCCCTCTTTTTTTAATACGCCTTTTTCAGAAAAGAAACCAAGGGCTCAATGTATGATTTGGATGAAATATCGTAAGAGCCGGTAATGGCATGTTCAAATTCTTTATCAAACGCATTTTTGTCCTTTTTATGTTTCATTATGAGGGCGGCAGCCTTCATCAATAATTTGTCTCCAAAAGACATTTTTTCATAACATAAGCCGCTTTGTATAAAAAAATGGGGAATATCTGACAGTTCATCGGCAGTAAGGTTTTGCTTCCAGAATTCTTCTATCACATCTTCGGCGGCATTTGGTGTAGCGCCTGTTACGAACAGGACAAATTTACGGGCTTTACTCTTTTGAAACATTTCTTTAGCCTTTTTATAACTGTCAATCATGCCTGCATGCGCCCGGCTTCCGAAGACTACTATGTTATATTGGGAAAGTATCTCGGCAGTTACTGTCTTATAATCAGCAAGAGTACATTCCATTTCCCCGGCTATCATCTCTGCGTATTTTTTTGTAAAACCGGTCTTGCTTTTGTAAATGATGATCATCTTACTTTCTGTCATGATTTTTCCTCCTAATTTTTCAATACATGCTGTAAAAATGCTGCATAAGCCGTTTCCTGCTGGTCCAATATTTCATCGGTTGAAATATCGGGCGCAGCCGTTGCCAGAATTGTGCCGACGCCTACTGTATAAATCAGCATGTTCAAATGAAGCTCCTTTGCCTTGGAAAGACTGACATTTAAATCCTCGGCAATGAATTGCGTTATTTGCGGATTGGTTTCATTTTGGTATAAGTCCTCCAGCGAATGAATGGACTCCCTTTTTTGCAGGATAAACATTTTGAATATGTAAGGCTCTTCTTTTGCTAATTGAATATAAGCATGACCGGTGCTTTGAAAAAATTTCTTTTTATCAATATGGGAAGAAAGATATTCCTGAATAAAGCAGGCAGCCTTTTCCTCCACAGCCCCATAAAGTCCTTCCATATTTTTGCAGTAGCTGTAAATAGGTTGGACGGAACAGCCTAGTTTATCGGCAATGTTTTTAACCAGAATTTGTTTCGCGCCTTGGGTTCTGGCTATTTCAAAGGCGGCATCTACAACCATTTCCTTGGTAATTCTCTGTTTGGGCATAAAGCACCTCCTAAATTATAATCTACTTATATAAATGATTTATATAAACGGATTATATAATTTGGGATTGAGTTTTGTCAATGATGTATTTAGGATTTTTTATTCTTTAAATTAAGACAGTATGAAACATATAGTCATTGGTCATATTGCAGGGAATAGTACCTGAGCATCCTAAAGGAATTAAAAAGCCACGGCGGGGTCGGATGTTTGACACAAACTTTATATAATGAAAAAATTGATATTCATAGTCGAATTATATATAATACTAGATGAAAATAATGATTAAAATATATATCGTATGAGCAGGGAAATATAAATTTAAGAATTAAAAGAAAAGAGAGGGAAAAATTATGTTAGAAATCGGAATGAAAGCTCCGGCAATCTCACTGCCGGATCAAAACGGAGAAATTCGTACATTAGAAGAATTTCAGGGAAAGAAAGTAATTCTTTATTTTTATCCTAAGGATAATACACCGGGATGCACAAAGCAAGCATGCGGTTTTGCAGAGCTTTATCCGCAATTTTTGGAAAGGGATGCTGTGATAATCGGAATCAGCAAGGACAGCGTGGCTTCCCATAAAAAATTCGAAGAAAAATATAATCTGCCCTTTGTGCTTCTTTCCGATACGGAATTAAAAGCCATTCAGGATTATGATGTGTGGAAAGAGAAGAACATGTATGGGAAAAAGACCATGGGCGTAGTGCGGACCACTTATCTGATTGATGAAAAGGGAATGATCATGAAAGCGCTGGATAAAGTAAAGGCTGCAGAAAATCCGGAGCAGATGTTGAAGGAGTTTTAAAGACAGAAATGAAGATAATTATTTCTCCGGCAAAGAAAATGATTGTAGATACTGACAGTCTGCCGGTACGATCAGAGCCGGTCTTTTTGGAAGATACGGAAAAAATAAAAAAATATATTCAGACTTTGTCCTATGGAGAGGCAAAAAAGCTGTGGAGCTGCAATGATAAAATTGCAGAGTTGAATTTTGTCAGATTCCGGGAAATGGATTTACAAAAGAATCTGACCCCGGCAATTTTATCCTATGAAGGCATTCAATACCAATATATGGCGCCAATAGTATTTACGGATAATGCGCTTTCATATATTCAGGAGCATTTATGCATTTTATCGGGATTCTACGGCGTGCTAAAGCCTTTGGACGGGGTTGTGCCTTACAGACTGGAAATGCAGGCAAAAGCGGGGGTGGAAGGCGCTGATGATCTGTATGATTTTTGGGGAAGTAAAATTTATGGGAATGTTTGTGACAAAGACAGAATAATAATTAATCTGGCATCAAAAGAATATTCTAAGTGTGTGGAACACTATTTGAAGCCGGAGGATATTTTAATTACCTGTGTGTTTGGAGAATTAAGAGAGGGCAGGGTTATTCAGAAGGGCACGCTGGCAAAGATGGCCAGAGGGGAAATGGTCAAATTTATGGCCGAAAACAATGTTACTGATTTAGAGCAGTTAAAAAGCTTTGAGGGGCTGGGATATCGATACGAAAAAGAAATTTCGGGGGAAAAAGAATATATTTTTTTGAAAACTGGAAAATCCGAAAAATAGAAAATGGAAGAGTATCATCATATTAACTTTTAATAAATAATAATTTCCAATAGTTAAAGGAGTGGCATGCTCTAATGATAAAGGACAAAAAAACTTTCATCATCGTTTTTATCATAATGGTTGTTTTGGGAATCGGGGCAGCCGGTTACATGATATCGGATAAGGATGCCGCAGAAGTCAGTGCGACAGTCAGCAAAAATGTGGAGGTTTCTTCAAACACTTTGTATGAGGAAGAGACTATTTCGGGAATGAATGTGACAGATCTAACCGTATCCCAAAATGACGAAGCAGTATCGGAGAATTTTATCAGGCGCGAAAGGGTAAAGGGTATTTATGTGACAGGTCCAATGGCAGGCAATTCCAATATGGATAATCTGATTACGCTTGTAGATGAGACCTGCTTAAATACAATGGTTATAGATATAAAAGACGATCAGGGCAATATTACTTATCAGATGAGTTTAAGCGTAAATGATATAGGGGCGTGCAAGGGCTATATTTCCGATATGGAAGGGCTGATGGAAAAGCTGAAGGAGCATCATATTTACACTATAGCCAGGATTTCCTGCTTTAAAGACCCTTATCTTGCCAAAGCGCGTCCGGACCTGGCATTAAAAAAGGCTGACGGAAGCTTTGTTACGGATACAGATGATATTCCCTGGGTAAACCCTTATGAAGAGGATGTATGGAAGTATTTGACAGATATTGCTTTGGCTGCCGCCGATATAGGATTTGATGAGATACAATTTGACTATGTGCGGTTCCCTGTGGGAAAAAGTGCGGCTGCGGCAGATTACGGAGTAGATGTGGATACTTACAGAAAGGAGCAGGCGATAGAAGGCTTCCTTTCTTATGCAACGGATAAGCTCCATGAAAAAAATGTAGTGGTGGGTGCGGATGTATTTGGAACAGTCATTGACAATAAAATAGATCAGGAATATACGGGGCAGGATTATCAGGCCCTGGGAAGCGTGGTGGATGTGCTCAGCCCCATGATTTATCCGTCCCATTACAAAAACGGTGTGTATGGGTTAAGTGTGCCGGATGCTCAGCCCTATGAGACAATATTGTATGCATTGGAGGCGTCCTTTCAGGAATTAGAGCCTGTAAAGGAAGAAAACCGGGCAATCGTAAGGCCGTGGCTTCAAAGCTTTACCGCAACCTGGGTTCCCGGACATATCACTTATAGAGGAGAGGAAATCAGGAAACAGATACAGGCGGTCTATGACGCAGGTTATGAAGAGTGGATTTTGTGGAATGCGGCTAACCGCTATCCGAAAGAAGGGTTGATTGAGGAGGAAGAGACGGTCAGCGGACAATAGGGAGTTTTACCAAGAAGCGTTAAAGGAACAGGAAAAATATAAAAATATGAAAGAGGAATTAAAGAAAAGATACAGGTGCAGGTATATTACAGAAGCGTTAATTTCCATAGTAATAGGCATTTTTATTATGGGAACCCAATATGGGAATATAAAAATATGGATGAAACCGGCAATTAATCTGGAGGATTTACGGGCAGAGGATATACGCCAGAATAATATTAAAGTAAAAGGGGTCATAACTGATGTTGCAGGCGAATATGAGTATTGGACAGGCGGAGATGCCAGTTTTGCCCACATGGAGAAAGAATTTGTTATCCTTGTAAATGGAAGTTATATCGCACTGATTCCACCCTATGGTGATTGGGAAGACCGGTTTTATAATAATATGAATCTTACAAAAGAATATTCGGATGGAGATAAAGAGGCAAAGGAACGGATGGAATCCATTGAGGTTGAAGGCACTATAAAAAAGCTGGGTATGGGTCTTGATGCCTATAGAGATTATGCCTACTCTGTGAGAGAAGAAACAGGAGAAAAAACTTCTTTTCTGCCCTATGGACTGTATGTGAATGATATGGGTGGAATGAGAAAAGGCGGTATTGTATTTTTTTTAGGATTAGGAGGGTTTTTTGTTCTTTTTGGCATGTCTGTTTTCATTCGGTATTTTATGGAAAGTTATTTAAAATTAATAGAAAAATATTGTGATACGGCGGAGAATACGGTAGCTGTATATAGAAAAGTAGAACAACTTTTTGCCAGACCTATGAAATATAAGGATGTTCGCATTTCTGAAGATTTAATCGCAATTTATACCGCATATAATGTATGTTTACTCGATGCCGATCAGATTATCTGGATTTATCAATATCAATGGTCATATTCCATTTACTTAATACCGGTCATTCGCACTCGTTCTATTATTTTTCGGATGAAGAATGGCAGGAAAGTGAAAATAAAAATGAAAAACAGAAAGGCTTATGACGAGATATACATATGGCTGCGACAAACGCATCCGTATTTTTATTATGGATATACACCGGAATATAAAAAGGAATATCAAAAAAATAGACAAACAATGATTCAAAAGATTGAGAAGTGTAGATCTGACAGAAAAGAAGTCTGTAAGATGCAGGACTTAGGGTATAATATATAATAAATATCAGGCAAAAACAGGGGGTTTGGAGATATTTATGAAAAAGGCAAATTATAAGGCATTACTGCCTATCGGAGTATTTCTGGTGCTTTATCTGGGTCTGGGGATTTTGTTTGAATATGTACTCAAGATTCCCATGGGATTTTATAATATTCCCATCGTCGTGGTATTTCTTGCGGCGTTGTTAGTGGCCTGCGTTCAGAATCCTTCGCTGAAGTTTGAGGACAAGCTGGATGTTATGGCTAAGGGAATGAGTGATAAGAATATCATTACCATGGTTCTGATTTTCCTGACTGCAGGTATTTTCGTAGGCGTAGTGGGGAGAAGCAGTGCGGAAAGTGTGGCGTATTTTCTGCTGTCTTTGATTCCTGCAAGATTTGCCGTTTTAATCTTATTTGTGGTAAGCGCTTTTGTATCTTTAGCTATGGGGACTTCCGTAGGGACGATTACATTGATTGTACCTATAGCGGCGGCAGTGGCGAGCAATTCGGGATTTGCTCTGCCTTTGTGTTTGGGAGCTGTTGTGGGAGGAGCTATGTTTGGCGATAATCTGTCCTTTATATCGGATACGACTATTGCTGCCTGCAACGGGCAGGGATGTGCCATGAAGGATAAATTCCGGGAGAATTTCGGGATTGCATTTCCTGCTGCAATTATTACATTGATTATTATTTTGATAAAATCCTTTGGCGCTGATGTAGGCGGCAGTATAACTAATGAATACAATCTGATACAGGTCGTTCCGTATCTTCTGGTACTTTTTGGGGGGATTATCGGTATCAATGTATTTGTGGTTTTGTTAATGGGGATTTTATGTGGGGCGGCTATTATGCTTGTCACGGGTGCAGCTACGGCGACGGACATGCTTGCAAATATGGGAACAGGGGTTTCGGGAATGTTTGAGACTGCCATGGTAGCCATATTGGTTTCCGCTATTTGCGCTTTAATCGGGGAGTACGGCGGCTTTGAAGCGCTTTTATCATTGATTAAAAAAGTATTCAGGGGGCAGAAAAGCGGGAAGCTTGGTATGGGATTGTTAGTGGGAGTAATGGATATTGCCACAGCGAATAATACGGTTGCAATTGTTATGGCTAATCCCATTGCAAAGGAAATGGCAGACAATTATGGTATTTCCCCGAGAAAAGCAGCATCCATACTGGATACCTTTTCCTGCATTTTCCAAGGAATTATCCCCTATGGTGCACAGATGTTAGTGGCGGTATCCGTATCCGCCCAGTTAGGCTGCGGAGTATCGGCATTTCAGATCATTCCCAATCTATTTTATCCTTATATGCTGTTACTTAATACTTTAATCTTTGTTTTTCTGGTACCGGAAAAGAAATAACTGCATAAAAAATCCCCCGGCGGTATTTGCCGGGGGCATATATTATTAAAAATTACTGAATCCTATTAAATACATAAGGATAATAAAAGTCTTCGAAAATACCCATGGGATCTACTTCTTCTGAGGCGTCGATTGTCAGCACATCTCCTTCAATGGTAAATAAATCATATTCATAGGAGGATACTGCAAACTCATCCATATATAGTTTATTTCCCTTTACTTCATAAACACCGGTTGTTTCGGCACTTTCTACAAGTTCTTTAATATCTACGCTATCCTGAAGCTCGCTGAGCATATACTCTTCAATTCCCATACCATACTCCTGTCTGAATACGGAATTGATTTCTTTACGGGAATAACCGCCATCTGTAAATTCCTTGTATATTAATTCAGTGCCGAATGCCGCCAGCCTTTCAATATAGCTGTTAAATGCGTCTGTTAAAGCGTCTTCGTCCACATACATTTTGAAGGTGCCGTCTTCATTGAAGTCTATAAGCAATGTAATACCAAATTCTTCATGAAACCCGTCAAAGTCGCTTCCCAGTTCCTCTTCAATCATATCGGAAAAGTCAAAGGATGTTTCCCATGTTCCGTATAATTCAGCAATATTACTGATTTCGACCGGTACCTCTAATTCAGAATAATTATCTGAAGCATCCGTAGCCTTAACTGTAACCGTCATACCTTCTTCTGCAATGATGGAATCCTGTTCATTGCCATCCTCGTCAATAAATACACTGGTTACATCGCTGAAATCTTCTATGGTTACGAGGTCATCTACAGTGATAACATCGCCTGGGGCAAAAGCTTCGTCCTTTGCTTCTAAGACAGGCGCAGTGGTATCTGTTACCGCAACGCTTATATCGACGGTCTGTTTCCCGTAGGTAACGGTTGCGGTATACTCTCCCACAGTCATATTGTCAATATCTTCTGTGGATAAGGTGGCATTTGCCAGAACGTCATCGGAATCCTCGCTGGAGACGGTTACATATTCAAGAATATCGTCAGGAATAGAATCGCCCAGTTCCAGTGTAAGCGAGTTTGCCGTTAATTTTGTACCGCAGCCGGTTAATACGCCCAGGCACATTGTCGCTGTAATTACGTTTAATAAAATTCTTTTCCTCATAAGAATTCCCTCCTTTGTTTATTAACTAAAATAATATATATTTGGGGTATTTGTCAAAGAATATGTACTTAAATGGCTCTGTCGCAGGAGTTAGTAACAAAATTGCCATAATAAAAATGAGAAAAAAGGTTTTGGTGTTTATCTTGTAGCAAAAAATGACACAATTCCAATAATCAATATAATAGACACAAGTATAATGAAACAATATTATGTTCTTGACTAACATATATTTAATGAGTTAATAAAATAAGGTCGGAAAAGGTTTTATGTTTAGAAAAGCATTGTGGCTTTCAATGCAAAAGAAGGAGAAGAAATGTTTTGGAGTATTGTATTTGGAATGATAATGGTTTTTCTTTTTATATACAAAATAAAGAATTATAAAAAAATCAATGAAAAGATTGGCGGAGTGACAACCATAGACGGAATCAAATATCTGGTAAACAATACGGATGTTAATTATGTTATGTATAAGCTGGGTTCTACCATTATCAGTAAGAACATAAAAGAAACTTCATTTGAGAAGATAAACGGCCATGAAGGGATTCTTACCTTCGGAGGAGTTGCCTATAATGTAAATTTGAGGGGCTCGGAAAGCGATATGAATATTGGTGCGGCATACAGGATTAAATGTACACAGCAGGGCAGCAACGTTTATATGGAGATATCCTTTGAAAAGAGTGATATAAGGCTCCGAAAACTCTGGTCGCCGTCATCCAATTCTCCGGAGCTTGTGCGGAACCAGGCATATCACCGGTTTTTTAAAGAGGTATTTGATGTAAAGGTCGTATCATAAAGTGTGAACGGAGGATTGTACAGAAAGGATATCATTTAAAAGCGGGTCATTTAAAAATATATAATAAAAAGTGCTGTCAGCACTTGACATCTTTAGGTCAGGTGCTATAATTAATTCAAACATATGAACAATCATTCATATGTTTGAACGATAATATAAAAAAGAAAGGATGATAAAAATATGAAAAAGACTTATAAGATTGATGTGGATTGCGCAAACTGTGCTAACAAAATGGAGGAGGCTGCAAAAAAGACAGCCGGAGTCAAGGATGCAACCGTAAATTTCATGACATTAAAAATGATTGTTGAATTTGAAGAAGGGCAGGACCCGAAAGCGGTTATGCAGGATGTTTTGAAAAATTGTAAAAAAGTAGAGGACGATTGTGAAATCTACCTTTAAAAGCGAAAGAGGTGGTTTTTTGTGAATAAAAAGCAAAGAAAGATGTTGATACGGATTGTTATTTCCGCTTTGCTTATGGCGGCATTCATGCTGTTCCCGGTCAGCAACAGCTATCTGGAATTTGCCTTATATATGGCCGCTTATCTTATAATCGGATATGATATTTTACTGAAAGCCTGGAAGGGTGTTTTAAATAAACAGGTATTTGATGAAAATTTCCTTATGGCAGTTGCTACGGTAGGGGCGCTTGCCATTGCTATTTATGAAAGGCTCAGTTTTGCAGGAGCGTCAGCAGGTCATGGAGAAGGCGGCTATACGGAAGCCGTTGCGGTTATGCTGTTTTATCAGATTGGAGAATGGTTCCAGAGCTATGCGGTAGGAAAGAGCAGGCGCAATATCAGCGAGCTTATGGATATCCGGCCTGATTATGCCAACATAGAAAAAGACGGAGAACTTGAAAAGATTGATCCGGATGAAGTTGAAATAGGAAATGTCATTGTCGTGAAGCCGGGAGAAAAAATCCCCATTGACGGTGTGATCGTGGAAGGTACTTCTACTTTAAATACCAGTGCGCTGACCGGCGAAAGCCTGCCGAGAGACGCTAAGGCGGGAGACGAGGTTATCAGCGGCTGCATTAATATGACAGGACTTTTGAGGATCCGGACCACAAAGGAATTCGGAGAATCTACAGTATCTAAGATTTTGGATCTGGTGGAAAATTCCAGTTCCAAAAAATCCAGGTCCGAAAACTTTATTTCCAAATTTGCCCGTTATTATACGCCGGCTGTGTGCTATAGCGCCCTTGCGTTAGCATTATTGCCGCCTATTGTGCGGATGGTTATGGGAATTTCCCCTGCATGGGGCGATTGGATTTACAGGGCATTGACATTCTTAGTAATCAGCTGTCCCTGTGCATTGGTAATCAGCATTCCCCTAAGCTTTTTTGCGGGAATCGGCGGAGCCAGCAATGCGGGAGTTTTAGTGAAAGGCTCCAATTATCTTGAGACCCTTTCCCAGACAAAGTATGTGGTATTTGATAAAACGGGAACCATGACGCAGGGAGTTTTTGAAGTTGCGGGGGTACATCATAATTCTGTAGAGAAAGAAAAATTGTTGGAATATGCCGCTTTGGCGGAAAGCTATTCTTCCCATCCCATTAGTAAAAGCCTGCAAAAGGCATATGGCAAAGTCATAGACCAAAGCAGGGTCAGCGATGTGGAGGAAATCAGCGGGAACGGCGTAACTGCAAAAGTAGACGGCGTGTCTGTTGCGGCGGGAAATGCAAAGCTGATGAAACGTATGGGTGTGGAATACAAAGACTGCCACAGTGTGGGAACTGTAGTCCATATGGCAATAGACGGTGTATACGCAGGACATATTCTTATTTCGGATATCATAAAGCCTCATGCAAAGGATGCCATTAAGGAGCTTAAAAAAGCCGGCGTTACCAAAACGGTTATGCTTACGGGAGATGCCAAAAATGTAGGCGAACAGGTGGCAAAGGAGCTTGGAATCGGAGAGGTTTATACGGAGCTTTTGCCGGCGGATAAGGTAAGCCTTGTAGAAAAGCTGTTAGAGCAGAAAAGCGGAAAGGAAAAACTGGCATTTGTGGGAGACGGCATCAATGATGCCCCGGTTTTATCCAGAGCGGATATCGGGATTGCCATGGGAGCATTGGGTTCTGACGCAGCCATTGAAGCTGCAGATATTATTCTGATGGATGATGATCCTTTAAAAATTGCCAAGGCAATTAAAATTTCCCGAAAATGCCTTCGGATTGTATATGAAAATATTATTTTTGCCATTGGCATTAAGTTAATCTGTCTGATTTTGGGAGCTTTGGGTATTGCCAATATGTGGCTTGCCATTTTCGCCGATGTAGGCGTTATGGTCATTGCCGTATTAAATGCAATTCGCGCATTGTTTGTTAAGAAGCTGTAAGGAAAAAGCTGTCAAAGAAAGTGGCGAAGAGCTGCAATAAAAACTGCAGGTAAAAAATAGAAGCAAAAGTGTAACATGAAAGGGCAGACTTTATAAAGAGCGGGGTATCTATGATTTATACCCTGCTTTTTACGGCTATATCGTAGTATGAAAACGATTGATATATTTTGTATCTTTTAGGGTGTAAAATCAGAAATTTCCTGTTAAGATATATTTATGGAAGTGATTTAGAAGGAGTGAATGACTTTTGATAGATGAAGAATTGGAATGCTGTGATACAACGGAAGTTCATCAGGAGCTTTTAAAAATTGTAGAGGAAACCATGCCTGATGAAGTGGAATTATATAATCTGGCGGAGCTGTTTAAGGTGTTTGGGGATTCCACCCGCATCAGGATTTTGTTTGTGCTGTTTGAGGCGGAGGTTTGCGTCTGCGATCTGGCTCAGGCACTGAATATGACCCAGTCTGCCATTTCCCATCAGCTGAAGATTTTGAAGCAAAATAAATTAGTGAAGAGCCGGCGGGAAGGAAAATCTGTTTTTTATTCTCTGGCGGATGGACATGTGCGGACCATTATTGCCCAGGGCAGGGAGCATATTGAAGAGTAGAAATTGATTATGATATGGGAGAGATTAAACCGGCAGAGAAAATTTGTGTGATAGAAAATGGAAGCTAAAAGGAGGAACGGTATGAAAAATGTTATATGTTTTCATAATCCTGATGAGGCAAACGGATATTTAAGCAATTGGTATCTTTCGGATTTTGAGATAGATGGGATTCCGTATTCTTCTATGGAGCAATACATGATGTATCAGAAATCCATTCTTTTTCATGATAATGAAATTGCAGAACAGATATTATCTACATCTAATGTAGGCAAGATTAAAGCGTTGGGGCGCTCTGTCAAAAATTATGAGGATATAATATGGAATGGTGTAAGACAGATTATCGTTTTTCAGGGCTTGATAGAGAAATTCCGGCAGAATGATGATTTGAAGGCAAAACTTCTTGATACGCAGGAGGATATTTTGGCGGAATGTGCGGTTCAGGATAAAATATGGGGAATCGGATTGTCCATGAAGGATGATAGGCGTTTTGACATGGAAGAGTGGCAGGGACAAAATTTGTTGGGATTTACTTTGATGAAAGTAAGAGAACTCTTTAAGGAGAAATGAAGATGGAGTTGACAAATGAATAGCGTAAATATCTTGGGCTGGAGCTTATAGATCCCGCATGGGAAAGAGTTGAAATATCAAACAGCATAAAACCCGAACATGAAACAGGAAAGGGGAAACCCAAAAGACTGAATGCCGCCAATTTGCAAAGGTTTCATGCGGAGGGAACGTATTTTTTCTATAGCGGTTATGTGACATTAGCCAATTATACCACGCAGCAGACTTATTATTCCTCCTATTTTGCAGGTTTAGAACCAATGACAGAGGATGAACTACAGGTTTTTCTGAGACAATGGATTTTGGATACGGATGAAGTTGAATTTCAACGGATACAGGAATTTGCAACGGCAAAGCGTAAACATTGCAAATTTAAGGAAGGCGACTTTTTCCGATTTAAAATTGACCGTACACATTATGGCTATGGGAGGATTTTGCTTGATATAGCGAAACTGAAAAAAAGCGGGGTAAAGTTTTGGGACATACTGATGGGAAAACCGCTTGTAATATCTGTCTATCATATTGTGACAGAGAATCCTGAGGTTGATACACAGGAATTGAGTCAGTTGAAAAGCTGTCCGTCCCAATTTATTATGGATAACAGGTTTTACTATGGAGAGTACGAAATCGTTGGCAATGCCCCGCTGCCGGAAAATGTGGATTATCCGATTATGTACGGTCGTAGTATTTCCGGTACGGACAGGAATAAAATCATGTTTCAGAGAGGGCGTTTCTATCATGAAATCCCCCTTGAGGGGAACACTTTAATAGGAGAATGCGATTTTAAAAATAACGGTGTCGGATTTGGGCTATATATTAATAAAAATATTCTGGAGGAATGTATAGAGGCGGATTCCAATGAACCATATTGGGCAAAAAAGAAAGGCCATGATCTGCGAAATCCCCTGTATGAGAATGAACTGGCAAAAGTACTGGAACAAATGGAGAACATGTGAGAGAATTGCTTATGGGACAACCGGACGGGACATGGCATTCCTTTTTATAGGGTGCAGTCATGAATGACAGCATAGGAAAGAATCAGGGATAACATTGCAAAGAAGAAAAAGACATAAATTCAGAAAAGGAAAAGTCTGGGCTGCATATGCGCTTTTCATTCTGGCGCTTTTTGCAGGGGCATGGGGACTGGAAAGATTTCCGGGAGCACAGGCGGAGCTGGCAAACTGGATAGAGAATCGGGCAGAAAGTGTTATAAACGGTGGAACATCTGAGGAAACTGCAAATGCTCTTTCCGGACAGACTGTTATTTCTCCGGAAGAAATTCCACCCTTTAGCGGGACGCCTTATGTGGAAATAAACGGAAATGTGCCTTATTTTGAAGAAGCGGATTATACTACGGAATCTTTTGAAAGCTATAGTGAGCTGGATGCTTTAGGCAGGTGCGGCGTTGCTTATGCCAATGTGGGAATAGATATCATGCCTACAGAGGAACGGGGGGCAATCGGTTCCGTAAAGCCCTCCGGCTGGCATACGGTAAAATATGATTGTGTTGACGGCAAGTACTTATATAACCGCTGTCATTTGATCGGCTATCAGCTTACGGGCGAAAATGCCAACGAAAAGAATCTTATAACGGGCACCCGGTATATGAATGTGGACGGGATGCTGCCCTTTGAAAATGCAGTAGATGATTTTGTGGAGGCAACCAATCATCATGTACTTTACCGGGTCACACCTGTTTATGAAGGAGATAATCTTGTGGTAAGCGGCGTATTAATGGAGGGCTGGTCTGTAGAGGACGGCGGCAGAGGAATCTGCTTTTGTGTATATGTTTATAACTGCCAGCCGGGAGTAGGAATTGATTATGCTACGGGAGAAAGCTGGCTGGCGGAGTGAAAAATTAGTCGGTAGAAGTAATCATGATGAACTTTATGATTTTTTAGTACCCGCCTATTGTTTTGTATTCCATCCCGGTTGGGATGCTTTTATGGTAAAGTATAAGTAACTTTCTTCTTTTATTTTACACCCTTTTCGGAATTGTGTACCCATTGGAAAATGACTAATGAATATACATTGCTAATGGCAGATAAGGATTTTATAATCAAATATATAAACTGGAATTGATGGAGGGCAAACTATGGAATATAAGAACTATATTAAGCAAGGCTTGAATGGGAGCGCCCCATTAAAATTAATATTATGCGGAAATATACAAGGGACGGAAAATGATAAAGTAGGTGTTGTATCAGCTGTGTATGCTGGGAACACCTTTCCAAAAAGGGAGTTATTTTAAGAAGAGAATAAACTTTTTAGACGATATTTGTAATGCAAAAAGGAATGAAAGCAGATGAAAATTTTATTGATCAGACACGGAGACCCTGACTATACCATTGATTCCCTGACGGAGAAAGGCTGGAAGGAAGCGGAATATTTATCGGAGCGCATTGCGAAGCTGGATATAAAAGAGTTTTATGTATCGCCTTTGGGACGGGCAAAGGATACTGCGTCCTTTACATTGGAGAAAATGAACCGGCAGGCTATAGAATGTCCGTGGCTGCGGGAGTTTGCCCCGCGGATTGCGCGTCCGGATAAAGAGGAAAAATCCATTACATGGGACTGGCTGCCCCAGGACTGGACCGTGCAGGAAAATTTTTACCAGTATGACAAGTGGTTTGAGTCAGATATTTTGGCAGAAGGAAAAGTAAAAGAGGAATACGACTGGGTCATTCAAAATTTTGACGCATTGCTGGAAAAGCACGGATATGTGAGAAAAGGACATTTTTATGAGGCGAAAGAACCCAATAATGATACGATTGCGCTATTTTGTCATTTCGGAGTAGGATGCGTATTGCTGGGGCATCTTTTGGGAATCTCGCCTATGGTTTTGTGGCACGGTCTTTGTGCAGCGCCAACTTCCGTGGCGACCATTGTGACCGAAGAACGCAGAAAAGGAGTCGCTTACTTCCGCATGAGCTCTTACGGGGATATTTCTCATTTGTACGCAAAGGATGAAGAGCCGGCATTTGCGGCGAGGTTTTGTGAATGCTTTGATAACGAAGGCGAGAGACGGGATTAAAAATGAATCGGATTTTAATTGTAGAAGACGACAAAGAGATTGTTGCGAATCTGGAGATTCTGCTAAAGGAAGAGGGATTTTCCGTGGCATCTGCATATTCCAGGGAAGAGGCCTTTTTGCTGACGGAAAGCGAAGCCTTCGATTTGATCTTACTGGACTTAAATCTTCCCGATGGAAACGGCTACTCTTTTTGCAGCACAATAAAAAAAGAAAGGGATATTCCCGTTATCATGTTGACGGCAATGGGAGATGAACCCAGCATAGTGACCGGTTTTGAGTTAGGGGCGGATGATTACGTGGTAAAGCCCTTTAAACCTCTGGAGCTGGTTTCCCGTATAAAAAATGTACTGAGAAGATGCGGAAAAACCCAGGCTGTTTTCCAGATGGGTAATTTGAGTGTGGATACCTTAAAGGCCGTTGTGTCGAAGAACGAACAGGAGATCGTTCTATCCGCACTGGAATACAGACTTTTATTGATTTTCCTGGGGCATCAGGGCGAGGTTTTATCCAGAAAACGGTTGTTGGATGAAATCTGGGATATAGCGGGGGATTATGTAAATGATAATACCCTGACTGTCTATATTAAACGTCTGCGGGAGAAAATTGAGGATAACCCCGGAGAGCCGCAGATTATCAAAACCATACGGGGTTTAGGGTATTTATGTTCTTAGGGTATTTATGCCCTTTAGGGTGCAAGGTAGGTAATTAAAATGTTTTTTCGCAATCCTGAAATCAAAAAACAATTTGGAATTTATATGATTTGCTCCTTGATTTTTATCACAGGAGCTTTTTTCATTGGTGCGGAAGCAGGACTGTGCGTGCTGGCGGCATGTATAGGCTTGGGGATCATGTTCTTTTGCTTTACCGCATACCGCTACAAAAGAATCGGGGAGCTGAGTGAAAATCTCAATAGGATACTTCATGGAAATGAAAACCTGAATATGCTTTCTGATAAGGAAGGGGAGCTTTCTGTTTTAAGCAGTGAAATTTATAAAGCTACTTTGCGCCTGAAGGAGCAGACAGAGCTTTTGGAGCAGGACAAAGCTTATCTGGAAAATTTTATAGCGGATATTTCCCATCAGATGAAAACGCCCATGACAGCATTTCGATTGTTGCTGCTGCGCCTGGAGGATGAGGGGCTTAAACCGGAAGAAAAAACGGATATTATGCGGAAAATGAAAAGTCTTTTAGAGCGTACGGACTGGCTGATCACTTCTCTGTTAAAGCTTGCATCCATTGAATCGGGAACGGTTGCGTTAAAAAAAGAAAATATTTCCCTGAAAAAGGTAATAGAGAAAGCGGCAGAACCCTTACAGATTCCCATGGAAGTAAAGGAGATACATTTTGAGGAAGCTATAGAGGAAGACTTGTGCTATTCGGGAGATTTCGGATGGTCTGTAGAGGCCTTTTCCAATATTTTGAAAAACTGTGTGGAGCATACAGGTATGGAAGGAACCATTCGGATAAGCGCAAAAGATAATCCTCTTTTTGTGGAATTAAAAATTAGGGATGACGGGGAAACTATACCGGAAAAAGAATTGCCCCATATACTGGAGAGATTTTATAAAGGAAAAAAGGCGGGTAAGGAAGGCTATGGAATAGGATTAGCATTGGCTAATACGATAGTTCAAAAACAGAACGGAAAGCTGGCTGTTGATAATGAGGAAAAAGGAGAAGGGGTGTATTTTCTGATTCGGTTTTATAAAGGCGTGGTTTAACTTCCCATTCTTACAAATCTGTCATTTTAAAGTCATGAACCTGTCATTATGGAAAGTGTATATTGTTAGAAGCGGCAGGAAGTTTGTTCCTGAATCAGGGAACAGGTCTTAGCTTTGACCGTATGGAAAACAAATACATGAAAGAGAGGATGTTATATGGAGATTTTAAAGGTTGATAATTTGTGTAAGAAGTTCGGAAACGGAGAAAATGAAGTATGGGCCTTGAAAGGAGTATCCTTTACGGTAAATAAGGGAGAGTTTGTGGCCATTGTGGGAAGATCCGGTTCGGGAAAATCTACCCTTTTGCATATGCTAGGAGGTGTGGATATTCCCACATCCGGAAAGATTTTTGTGGATGGCAGCGAAATTTTTCAGAAGAATCAGGAACAACTGGCAATTTTCAGGCGCAGGCAGGTAGGATTGATCTATCAGTTCTACAATTTAATTCCTGTATTGAATGTGGAAGAAAATATGATTATGCCCCTAAAGTTAGACGGGAGGAAGATTAATAAGGAGCATTTGGAGGAGCTGCTGGAAGTACTGGATTTAAAGGAACGGAGAAAGCATCTGCCCAGTCAGTTATCAGGAGGCCAGCAGCAAAGGGTTTCCATCGGAAGGGCGTTAATCCATGCACCGGCAATCGTCTTGGCGGATGAACCTACGGGAAATCTGGACAACCAGAACAGCAGGGAAGTGATGGAGCTGCTGAAATATTCCAATAAAAAGTATAAGCAGACCCTGCTGTTAATAACCCATGATGAGAATATTGCCCTTCAGGCGAACCGCATTATCAGGCTGGAGGATGGAAAAATTGTATCCGATGAAACGCTTGCATCTGCAAAGGAGGTGTAGGCTATGTGGAAAAATTATTCTGCGGGATATTTTAAAAACAACAGGACAATGATGATTTTTATTATGACCGTTGCTCTTTTTACGGGGGCATTGATTTCCTTTATCAGTCATTATTATTACAATCTCTGGCAAGACTATGCGTACAGAAGTTATTTAAAAACAGGTTCGCAGGAAATGCCGATTAGTACAGCCTTTGTTATTTATTCGGTTATTATTGTTTTAACAGTTATTTCTCTGACTCTTATGATTTATAATACTTTTGCCGTGTCCATGAGCAGCAGAATCCATCATTTGGGTGTGCTGAAAAGCGTAGGCGCAACGCCAAGGCAGCTAAGAAGCGTTTTGATACAGGAAACTCTGGGGATATGCTGTCTGCCCGTATTGTTTGGCAATTTTCTGGGAGTGGGAATAGCATATGTGATTACATCCATTATAATAGATGCCGGGGAACTGGTCAGAACTTATGATATAAGTTTTATGTTCAGTCCGTGGGTGCTGCTGCTGACAATTGCCATATCTCTTTTTACAATCGGAGTGTCCGCATGGATTCCCGCACGGAAGATCAGCAGGATTTCCGTAATGGACGCTATCTTTAACAGGGAAAACCATATGCCGCATAAAATGAAGAAATTCAGGATTTTTTCCGCATTGTTCGGCATAGAAGGAGAGCTTGCAAGGAAATCCCTTTATATGAGAAGGAAAAGCCTTCGGATTGCCGGCATAGCCGTGTTTTTGGCGGTAATGGGGTTTTATGTATTTATGAATGTGGAGAAGGTTTCAGCCTTAAGCGTGCAGGAAACCTATTTTAACCGGTATAAGGATGTATGGGATTATATGGTTACTTTAAAAGGAGAAGTAAGGTCAAAACAGTCTGTGTTGGAAAGAGCGAAAGTAACGGAAGGCATCAGCAGCTGTATTCTATATGGAAAAGGAAATATTTATGTTTCCATGACAAAAGAAGGCTTTAGTAAAGAGCTTATGGAATTGGGGGGACCGGAAACCCTTTCAGGAAGCGTGGTGCAGCAGGAAGGAGAAAATTATTTGCTGGAAATTCCTGTCATTGTACTGGATGATGATAGTTTTAAAAAATATGCCGGGAATTACGATGGCGGAAATGGCAATGCCGAAAATCATGATATGGAAAATATACCCGGTGGAGAACAGGGGATTATCCTGATTAACCGGATTTGGGACAATCTGCACAGCAGCCGTTTTGAAAAAGAAGTACTTCCCTTTTTGGAGCAGGGAAAAGAAGAAACTTTGGAGATTTCCGTGAGTATGCAGACGGAAGAAGGGATAGCGGAAAAGGCAGCAGTAAAAGTTATGGGATTCGTTGATGAGGGCCCGGCATTGAGGGAAGAACTGGCATGGGACCGCCCGGTAATCATTATGAGCATCGGTTATTATGAAGGGCTGCATATGCCTTTTCTGAATGAGGAGTGCTTTTTAACGATCATGACGGATTCCCGAGAGGAAAATCCGGAAGTGGAAAATAGTCTGAAGCTTTTTCTTTCGGAAGGGGACGAGTGGGAAGGACGCGTTAACGTAGAGCGTTCGGATGAAACGATGAGAAGCGGCGCTAGGTTGATTGTAGGGATTGTAGCATCTGTTTTGGCGTGTGTGGGCTTAAGCAATGTTTTTTCCGTTGCTCTGGGAGAGATTGTACAAAGAAAGCGGGAGTTTGCCAGATATTTATCCATAGGGCTTTCTCCTAAGGGAATGAAGAAAATTCTGTATTTAGAAGCTTTGGAAATCAGTTTAAAGCCTATATTGATCAGCCTTCTCCTGAATGTTCCCTTCGTAATATGGATTTTGAAGCAAAGCGGTATTTCCATGAAAGTCTATTTGCAAAATATGCCTTTTTATCTCATTTTTCTCTTTTCTTTCGGGATTGTTTTTATTGTCTGCCTGACTTATTATATTGGTGGAAAGAAAATTTTAAGCAATGATTTGGTCGAGGTATTGAAGGACGAAAGGATTTGCGGATAAGGAAAGGGGCGTATCACAAATGCAGCAAAGAGCATTTCAATTACAAAACGGTGTTTTACTGCCTGCCATTGGGTTTGGCACTTACAAAGCTACGGATGGAAACGGAAAACAGGCCATATCGGATGCTCTGGAAACAGGATATCGTTATCTGGACACAGCGTCTTTTTACGGTAATGAAGGCGAAATCGGCGAGGCTGTAAAGGAAAGCGGAATTCCCAGGGAAGAATTGTTTCTTGCCAGCAAGGTCTGGAAAACGGAAATGGGATATGAAGAGACAAAGGCTGCCTTTGCAAAAACCCGGGAGAGACTGCAGACAGATTATCTGGATTTATATTTGATTCACTGGCCTAAAAAAACGCCGGAGGATAAGAACTGGAAGGTATGCTTAAAGGAAACCTGGCACGCCATGGAGGAGCTTTATGAAGAAGGCCGTATCAGGGCAATCGGCGTCAGCAACTTCCTGCCCCATCATCTGGAAGTGATTTTGGAGGATGCCAGGATAAAGCCTATGGTAAATCAGTTAGAGCTTCATGTGGGATATTTGCAGATGGCAGCGGTCAATTATTGCAGGGAACATGATATATTAGTGCAGGCATGGAGTCCCTTGGGCAGAAGAAGAGTTTTAGAAGAGCCTGTTGTATTGTCCTTTGCAGAAAAGTATCAGGTTACGCCGGCCCAGTTTTTGTTGGGATTTTTACATCAGGAAGGATTTTCGGTTATCCCCAAGGCATCTGCCAGGGAGCGTATGATAAGCAATCAGCAGATTTTTGGTTTTACCCTGTCGGAAGAGGATAAATATTTTCTGGAATGCCTGCCGCAGATGGGATGGTCGGGAGAACACCCGGATTTATAGGATATGTGCGCAGCAGGGCGGCAAAGAGGGTAAAGCGCAATTGGTCAGAGAACAGACGGAGAAAAGTATACTAATCTTCCTCCGTGTCTGCTTCTGCCAATGTAAAGATAAACTCTGATCCGACGCCTTCGGTACTGATAACGTTAATATTTTCCCCGTGGGAATGGATAATTTCTTTGGTAATGGAAAGGCCCAAGCCGGTTCCTTTTTTATCCTTCCCGCGGGAAAGATCTGTTTTATAAAAACGGTCAAAAATCATTTTCAGGCTATCCTTTGGAATACCGATGCCTGAGTCTTTAACGGAAACAAACAGCTTGTTATGCTTTTCCCTTGTCTCAATGGTAATGGTAGAATTGTTGTGGGAGAATTTAATAGCATTATCCAGCAGATTGTATAAAACCTGCTGAATCTTGGTTATGTCCGCATGAACCATCATTTCTTCTCCGGTTAAAATCAGGGAAATACTGATGGATTTCTGTTCACAGGTTCCTTCGAAGGTTGCCACCGTGTTACGGATGATCTGGTTAATATCAAAATCCGACATTTCTAAAACCATTCCCTTTGTATTTAGGTTATTTAATGTTAAAAGGGAGTTGGTCAGTTTTGCAAGGCGGTCCGTTTCATTTAATACGATATTCAAATATTTTTCGTGCATTTCCGGCGGGATGGTTCCGTCAAGCATGGCCTCCAGATAGCCTCTGATGGAAGTTAAGGGGGAACGGAAGTCGTGGGAAACATTTGCCACAAATTTTTTCTGGTTGTCTTCAGAACGTGCGATTTCGCTTGCCATATAATTAAGCGAAGCGGCAAGATAGCCCAGCTCGTCATTACTGTCAACGCTGAATTCATAATGCATGTTACCTTCTGCATACTGCTCTGTGGCGCGGATAATCTTACGCAGGGGAATATAAAAGATTTCCGTGAAAAATAAAAGAATAATCAGGGAAAGAAAAATTAAAACCGCAAGGGTAATATAAGTAATGCTCAGGTAATCGTCGCTTCGCTTTCTGAGCTCGCTCATAGGCTGATGGATTACCACATAGCCTTTGATTTTATAATTGGATGTAATGGGCGTATAGACGCTGAGCATTTCTTCATCAAATTCTCCAAAGAAATCATCCCGGATATAATAGGAATCCGCGGTTATGGAAGGATTGAAATCTTCTATAACCTTTGGATTTGACAAGTCGGGCATTTCTAAGGAATTCAGCACAACCGTACCGGAAGGATTGACGATCCAGATGGAAGCCGATAAGTATGTGGACAGTGCTTTTAACTGACTGTATGCGTTCTCTATGGTAATCTGATTGTTGTACAAGTCATTTACATAGGTTTTGGCAATCAAAGACCCTTCTTCATAAAGGGTTTCCGCGGTTTCCCGGATTTCATGCTCTAAAGTCAGGGAAGAGGAAAAGGTAGCGACCGCCAGAAACCCGAAACATCCGAAGATGATATATGCCACCAGAAATTTCAGATATAACATTTTTTTCATGAATGTACCTCGAACTTATAACCGATACCCCATACTGTGGATAGTCTCCATACCTCGTGGTCCCGGATTTTTTCCCGGAGTCTTTTGATGTGGACGTCTACCGTACGTGTATCCCCGATATATTCGTAGCCCCAAATCTGGTCTAAAAGCTGCTCCCTTGTAAATACCTGATTGGGAGAGCTGGCAAGAAAATACAAAAGCTCCAGTTCTTTAGGGGGCATTTCCAGTGTCCTGTCCTTATAAACAACGGAATAATTGGTAAGGTTAATGGTCAGATCGGGATATTCCACCATTTTAACCTTAGCGGCAGGGACGGAAGGTTCCGCAGCGGGTGCGGCAGCAGGCTTATAACGGCGTAGCACGGCCCTAACCCTTGCAACCAGCTCCTTGGTATCAAAGGGCTTTTCCATGTAGTCGTCCGCGCCCAGTTCCAGACCTAAAACCTTGTCAAAAATTTCCCCTTTTGCGGAGAGCATAATAATGGGAATAGAAGAAGAACTGCGAACCTCGCGGCAGACCTGATAACCGTCAATACCGGGAAGCATTAAATCCAGTAAGATCAAATTGGGTCTAAAGGTTTTCACAGCCTCTAAGGCGGATTCTCCGTCGTAAACAATAGAAGTCTCAAAGCATTCCTTTGTTAAATAAAGGGAAATCAATTCCGCAATATTTTCATCATCATCGACAATTAATATTTTTTGTTTGCTAACCATAAATACCTCCTGCTCTTATACTGCCACAGTCATTTTTCCCTATTTTAGAAATTAGATCATGCTATAAAATACTGTGGGTTGGTTCTTACTTAAATTCCGCTATCGTAACTCCTGCATCGCCTTCTCCAAATTCTCCAAGGCGGTAGGATGCAATATATGACTGACGCCGTAAGTGGTCGGATACAGCTTTGCGCAGCGCCCCGGTGCCCTTTCCGTGCACAATGCGGACGCTTGGAAGATGAGCGATATAAGCATCATCCAGATATTTGTCCAGAGCTGAAATGGCTTCATCACAGGTCATTCCCAAAAGATTGATTTCCGGGGAAACAGACGCGGATTTTGACATTTTAATTCCCGAGGAATGGGAACGAATAAGCTTGGGAACCTTGATTTCCTCGTCAGGCGCGGGAGCTAAATCCTTAATATTTACTTTGGATTTGATAATGCCGCACTGGACGAAAAGATTACCCTTATTATCCGGCTTGGAAACAACAATGCCTTCTACCCCCATAGAAAGCACTTTTACCCTTTCTCCTGATTTAATGGATTCCGCAGTAAGTCCCGGACCTTTGGGAGCCTTTGCTTTCAAGGTCAGTTTTTCGTTTTTTTCTGCAATTTTTGCCCCCACCCTCTGACGCTGCTTCTCCATTTCCTGCATAGGGGTAGCCGTGCCGTATTTGTGGAAATTCCGGATGGTTTCATCGGCAACGTCTTTGGCCTCCTGCAAAATTTCCCTTGCTTCTTCCGTTGCCTGACGGATGATACGTTCTCTTGCGGAATCAACTTTTTCCTGTTTTTGCAGAAGCTGTTCCTTTAAAGCTTTTATTTCTTCTTTGTAAGAAGCAATTTCCAACTGCTCTTTTTCAACAGTAAGACGGCTCTTTTCCAAATCCGCAAGAACATCTTCAAAGCTGCTGTCCTCATTGGAGAGCCTGGATTTGGCGCCTTCAATAATAAAGGAAGGAAGCCCTAGCTTACCGGAAATGGCAAAAGCATTGCTTTTGCCGGGAATGCCGATCAAAAGGCGGTAGGTCGGGGAAAGGGTTTCCACATCAAATTCACAGCTTGCGTTTTCCACGCCTTCTTCTGACAGGGCGTAGAGCTTTAATTCGCTGTAATGGGTTGTTGCCATGGTGTATACACCCCGTTTATTTAGCTGTGACAATATGGAAATTGCCAGCGCCGCTCCTTCCGTAGGGTCTGTTCCCGCACAAAGCTCATCAAAGAGACAAAGGTTTTGGGCGTTTGCCTCCTTTAACATAAATACAATATTTTTCATATGGGATGAAAAGGTGGATAAGGACTGCTCAATGCTCTGTTCGTCTCCGATGTCGGCAAAGACATTGTAAAACACCTTCAATCTGCTTCTGTCCAAAGCGGGAATGTGAAGCCCTGCTTGTCCCATAAGCGTAAAAAGTCCCACTGTTTTTAAAGAAACGGTTTTACCGCCGGTATTGGGACCTGTGATAATCAGCTGGTTGAAATCCTCTCCTAAACGGATGTCGATAGGAACAACCGTTTTGGAATCAAGTAAAGGATGTCTGCCTTTTCGGATATTGATATCGCCGTCCTCAGAAAAGACAGGTTCCGTGGCATTTTGCTCTAAAGCCAGACGGCCCTTGGCAAAAATAAAGTCAAGTCTTGTCATTAATCTGCTGTTTTGCGCAATGGTTTCGGCATAGGGCATAAAGGAGGCGGATAAAGAAGCCAGAATCGCTTCAATTTCTTCTTTTTCAGCTACGGAAAGTTCCTTTAAGCGGTTGTTTAATTCCACTATAGAAGCCGGTTCAATAAACAGGGTGGAACCGGTTGAGGACTGGTCGTGGACCATACCGGGAACCTGCCCCTTATGCTCAGCCTTTACGGGCAGGCAATAGCGGTTATTACGCATGGTAATAACTGCATCCATCAGATAGCTTCGTAAAGAACCGTTTACCATGGAGTTCAGCTGGGAATGAATCTTATCTCCCGTAGCTGCTATTTTGCGGCGAATGTCCTTTAAGGCAGGAGATGCGTCATCTGCAAATTCATCGGAAGCCAATATACAGCGCCTTACTTCCGTGGATAAGGGGGTAAGGGGTTCTAATTCATCAAAAAATCCCGTCAGACTGTCTTGTCCTGCATCGGAAGATTGCCCATTGCCGTCCTGTAGGTTATTTTTGTTATTTTGGATGTGTCCGCTTCCGTCATTAATAGGATTTCCGGTTCTGCCATATTGCTTTACCCTGGAGGTATTTTCCAAAAGCCCCGCCAGAAGCAGAAGCTCGTCGGCATTGAGACTGCCGCCGATGGAAAGATGCTTGGTAATATAGCTTACATCTTTATTGTTACCAAAAGAGGTGGAACCGTTTTTTAATAAACGACCCAGAGCATCCCCGGTCTGCTGCTGATAAAGACGGATCTGTTTTATGTCTGTCTTGGGGGAGATTTTCAGACAAAGCTGCCTGCCCGGTTCCGAGTCCGCATGGCCGGATAATTGTTCTACAATTTTATCAAATTCTAATATTTTAAAAGCTTTTTTATTCATGTGAAAAGTATAGCATACATCAGAAAAAAATCCAACGAACCTTTACAATAAATGAACCATCCGATATACTAAAACTGTATGATTTCCACAGAAAATGCGGAAATTACCGCAGGAGGCGTGGAGACGGACGCCTATTATTTATTTAATGAGGAAATGGAATGGAAGAAAAAGAACCTTATTCTTTTATGAATGAGACAATCAAAAAAAGACCGATAAATAAAAATAAGCTTTTTCGCAAAACCATGGCAACTATTTGCGGAGCGGTTGTATTTGGCGTGATTGCCTGCGTGACTTTCTTTTTATTGGAGCCGGTTATCAGCAACTGGATTTCGCCGGAGGAAATTACCAAAATAGAATTTCCCGAAGAGGAGGATGAAATCATTCCTGAAGAACTGTTGACTGAAGAAAATGTTTCACAGGAAACAGCTAAGGAAACCCAGGAGCAGATTAATGAGCGAATCAATGAGCAGATTAAACAGGAAGTAGTCGACGGGCAGCTGGCGTTAAAAACCTATCAGGCAGTTTATGAGGAGCTTTATCTGATCGCCACAAATGCCGCCGGATCCATAGTGACGGTAACGGGAGTTTCACAGGAGACGGACTGGTTTCAGAACCAGGTGGAAAATGTTAACGAAACATCGGGTATCATTATAGCAAAAACAGATACGCAGCTTTATATTCTGGCGGATTTAAACAGTCTGCCCCATGCGGAAACCTATACGATAACTTTTCATAATAATAACAGGGCTGAGGCCTGGCTGTGGCATGCCGATCCCCATACGGGACTGGCGGTCTTTACGGTTGCAAACAGCGGAATGTCCAAAGAGGAATGGGACGCTTTTACCGTTGTACGACTGGGAAATTCCAATTCGCCTTCGATTGTGGGGAGGCCGGTAGTTGCAATAGGAAGTCCCTTGGGCCAAAGCGGCTCTGTCTGCTATGGAATTGTTACATCCAATCAAAAATCCATTACCTATGCGGATTATAGTTATCGCGTACTAACTACGGATATTGTGGGAAGTGAAACCAATGCCAGCGGTATTATCATTAACACGTCCGGACAGCTTTTGGGAATTATTACGAGAGAATCTACGGCAAGCACCAGCGGGGCGCTTCTGACCTGCTTTGGAATTTCGGATATAAGAGACCTGATAGAGCAGCTTTCCAACAAAGACAAAAGGTTGTATCTGGGAATATACGGAGCAGAGGTAACAGATGATATTCACACTAATCAGGGAATTCCCTATGGCATTTATGTTACGGAGGTAGATTCGGGATCTCCTGCCATGACCAGCGGAGTAACCAACGGGGATGTGATTATCCAGTTGGGAAATGTAGAAATACACGACAGTACAGATTATAAAAACGCCTTAAATTCTATGCGGTCGGAGTTAACAGCTGCGATTAAGCTGAAACGCTTTGACGGAGAAACATATGTAGATATTGAAGGCGAAATTAAACCGGAGGAATTAAGATAATGAAATATTTAAAGGACTACAGAGAAGGCGACAGAGTTGATACAATCTATTTATGCAAATTTAAACAGTCTGCCATGACTAAAAACGGGAAACCATATGAGACTGTTATTTTGCAGGACAAAACAGGAACGCTGGATGCAAAAATCTGGAATCCCAACGATGCGGGGATTGACGAATTTGAAATTTTAGATTTTATTTATGTTTCAGGGGAGATTGTTTCCTTTCAGGGAGCATATCAGGTTAATGTAAAAAGAATCCGCCGTGCCCAGGAGGGAGAATACGACCCGGGAGAATACCTGCCTGTCTCCAAGAAGGATATTGGGCAGATGTATGAGGAATTGAAAAAGCTGATAGAATCTTTAGAAAACCCTTATTGCAAGCAGCTTCTGAAAAAGCTTTTTGTAGAGGATCAGGAATTTGCCGGAAGGTTCTGCAAGTCCTCTGCAGCAAAAACCGTTCACCATGGCTTTGTGGGGGGACTGTTAGAGCATACCTTAAGCGTGACGAAGCTTTGCGATTACTACTGTACACAATATCCCATCTTAAACAGGGATTTACTTTTGACAGCGGCAATGTGCCATGACATCGGAAAGACAAAAGAGATTTCCCCTTTTCCTGCAAATGATTATACGGATGAGGGAAATCTTTTGGGCCATATTGTAATGGGAAGTGAAATGGTTTCTGATGTGGCAAAAGAGATTCCCGGTTTCCCGCCTGTTATTTTGGGCGAACTGAAGCATTGTATTCTGGCGCATCACGGAGAACTGGAATATGGCTCTCCCAAGAAACCCGCTCTCGTAGAAGCGGAGGCATTGAATTTTGCGGACAATACCGACGCCAAAATGGAGACCTTTACAGAGCTTTTGGAGGGAACCAGTGAGACGGGATGGCTTGGATATAACAGGATGCTTGAGAGCAACGTGCGGGCAACTAAGATGAAATAAGGATGAAAGAAAATCTTTGCTCCTTAATTGGAGGGCCCAGTGCCGGACGGATATGTTTGTTGTATGCGCATTTGGCTACTGATGTAAGGGTCGGGAACGAGACAAACAGATTTAATAAATATAGTTTTTTCAAAAGAAGGTAAATACGAGACTTATGAAGGAAAAGGCAGTTTATAGAAAGAATGATATGGTAACCGTGACCATTGAAGATGTGGGAATGGACGGAGAAGGCATCGGTAAGGCGGATGGATATACCCTGTTTATCAAAGATGCCGTCATAGGAGATTTGGTGGAGGCCAAGATTATGAAGGCCAAGAAAAATTATGCTTATGCAAGATTAGAGAAGGTGTTAAAGCCTTCTCCTTTTCGTGTAAAGCCCCTTTGCGATTACGCAAGAGTGTGCGGAGGCTGCCAGCTGCAGGCTGTGTCCTATGAGGAACAGCTGCATTTTAAAGAAAGGAAAATTTTTCGTGACCTTGTGCATATCGGCGGATTTTCGAAAGAAGAAATAGAGAAGGTTATGGAACCTGTTGTGGGTATGGAAAAACCTTTTTATTACCGGAATAAGGCGCAGTATCCCGTAGGAGCCAATAAGGAAGGAAAGCTGATTGCAGGATTCTATGCGGGAAGGACACATTCCATTATTGCAAATACAGACTGTAAGCTGGGGCTGACTATTAACGGCAGGATATTGGAAGCGGTTTTATCCTTTATGGAGCGGAACCATGTTACTGCTTATGATGAAACCCTGCATAAGGGGCTGGTGCGCCATGTGTTGATTCGATGCGGATTTGCCACAAAGGAAATCATGGTATGTCCGGTAATTAACGGAAAAGCTTTTCCAAAGGCAAAAGAATTTATCGACGGTATTTTACAGATAGACTTAAAGGAAAAAGGAGAGGACTGGAAAATTACCAGTATTTGTATTAGTTCCAACACGAAGGATACCAATGTGATTATGGGAGATGGATTTGAAGTGTTGTATGGTAAGGGGTATATTACCGACTATATCGGGGATGTGGCGTTTCGGATTTCGCCTTTGTCCTTCTACCAGGTAAATCCTTTACAGACGAAAAAGCTTTATGAGATTGCGTTAGATTATGCTGACTTATCCGGCAATGAAACGGTTTGGGACTTATATTGCGGTATCGGTACGATTTCCCTCTTTCTGGCGAGGAAAGCAGGGAAAGTATACGGCGTGGAAATTATTCCCCAGGCAATTGAGAACGCAAGGGAAAATGCGGTTATCAATCAGATAGAAAATGTGGAATTTTTCGTTGGAAAGGCGGAAGAGGTTCTGCCGGAAAAATACGAAAAGGAGCAGATTAAGGCGGACGTCATTGTGGTTGACCCGCCCAGAAAAGGATGCGATGAGAAGTGCTTAAACACCATAGTCAGGATGCAGCCGGAGCGGATTGTCTATGTGAGCTGCGATCCGGCTACTCTGGCGAGAGACTTGAAGTATCTGCGGCAGAATGGGTATGAGCTCAGGAGAGTGAGAGGGGTGGATCAGTTTGGGCAGACGGTGCATGTGGAAGTCGCATGTTGTCTACAAAGGAAGGATTTGTAGAAATCCTTGAATTTACGCACTTTGCGAGGATTTTTAAGTTTAACCGAACGCCTGAAATCGGAAAGAAAAAAGATATTTCTCACGAGATTAAAGTGTCCGTAGTTATGGAACTCGTATGAGTGGACACAAAAATGTATCGTTCACAAACTCAATCATTACAGAAAAATTTTATCAACAACTGAATAATAGGTAAGTCATGCGAATGTTTGGTTCGCATTTAGACCGCTTGTTTTCTATATCCTTATGGTGTGGAGCAGGCGGTCTTTTTGATTTTAAATTGCCAGCATTCATCAGACACCTTAATAATCAAATTAAAAAGTAGGAGGACAAACAGATGGAGCAGACAAGTAAAAAGAGTATATGTGGGATTTTCGACCACAATGTACAGACGGAAAATGTAAAGATCAGCGAACTGCATGATTTTCAGGGGCATCCGTTCAAGGTAGAGCATGATATGCAACTCTTTGAATTATCGAAGAGTATTGAGGAGAAGGGCGTGCTTGTTCCCTTGATTGTAAGACCAAACCCAATTGGATCAGGGTATGAAATCGTTGCAGGGCACAGAAGAAAAGCAGCCAGCGAATGGGCAGGTATAGACACGGTTCCTGTGATGATTGTGCAGATGGATGATGCAGAAGCGACGATAGCGATGGTGGACAGTAATTTACAACGGGAGCATATTAAGCCTAGCGAGAAAGCTTATGCCTATAAAATGAAGCTGGAAGCCATGAAGCAGCAGGGAAAGAAATTCACTGATACTTTGTCCCAAGTTGGGACGAAGCTGTCAAAGGATGTGGGAGAAAACGGAAAGCCCATACTTCGTTCGGATGAGCTTTTAGCAAAACAGGTTGGGGAGAGCCGGAACCAGATCGCAAGGTATATCCGTCTGACAAATCTTATTCCAAAAATCCTTGATATGGTGGATGAAGGGAAAATAGCGTTTACTATAGCGGTAGAACTTTCTTATTTGAAAGAAGAGGAACAGTATGAACTTCATGCGGTAATGGATTTGGAGCAGTGTACACCGTCTCTTTCACAGGCAAACCGGATGAAACGCCTGAGTCAGTCAGAGGGGATTGATATGGATAAAATGTATGATATTTTGGGAGAGGAAAAAGCAAATCAGAGAGAACAGATTAAAATTAGGGCAGATTCATTATCGCAATATTTTCCCGCAGATTTCACACCAAAGCAAAAAGTGGAACTGATAGAAAAGCTGGTCAGGGATTGGCATGAAAAACAGACAGGTATTCATAACTGTTCAGCTAAAAGAGCGGAAAAATCATGATAGAAACAGAAGATTGGAGGATAAAGTTATGGGTAGGAAAAAAGAAGAATTATCGATATTTGAACAAATGGGTGGCACTTACACAGAAAAAGACGGTATCTTATATCCCAATATCCGTATTGGCGAAGAAGAAACAGAAGCAATACAGGATACTTTTTCAGGAAAATACGGAGATTTATGGAAAAAGTATCTGAAAGAAAACCAGTCGGATAGATATTATCATCTGGTTCGTTTAGGGCAGCTGAAACAAAAAGCGGAAGAAATCAATGAAGAAGCAAATGAATTGTTGGACAGGATTATGCAGCAGTATTTACAGAAGCATAAACCGGAGAATCCAGATTCTACAATGGAAATGTGGCAGCTTCGGGAACAGGCTAAGGCAATGGCAGAGGAAGTGGTTCTTCAAGATATTGTCTACTGTTATCACTAAATATTGATGCACACGATTTTTGTAAGGTAGATTCTGCGTTTACACGCAGCAAAAATCGGCGCAAAAAACATTATAAAAAAGAGAGGGAAAAATTATGGCGAATATAAGAGAATATAACATGAATGGAACATTGATCTTAGGAATTGATCATGGATATGGAAATATCAAAACAGCACACAGGGTATTTCCAACCGCACTGATTAAGAGTGAGAAAGCGCCAACTTTCAGTAAGGATTATCTGGAGTATGACGGATATTTCTACATTATCGGGGAAGGTCATAAGAGCTTTATCGCTGAAAAGCAGTCAGATGATGATAATTATATCCTGACGCTTGCGGCAATAGCAAAAGAACTGAATGCAAGGGAATTAACCTCTGCCAGAGTGCATCTTGCCGCAGGACTTCCGTTGAAGTGGGTGCAGGCGCAGAGAGAATCCTTCCGCCAATATCTGATGCAGAACAAGATTGTGCAGTTTCGTTATAAAGACAGACAGTACGAGGTTGAGATTGCCGGATGTACAGTCATGCCACAGTGCTATTCCGCGGTGGCGGAAAACTTGAAAGATTTTAAAGGGATGAATTTACTTGCCGACATTGGCAACGGAACAATGAATATCATGTATTTAAACAATGGCAGGGCGATGGAGAGTAAATCATGGACAGAAAAACTCGGTGTTTTCCAGTGTATGAAGCGTATTCATAATAAGGTGCTGGACGAAACGGGAACAAACCTGATGAACGAGGTCATTGAAAATTATCTAAGAACAGGGGAAACGGATATTGTAGAGCCCTATGTCTCACTCATGAAAGAAGCAGCAGTTTCCTATGTACAGGAGATTTTTCAGAAGCTGAAGGATTATGAATATAATGAAAGCCTTATGCAGCTTTACTTTATGGGCGGCGGCGCAAGAATCGTGGAAGCTGTCGGGGAATATAACCGGGAGAGGACGCATTTTAATCACGATATCTGTGCGACTGCAAAGGGATATGAATATTACTGTTACATGATTTTGCGCCACAACAAAGAGTGCAACTAGAAAGAAGGTGCAGGAATGACAGGAAATATCCGTAACCGCAATGTGCGGTTTTATGAGGAAAAGGAAGCTGACAGACGGGCATGGGAAATACTTCACTCAGAAGCTGTCAGGGCATTTCCCTCGCAGAATGACTTTATCATTCAGGCAATTAATGATTTTTATGACCGGCATCTGGCAATATTTGATGATCCTTATCTGGAAACAAGGGAAAAAGAGGATGCCTTTGCAGGTAGGATCGTGGAAAAGGTGGAACAGAAAGTGCTTGGCAACCTGTCACAGCTTATCGGGATTTACCTTTTGCAGCAGCAGAATATCTTGGCAATGGGAAATAATGCAAGGGCGGAGAACTATTTGAAAGACAGTGGGGATGTGCAGGTATTAAGTTCCGGCGGTGGTATTCTACAAAATGGTGGGGAAGCGGAAACAGAGGAACCGGAGGAGAATGAGTTTCTTGATTTCAGTTTTGGAGGATAGCCGGAATGGGGGTTCTTAGGGGGCGAAGCCCCCTGAGCAGGTAGCACCGGTGGCGCAGACAGTGAGGAAGAAATAAAAATCGGAGTGTCCGGCAGGCACTCCGATTTTTATTTTGATGAGCTGGCAAGCCAACGGTACTACCTGCCTATATCATTCCCACCACATCGGCGGCAGGTGGAAAAGTGCCAGAGTGGGAAAGCGATGTGGAAAAGCCGGACGGAGCGTAGAGCGAGGGGAGGCTTTCGTCTGGGAGCTGCGTTTTTGCAGCGGACAGACTTATGGGAATGATGTGCCCTGCTTACAGAGCATTTCTATGACAAAGGCTACAGAGAATACGGTAAATGGCATTGAATGGACACAAAGGAAAGGGGGATTGTAGCCAATATTTTAAATAAAAACATGATATTGAAAATGTAGCCATTAGTGCAATTTCTTGTAGCCAATATAATAAAGGTGGATACAGGGAGTGCGAATTTGGGAGCCACACACGTTGAGGAGAATGTGTCTGGTTCTTTTTTAATGCAAGGTTGTTTTTTTAGAAGATAGATAGAACATTATCAGATTGGAGGAAATTTATGGGAAATAGGACAAGGGATAGAGTAATCTATATCCGAACCGATGAAAAGTTGCAGGCAGAGTTTGAAAAACAAAAAGAAGCCAGCGGATATGGCAGCAATGCAGATTTTATAGATTATCTGTTGCGGGTAAGTCAAGGAAAACAGGCAGATGGCGTTACTCTGAAGGGTGTGCGTAATTTATTGTCAGAGCTTTTGGCGGAACTAAAAAAACAGGGAGTCAATATCAACCAGATAGCAAAGATACTCAATACCTATGGCGGTATGGATATGAAGCAGCCGCTTGAATATACGGAATACAGATATAAACAAATTGAAAACAGCCTGCTGCGCATATGGGAGAAAATAGCCTGATCAGGAATAAAGAATAAGAGGGGGATATGATCTATGGCAGAGGTTTATGGAAATGTCAATGTGAATTACAGTTACTGCAAATCTGTCGCACAGTTAAAAAGTGCGGCAGATTATATTCTTGGAACGAAAAAAGAACAGATTAAAGAAAGGATCCAGAAGACAAGACCGGATCTGTACGGAGCGTTTGGGTGTAACAGGGATAATTTTGCTAACAGTCTGCTTATAACAAGGAAGATGCACGATAAAAAATATTCGCGTTACAAACAGAAAGATATTCTGGCACATAAGATGTCGATTTCCTTTCATCCGGATGATAATGATAAGCTGACCTATGAGGAAGCAGATAAGATAGCAAGGGAATTTGCGCATAAATTTTTTTGGAGCAAGGGATATGAAGCAATGTGGGCGGTGCATACGGACACAGAGCATATCCATGTGCATTTTATTGTGAGCAACTGTAATCTGAAGGACGGTAAATCTTTCCGCAGGGGAATGCCGGAATTGAAGGAGATGTCGCAGTTTTTCGGGGAACAATGCAGGGAGCGGGGACTGACACATTCGGTCAGGAATACATTCTATAATGAGGAACGGACGCAGGAACGGAAAAGTTTTGCGGAATGTCAGATGCAGAAGCATGATAAGCTGTCTTTTAAGGAAGAGATCAAGACTTATGTAAGACTGACAATGAACAGCACTGAAACAAGAACGCTTGAGGATGTGGTGGAGATGTTAAAGAAAATATATCTCATGGATATACGATTAAAAGGGAATACCATTAGTTATGCACTTCCGTACCATGCGGGTAAAGCAGGAAAAGCACAGGCGGTCAGGGGAAGCAAACTTGGGAACCGTTTTACAGTGGCAGGGATCAGACAGTATATGCAGGAGAAAGAGCAGAAGCAGGTGGAATACAGGCGTACTATGCAGGATATTGAGGAAGCAAAACAGTATCTTGATGATTATGAGGAATGGAATGAGAAACCAGAAAAAGCAGAAAAAAAGAGCGAAAAAGATATTTCATTCTATGAAGCATTTGACCATTTTCAGGCAGATCATGAAGTATCTGAAAATCATGAAGAAATCTTTTACGGAAGTGTTTTTCATGAGTTCAATGAACAATGGCAGGGGAAAAGCCAAGCTGTTTCAGAGAAAAAATCAGAAGTAACCAAAAAGGAGAAAGTGGATTTTTCAAAGCTTTCCTTAGAAGAACGTGCAAAGCTGCTTTCACCACCGACAGGCGATCAAATGGCAGAATTAAAAGAGTATCAAAAGCGAATGGGGTATGATGAAAGTAAAATGAAAAGTATGAAATATAAGATGAGAGTCTATGACGAATTTCTGAAAGAGTATGAGTATCGGAAAAAGCATTATGGAGTGAAGGAGGATATTCAGAAAAGGCAGAGAAATAGGGAACGGTGATGTATAAACAGAATGGTTTGTAAAATCCGAATATCATAGAACATGACAGAAAATTAACTACCTCAGTGTCTAGCTGAACTGTAGCGATTTCTACTTTGATTAGCGTGGAACTGCCCATATTAGGATAAAAGCAAGACTGGACAGACGGCATAAGAGTGATTGCACTTTCTGCTATAACCCAAGAATAAGAGCGTGCTTGACTAGGGTGAAAACCTTGTTGAAGTGGAGTGTCATATCTGCCGCATCAAATGCTCTGTCTGCGGGGCTCTCGTGGCTGATGTTTTCCCAAAATGGAAGTGAACGCTTATCAAGCCGCTTTTAGGTGTCTTTTCTTTTTTGATGAATCAATGTGTTATTGTCAAATGTTATCGTCAGTTAGAGAGGTGAAATAGACTGATAAATTAATTACTTTTACAATATTTAAAATAAGTAAAAAAATCCAGTAAATTATAATAAATATTGTAATTACAATTCAATTTGATATAATATAAAGTAAGTAATTAGATTTAGGAGGAGTGACTTTGGAAAAGAAAAACAAGGTTCCTATGGAACATTTCAATATCGGTGAGTTCAATCGCGGGCAATCTTCAAAATTGATTAGAGGGTTATCCGAGGATGACAAGGCAGGATTTATATTGAAGAATGGAAAGCCAATAGCCGTGGTTCTTTCCTATGCAAGATATGAGCGACTACTTCAGGCAGGCATAGACATTAATGAATATTAGGCACTGCCATCAAAATAACGAGGAGGAAATTAAACAATGAACAAACGACAATTGGCATCGACTATCTGGAAATCAGCCAATGAAATGCGCTCGAAGATTGAGGCGAATGAATATAAGGATTATATTTTGGGATTTATTTTTTACAGATACCTTTCGGAAAAGGAATTGCGTTTTTTTACAGAACAAGGAATGACTGACGAGGATATCAGGCAGATGGATGAAACGGATGAGGACTTTGTGAACTACACAAAGGACACCATTGGTTATTTTATTGCCTATGAGAATCTGTTTTCCACATGGCTTGATAAGGGTAGTGATTTTGATGTGTCTGATGTAAGAAAAGCGTTATCCGCTTTTAATAGACTGATTAGTGATTCGCATAAAAAGGTGTTTGAAAAGATATTCAATACGCTTCAGACAGGATTGTCTAAGCTGGGAGAAACGGCATCAACACAGACGAAGTCCATTAACAACCTGATAAAATTGATTAAGCGTATCCCGATGGATGGCAAGCAGGATTACGATGTACTGGGATTTATTTATGAATACCTCATCAGCCAGTTTGCTGCTAATGCAGGGAAAAAGGCTGGTGAATTTTACACTCCGCATGAAGTGTCTGTTTTGATGTCTGAAATTGTTGCTGAACACTTGAAATACAGGCAGGAAATCCGCATTTATGATCCTACATCTGGCTCAGGTTCCCTGCTTATCAATATAGGATCGGCTGTGGCAAAGTATCTTAAGGGCGATAATAGAATCAATTATTATGCCCAGGAGTTAAAGGAAAATACATACAACCTGACAAGAATGAATCTTGTAATGAGAGGAATTGACCCAGCAAATATCTATGTCAGAAATGGTGATACATTGGAGGAGGACTGGCCCTTCTTTGAAAATGATGATATAGAGCATTACCGGCTTGTTCGTGTGGATGCGGTGGTATCAAACCCGCCCTATTCCCAAAAATGGGACACTAAGAATAAAAAGCATGACCCACGTTTTTCGGATTATGGTGTGGCACCAAAGGGAAAAGCTGATTATGCGTTTCTTTTGCATGAACTGTACCATTTAGAGGATGATGGTATTATGACCATTGTCCTTCCGCATGGCGTTCTCTTCCGTGGTAATGAAGAATATACAATCAGAAAGAGTCTGGTTGAAAAAAACAATATTGATGCGATTATTGGATTACCTGCTAATATCTTTTTTGGTACGTCTATCCAAACTTTAGTCATGGTGCTGAAGCGGCACAGGGAAGATACAGATATCCTTATTATTGATGCGTCAAAGGGATATGAGAAAGCTGGAAAAAGCAATAGACTTCGGTCTTCTGACATTAAGAGAATTGTTGATTGTATCCATGAACGTGCCACAATACCGGGATTCTCGAAGCGGGTAAGCAAGGATAAGGTTCGTGAGAATGATTATAATCTGAATATTCCTCGTTATGTAGATTCATTTGCCAAGCCGGAGCCTTGGGACTTGCATTCTATCATGTTTGGCGGTATTCCAAATGACGAATTAGATGGTTTGAAGACATATTGGGAGGCTTTTCCGGGGCTGCGGGAAGATATCTGCGAACCGATATCGGAAAGATATGTGCAGCTTGTATCCAACAATATTGGACAAGTGATTAGAGAACATAAATCGGTTATCAGCTACAGAGAGAATTATACCATTGCTTTTTCGGACTTGCGCGAGAACTTAAAGACATCGCTTATTGGGCATTATCAAACTGTGTCCGCTTTGTCGGAGGAAGAGAAGATTACATCAGATATTTTTAGACGATTGGCGACGATTGTTTCTATTGATAAATATGAAGCGTTTCAAGCGCTTGATAATGCGTGGGGGCAGATATCTACTGATATAGAGATTTTACAGACGGAAGGAGATGGAGCATTGACTCAGGTCGATCCTCATATGGTGACAAAAAAGAAAAATGACAAAGATGTAGAAGTGCAGGATGGTTGGGAAGGTCATATTCTGCCGTTCGAGCTTGTGCAGGAGATATTGTTGACAGCGGAGGCGCAGGAGCTACGAGAGATGGAAAAAGAGCTTGCGTCTGTTTCTGCAGAGTATAGTGAACTTATCGATTCTCTCTCCGATGAAGAAAAGGAATCAGGTATTTTAAATGATGCTGGTACTTCGTTTGTAAATAAAGAGGTTAAAAACAAAGCAGAGGAAGCTCTTGAAGACGTGGAAACGGCAGAGATTCTTGCGTTACAGGAATATCTTACACTCTCACAAAAAGACAAAGCATATTTTGTAAAAAACACTGATTCTGTGGATTGGACGGGAATGACAGCAAATACCAATTGCGCTTATACCAATGCCGTTGTTACCGCTCGGATAAAAACATTAAAACAGCAGCACATATTCCCAGAGGATTCGTTCGAGGCCAAATTAATGAATGTAGTGGCTACGATAGAACAGGAGAATGTCTTGAGAAAGAAAATCAAAGAAAAGTCAGCCGCACTGCATGAAAAGACAAAGGTTTTGATTGAGGGTATGGACAAGGAACAAGCACTTAAAATCTTGGAAGAAAAGTGGAATGTGCCAATTATCACTGGGATTATGGAATTGTCGGAAAATTTTATTCGGGATTTTATAGCAAGGCTAACTGTTCTGTCAGAGAAGTATGCTGTGACATTTTCTGGTGTTAACAAGAAAATTGAAACTGTGGAATCAGAAGTTTCGAGCTATGTTTCGAGGTTGAGTGGAGATGCTTTTGACGCGAAGGGATTAGTTGAACTAAAGAAACTGTTAGGGGGTGTACAGTAATGAGGAGTAACCCAAGTATCAGATTCGATGAAATTTTGGGTAAATGGAAGCATAGGGAATTTAATAAGGTGTTTAATATTTTAAAAAATAATGCTCTATCAAGAGCAGAGTTATCTAATGAGTGTGGAATAGCTAAAAACATTCATTATGGAGATATCTTAGTTAAATTTGGAGATATTTTGGACACAGATAAAGCACAGCTTCCCTACATAACTGACGATGCTATAGTAACAAAATATGCTACATCTGCTCTACGAGATGGGGATGTAATCATTGCTGATACAGCAGAAGATGAAACCGTCGGAAAGTGTTGTGAATTACTTGGCATAGAAAAAGATATCGTAATATCAGGATTACATACAATACCATGTCGCCCTCAAGAAGAATTTGCATCTGGTTATCTTGGTTATTATATGAATTCGGACGCATATCATATGCAATTGCTTCCACTGATGCAAGGGACAAAGGTTACATCGATATCGAAAGCAGCGTTATCCGAAACTGTCATTAAATATCCATGCACAAAAGAGGAACAGGCGTTAATTTCACAGTATTTTTGTCAACTGGATTATCTAATTGGCATTCATCAGGATAAGCATGATAAGATGGTTGATGTCAGAAAATCAATGCTAGAGAAACTATTTGTTCAGGGAGAAAGGATTTCTCCACAGATAAGATTCGGAGAATACAAAGTTCCTTGGAAGAAAGTTAGGTTGGGTGAGATTGTTGTTCCTTATTCTGATCCTATTGAAACTCCACATGGCGGTTATGAAAGGCTAGGTATTCGTAGCTACGGTAAAGGTGTTTTTCACGATTATGTAGAAGCAGGAAAAGAGCTTGGCGTTGCGCAGATGCACAGGGTAGCTTCACATAATTTGATTGTGAATATCACGTTCGCATGGGAACATGCTGTGGCCATTACAGATGATGATGATGCAGGGAAATTGGTTTCTCACCGTTTTCCTCAGTTTGCTATGACAGATGATATTTACGACCAATTTCTGAAATATATGATTTTGGATGCAAGATTTCGCCATCACCTTATGTTATCCTCGCCAGGAGGTGCAGGGAGAAATCGCGTTTTGAAGGTGTCAGAGATGTTAGAATATGAAATGATGATTCCAGAAGTTGAGGAGCAAAAGCAGATTGCAGATTATTTGAATTCTTTGGATGAACTGATTAGTTTGTATAAAGTCCGGGTGGAGAAGTTAAAAAATATAAGAATGGCTTGTATTCAGAAGATGTTCGTGTAGGAGGTGGCATGGGTGGTTTTTGATGATGAGAAAAAATTTGAAAAGGCTGTCATAGATCAACTCATAGAATTTGGATGGGAAAAGCAAGTGCTGAATTATCCTACGGAGGATGTGCTTATTCGCAATTGGGCAGATATTTTATTTGCTAATAATCGTCAGCAGGATGTTTTAAATGATTGTCCTTTGACGGACAGTGAAATGGCACAAATTGTAGAGCAAATCATCCGACTGCGCACACCCGTTAAGCTGAATGATTTCATCAACGGCAAGAGTGTGTCTATCAAGCGTGATAATCCTGATGATACACAAAATTTTGGAAAAGAGGTTAGCTTAAAAATATATGATCGACGTGAAATTGCTTTTGGGTCCAGCCGTTATCAGATTGTAAGGCAGCCTATATTCAAAACTGCACCTCGGCTGAATGACCGACGTGGTGATTTGATGTTGCTTATCAATGGAATGCCTGTGATTCACATAGAATTGAAAAAGAGTGGCATTCCGGTAAGCAATGCTTATAATCAAATTGAAAAATATGCGCATGAGGGTGTATTTACGGGATTTTTTTCGCTGATACAGGTTTTTGTGGCGATGGAGCCTGCAGAGGCAGTGTATTTTGCAAATCCTGGTCCGGATGGAGTGTTTAATAAATCCTTTTATTTTCATTGGGCTGATTTTGATAATGTGCCATATTCCGATTGGCAGGATGTGGTTAAGTATCTGTTGAATATTCCAATGGCACATGAGTTGATTGGTTATTATACGATTCCGGATGCCAAAGACGATACTCTCAAAGTAATGCGCAGTTATCAGTATCGAGCAGCGAAAGCCATATCCGATGCAGTTATGGACAAGGACTGGACTGATACCAATAATCTTGGTGGTCATATATGGCATACTACGGGTTCTGGAAAAACATTGACCAGTTTTAAATCAGCACAGCTCATTGTTAGTGCACGTACTGCGGACAAGGTAGTATTTTTGGTGGACAGAAAAGCTCTTGGGAAACAGTCATTTGATGATTACAGAGCTTTTGCGAGTGCGTCAGAAGAAATTCAGGATACGGCGGATACGGATGTCCTTGTGACAAAGCTAAAGAGTGATGATTATAGCGATTCGCTAATTATCACCTCCATCCAAAAACTGAGCAATGTGACCAGAGATGCGGAAAATATTAAAAGTGCTGATATAGATAAAATAGTATCTAAGCGGATTGTGATTATCATTGACGAAGCACATCGCTCTACTTTTGGAGAGATGCTTACGAATATCAAGACTACTTTTGTCCATGCTATTATTTTTGGATTTACTGGAACACCGATACAGGATGTTAATAGTAAGAAAGATAATACAACGACAACTATTTTTGGTAATGAGCTGCACAGATATACACTTGCTGACGGTATCCGAGATAAGAATGTTCTTGGATTTGATCCATACATGGAAATGACCTACCAGGATATGGAACTGCGAGAACAGGTTGCTTTGATGAAGGCAAAGGCAAAAAGTGTAAGTGAAGTGCTGGGCAATGCTAAAAAGGAAAAAGTCTACTATAAATTCATGGATCGAACGAAAGTCAGAATGGTTGGTGAATGGAAGGGCAAGAAATATATCAAGGGTATTGAAGACTATGTGCCAAATTCACAGTATGACCGTGAGGAGCATCAAATTGCTGTTATAGAAAATATCATAAAGTATTGGACTATTTTCAGCAGAGGAGGTCTTTTTCATGCGATTTTTGCAACGCATAGTATCCCAGAAGCTGTGAAGTATTACAGGCTGTTTAAATCGATGGCACCACATTTACAAATTACGGCTGTGTTCGATCCTACTATTGATAACGAAGGTGGTGGAACGCTGGAGAAAGAAGATGGAATTGTAGAAATCCTTGAGGACTATGAGGCAAAGTTCGGACCGTCCTTTTCTATTCCGACCTATGATGCGTTCAGGGAGGATGTTCAACTGCGTCTTGCGCATAAAAAGCCATACAATCGAATCAGTAAGGATAAGCAGATTAATCTGTTGATTGTGGTCAATCAGATGCTGACTGGCTATGACTCTAAATGGATCAACACTCTTTATCTGGACAAAATGCTTGAATATGAGAATCTAATCCAAGCATTTTCTAGGACGAACAGGTTATTTGGAGATGAAAAACCATTTGGCATTATAAAGTATTACCGCCGCCCTCATACGATGAAGCGCAATATTGAAGTCGCAGTAAAAGCATATTCAGGGGACATTCCTACAGGATTGTTTGTGGATAAGCTTCCAAGCAATCTCAATAGTATGAATCGCTTTTATGATGAAATGGAAGACCTTTTCAAGAATGCCGGAATCAAAAATTTTGAGAAGCTGCCAGGAGAAAATTCTGAAAAACGAAAATTTGCAAAACTGTTCAAGCAATTTAATCAGAAATTGGAAGCTGCACAGATACAAGGGTTTAGCTGGGCAAAAGATACTTATGCTGTAATTGAAGCAGATGGGACGGAATCGTATATAGTCATGAATTTTGACTATAACACATATTTGGTTTTGCTGCAACGTTATAAAGAATTTCCATCTGGTGGCGGTGGTGGAACAGGCGAAGAGCCTCCATTTGAAATTGACGCACATATAACGGAAATAAATACAGATGCGATAGATGCAGACTATATGAACTCCCGTTTTGATAAATTTTTCAAACTATGGCAGCAGGGTGATTATGATCAAGCAGCTATGGATCAAGTGCTAAGAGATTTGCACAAATCCTTTGCGATGTTGTCTCAGATTGAGCAGAGATATGCGAATCTCTTTATTAGCGATATCCAGTCTGGGGAAGTGAAGTTTGACCCAACAATGACATTCCGTGACTATATTGCAAAATACATGAGAAAAGCGGAAGATGCTCGGATTGCCCGGATTGTACGGAGACTTGGATGCTATGAGGATTTGCTAAGAAAACTGCTTGATAGGAAAGTTAATGTCAGTAATTATAAAGATTTTGGGTACTTTGATGAGCTTGTTTGCTCTGTTGATAGAGGGAAAGCTGAAAAGTTCTTTATTGTTATAGAAAAGAATAATTATAAGCCTTACCGATTGCAAATGCTAGTTAGTAAATATTTGAGAGATTTCGTAATCAGCGGAGGCATTGATCCGTATGCTGATGTTATTGATGTGGGTAGAAAAACTGCTAAGAAACAGGAACGTGGGAAAGGTCAGGATACTAATCAATCTCAATCAGAAAATGGTATAGCTATAGAGAATGATCTTTCTTATGATGAAGATGTAGATGATGAGGTTGTAACCAGAACTACTGTCAGCAGCCATCGGCTTTCACATTGGTACAATAAAAGTAATGCTCTGGCCTGCATGATGAATACAGGATGCTTTGCTTACATAGAAGAAAAAGTGTGTCTGGATGAACCGAAGTATGTCGAACGACAAGATTCGGGAAAGATGTGTTTGACCGCATATGCGAAGGAACATGAGGAAGAATGTTTCTTGCAATTTAAGATGGGAGCTGACGGAAAACTGCATTATATAAAACTTCCGGAAAGCATAGCAGATAAGGAGTTCCACTATACAGACTATATTTCAGAAGACATATTAAAGCAGTTGGGTCTTGTGAATGAAATAGCTGAGCAAATGTTGGATGTTATACGTGATATGGGGTTTGGTGATGCTTTAAGAGAATTGATGAGCAATCGGGTTTGTAACTATAGCGTAAATGTGCTTAAAGACATCACCGGACTTGATAACAATACAATAGAGAAGATGTGGAATGACAAGAGTCTCACAAAGGTAAATGTAGTATCAGCTTGTTTGGGACTACACCTACCATTTCCTGTTTCAAGTACCTTGGTAGAGGCGGCGGCTCTTACATTAAATATGTTTGTGGGTTCGACAAATGCTAAGGCGGAAAATAGGTCATATCAAGGGCTTTTATCCACACGGTGGGCTTCTGAGTATGACGATATCTATGATGATTTGAAAGCTGAGGGAATGGAGACACTGATTAAAACGCCACCAAAGGCGAAAACAACAAAGAAGAAATCATAGATACAAATTAGATAATATTTTAAATTGAGGTCAGAGAAAATCTGATCTCTTTTTTTGCTTGTGAGAGAACACAAAAAATTCAAAAAATAATTTTGTTGAACTTTGTTCAATAAAGTTTGCTTCCTATTATGTACATAAGGGGTGCCTGATACTGGGTGCCTCTTATTTCTTTATTTTCATAAAAAAATTCTCATATAAAAAGAGGATTTGTCTATTGAACTTTGTTCAACGGGCAAGAATTGGACTTCTGCTATGCTATAGACATCAAGCATCCAAAGGATGTTCAAATAAAAAATGTTAAAGCCATAACGTGCGCACATTTGGCGAGGATAAATAAAATCATAGAAATTTTTATAAAGCTTTGTGGAAATTTCAAGATTTTATAGAATCTCGTCTATTTGCCGTGCGTCAGATGGGATTGTCTTCGCCAAGTGTTGCAGACAAGGCGGAAAGGACAATCTCATGACAAAGAAAGTAAAAAATGATGTAACCGCAGGCTCTTTTTGTGTTCCTCCGTACCACTCGGACGGAAAGTACAACAGTACACTTGAGGAAAGAATTAAAAGGACTCCTAAAGAAAATGCCATTAGAGGAATGTGGACAGGTAACAGAGGAGAATCTTGGTATATACCGACAAACAAAAGCATAATTGATATTTTACATATATTTGAATTGGAGGGTATATTGTATAAGGCGGGGATACCTGATTTTAGTGTATGCGCAAAAGTAACAGTTAGTATAGAAAATATGAACGAAATTAGAAGAGAAAACTTTCGGAAGTGTGATATAAAATGTGCAGAGATATGGAGTCGGGAAAAGTATGAAGGAAAAAGTAGATGGACTCCAAGCGATGTAAAACAATGGCGAAAAGAAAACGGATATACATGGCACGAAAGAAATGATATGGTGATTTGTGATTTAGTACCAACTAAAATCAATAGATTTTTTGGGCACTTGGGTGGTGTATCAGAATGTAAAAAATACAGAATGATTTAAAATGACTGTTTTGCGAGAAGAATATTGATATTAAGAAGCAGAATTCCATTGATATTCGCAGATAAATTAGGTACAATATCAAATATCAATGGATAAAGGGTGATGATAGTGGCATTAGTAAATATTGGTTTTGAGACAGAGCAAATTGAATATAAAAAGAGTATCGGTGAGCTAAAGGAAGCTATGTTTTCTATTGCTGCTATTCTGAACAAACACCAGAGCGGCGAGCTGTATTTTGGTGTGAAAAATGATGGAACGGTAATTGGGCAGGAAATTAGTGATGAATCCTTACGGAAAGTAAGTCAGGCAATTGGAAATCATATTAAACCTGCCATTTATCCGGAGATAACAATCCAGCAATTTGGTGATAGACAGACAATATTGGTGCGCTTTGAAGGAAGCAGATGTCCATATCTTGCATATAATGTTCCAAGAATAAGAGTAGCGGACGAAGATCTTGTTATGGATCAGGATACTTATGATTCTATGATACGTCAGCGTGATAATATTGACTATTCATGGGAGAAGAGAGTATCTAAGTATACAATTGATGATGTAAATGAAGATGCTTTTGCGGAGTATCTGAGGAAAGCAAAAGAAGCTGGACGAATTGATTTTGAGGACATCGATGTAAAAACTGTATTGGATAAATTGGAGCTGACAGAGGGAAACTATCTTTTAAATGCAGGGGCTGCTCTTTTTTGTGATTGTGGTATTGTCAATGAATTGCAGATTGCGAAATTTGCATCTGATGAGCGATTGACATTTACCGACATACGAAGGTACAGCGGTTCTGTTATGGAATTAAAGAAAAAAGCGGAACAGTATATTATTGATGCTATGGATTGGCGTGTCGAGTTTGGAAATTTGACGAGAAAAGAAATACCGGAAATTCCATTGGATGCAATCAGGGAGGCGATTACAAATTCTTTTGGGCATAGAATGTTCGATAGTGGACAGAGTAATGAAATTACTATTTTCAAAAATAGAATTGAAATCTATAATCCGGGTGCTTTTCCCGCAAATAAAACACCGGAAAGTTATGTGGTGGGAAATCAACGACCAATTCGTAGAAATCCTCTAATTGCCCGTACATTATATTATTCTAAAGATATGGAAAGCTTTGCAACAGGATTAAAGCGCATTAAGGATGCTTGTGAGAAAGCGGGATGCAGGGTGGAATTTCAAACACCAGATGATGGTTTTGTTGTTGTGTTTTATCGGCATGGTACTCAAAAATTGAGCGGTACCGCTCAAAAAACCGCTCAAAAAGAAGAAACGACCGCTCAAAAAACCGCTCAAAAGGAAGAAAGGCTCAATGCGCTGCTTGAATATTGCAAAGAACCGAGAGACAGAGATGAAATGATGAAGTTTCTTGGTATAAAACACAGAACCACATTCAGAAGCGATTACCTGAATCCATTATTGGATGAAGGGAAAATTGCAATGACAATGCCGGATAAGCCGCGAAGCAAGAATCAAAAATTTTACTCTATTTAACTTTCGCTAACTTTCGCGAAATAATAAATTTGCAATCTACAACGATAAGAGCAATGTCAAAGCCTGATATTTCATGCGGTTTTTGACATTGCTTTCTGTAATTTTGGAGATGTTATAGTTCTTTTAACTTTCGCTAACTTTCATAGTCATAAAATTTGGCATCAATTTTACTTGGAACACTTAAGATATTTATTTTTATATGCTAAAGCCTGTTCCGGTTTCTGCCATCGGGAATACAGGTTATTCAGGTACAAATAAACAGTTTTGGCATAATCGTTATCGGTTCCCATGACTTCCGAAATAATATTTTCCGCAGATAAAAGATGAAGTTCGGCTTCTTTAGCATTGCCCTCGGAAAGCGCAATCGCACCATACATCATCTGGCAGACTCCATTATCTAAAGTTTGTGTTCCCTCATGTTCCAAAACAAGATTCTCATAGGAGGCAAGAACCTGTTTTGCAATATCTGTATTTTTGGAGAGGATCAACATATTGGTAAGGTTCAACAACTGTTGCAGCATATCATGTGATTCTGCCAGTCCAAGATGTACATATTCCTGACGGATGGTTAAAGCAGTATGGAGCATTTCAGCAGCCTCTTTTGTCTTTTTCATCAGCAGGTATGTATTGGAAAGATTGTTGTACAGGTTTGAAAGCAGATTTGCTGTCCGCTGGTCAGCATCTTCTGTATGGTACGGTTCTAAGATACTGACAGCTTTTAACCGTTTCTTCAAGGCATTTTTATAATCATTTTTGATAAGAAACAGTTCTGCCTTATAGTCAAGAAGCAACGCCCTGTCGCAGTAGGAATGCGTATCCTGTTTCATTACATACTCTATCCGTTCTACAAGTTTTGGCAGATAGTCCGTCACAAGATATTTTTCAAGATATGGGAACATATCCTGAAGGAACAGCAGATAATCCTCTGGTATGTCTGCTAAAATATTTTCTGTAATGCTGATAAGCGAATCGATCACATTCTGTGGTCTTTTAACTTCCAGTCCATGCACAAGGCAGATGCAATGCAGACTGTCAAGCAGTGTATGGCAGTTTGATACGGACGGTAAAGTTTCCAGTGCAACAATCTCTCTTATCAGTGGGTGCAGACTGATTTTCCGGTTTTCTTTGTCATCATGGATAAAACCGTATTTGGCAAGATAATTCACATCATTTAATGAGGGCAGTTTCAGCCAGTTCTTAAAAGCATTTTTTAATACGCCGGAGGCAGAAAGCAGGGAAAGGTTTCGCAGGACATCAAGACAGGGATCAGACAGTTTCCCAAGCTGTAACAGTTTCCTTAAATGCTCTGCCATCAGTCCGTCAGTGTAATCTCCATCCTTATATAATTCAACAGCTTCACTGGAAGCAATACTCAGTCCGCAGGTCTGTAATTCATATAGCAGTTCTTCCGCTTCCATACCGTTTGCGGATAAGGATAAAGCAGACAACACAACAGTCAGCGTATGGCTGTGTACGGTTTGTATGATTTGCTTTGTAGCCAGTGCATCTTTTTTTGCGGAAGGGCACAGACGGTAAAACAGTTCCGGCAGTTCGGTATCTGTATCCAGCTCTTTTAATTCCATAATGGGGTACTGTGTGGGACGGCATCTGGTGGTTATCAATAGCTGAAAATCATTCTGCGCAAATTCCCTGAAAAAGCTGTCATCCTTCGGGAGTATATTAAAATTATCAAGGATAATAAGGCTGTCATGGTGCAGCTTTTTCAATATTTTATAGTGTTTGTCAAAAAGCATTTCCTCGGTCATTTCACTGGTATCATCATCAAATTCCATGCCTGCAATGCTTTTCTTTAAATCCCCCGTATAATAGAGATAAATGAGATTTGTATATTTCTTACGGTTCTTGTCCGCATAGTATTTTGCAAATTCACTTTTCCCAATTCCTGCCACACCGCTGATAAAAAGTGTGGGGTGTTCCTGTAACAATTTTCCACATTCTTTCAGTTCATTTTTGCGCCCTACAAATTCTTCTGTAATGGAGGGCAGGCGGCTGCTTTGTATGGTATCGGATAAATCGGGTGAAAATAAGCCGCTGTGTTCATGATCTGACAGAATGGCATAACGGACTGCGGCAGTAAAAAATGCCGCATTATCGGTAAGTGCAAGTATTTCATTTGCGGTTTTGTTACCAATGATATTGCGGCTGTCATTGATCAGTTCCTCTATTTGGGAACGTGCCTGTGATTCATTTATCAGGTTCGGAATGATTTTGCATCGGAAATCTTTTTCCATGACTTCAAAATTATTTTCCTCATAAATGCGCAGAATTTCCATAGGTATCGGTCTTGCTCCGGTGCACCAGCGGCTGTACATGGTGTTGTTTTCTGCATATATTTCACTGCTTGGAAGTTCATCGTTCAAGTATGCAGAAAATAAGCTGCGGACAAGCTGGTGTTGCTGATATGTTTTCTTTTTATTTTCAAGCAGTATGCTTATTATATTTGCAAAGGTAAGTCGGTTTCTCAAATTATTTTCTCCTTCAAAAAATTCTATGTCAATGTATGGTCAAGTCTCTGTCAATGTTTTTCCGTTTTCTGTATTGGTATCATAAATCCATGAAAGCGTAGCCGCTTAAAGCCATCAGGCAGACAAGGCGGTTACAAAAGAATTATATCATGCTGTGGATAAATCTTGTGTCGAATTATGAAAAAATTGGAAGAAGGTTTTGGAAGTAGCAAAAGAACATTGATAAACAATCCGCCAAAACGGATTCATGAGCTGTATTTCATGCCAACAGACCTGCAAAGACACTTTTACAGGAAAAGAGGAGCAGGCAGACACTTACGAAAGGGTGGGAATATTCCGAGCAGGGGAAGCCCACAGGCAGATTTTGAAACAGAGATCGTTGCTAAAGGTCAGCAATGACAGCATGGGATGCGAATGGAAGCCGAAAGGGTCAACGCTTTTGCCAGAGATGTTCATTTTGTTAAATTCAATGTATCAATAAAGAAACCGATAGTGAAAATATTAGAATGAGGAGGAGTCGGATGACAAGAGAAATGGAGTATGCAAAGTGTATGGCAGTCCTTCGCAGGATTTACCGTAAGGGGAATATTACAGAATCAGAGTATCGATATACAAAGGGGAAACTGAAAGACAGATTTATGATTGTGGAAAATACCGATGAAGCAGCATAAAATTTTTCGGTACATTCGTTAATATTTAAGTTTGAGTATATGATGGCAGCATACAGAGGATGTTTCAAAAAGAAAAATCCTTTGCAACTGTCATTTTCCATATAGGACTGACAGAAATCAATATGCAGATTATTGAAAAGATTGGAGGAATTGTATGAGCGAAGTACAGGTATTGCAAAAGACAAAAATTGTTCCGAATGGCAGGAACAGGGGAAGTACGGGAGCACTGAAGATTGACCGCATCAGGGTGGCGGCATACTGCCGTGTATCTACCGATGATGATGAGCAGTTAGGGAGCTTTGAATCACAGAAACTGTATTATGAACAAAAGATAGCATCAAATAAAGATTGGGTAAATGCAGGAATATTTGCGGATGAAGCGGTCACAGGAACAAAGACGGATAAGCGGAGTGGGTTTCAGGATATGATTGCTCATTGCCACAATGGCGAAATAGATATGATACTTACAAAGTCTATTTCAAGGTTTGCCCGCAACACGGTAGATACGCTGAATTATGTGAGAATGTTACGCGACCGGAATATTGCCATATTTTTCGAGAAGGAAAATATCAATACACTTGATATGAACGGCGAGCTATTATTGACTATTATGAGTTCCCTGGCACAGCAAGAGGTGGAGTCACTTTCACAGAATGTCAAGATGGGATTGCAGATGAAAATGAAGCGTGGCGAATTGATCGGTTTCAATGGCTGTTATGGGTATGATTATCATACCGAGGGCAAGAGCATAACTGTCAATGAGGAAGAAGCGGAGATTGTCCGTATGATTTATGATATGTATCTGGAGGGTTATGGAACGACCACGATTGCAAAACGGTTAATGGAACTTGGAATTAAGAATAAAAAAGGAGAAGTAAGCTGGCATACGCATGGTGTTATGGGGATGATTAAGAATGAAAAGTACAAAGGGGATATTCTTCTGGGAAAGACATTTACTACCGATCCAATTTCCAAACGCAGGCTTGCAAATATGGGAGAAGAAAACCAGTATTATCTCAGAGATCATCATGAGCCGATTGTCTCAAGAGAAATATGGGATAAAGCAGAGGAAATACGCATGAAGCGTTCCAGAAATAAAGTAGTTGAAACAACTGGAAACAGGGAACGTTATACACGTCAGTATTCCTTCAGCAGTATGTGCGAATGTGCCTATTGCGGACATAAGCTCACACGCAGGACAAGACACAGCAGGTCTGATTATGAAAAACCGGTGTGGCAGTGTATGAATGCCACTAAGAATGGCATTGCCAACTGTCCGAACTGTAAAGCAGTCGATGAAGCAATTTTAGAGGGAGCTTTTCTGGATGCCTTTGGACTGCTGGCAGGTAATTTTGATGATGTGCTGGATGTGGTATTGTCATATGTGGCGGAATCGGCTGACAGTGATGAAAATATGCGTAAAAAACAGCAGATTGATAAGGATATTTCTTCATTGGAATCAAAAAAATCGCGGATGACAGATATGTTGATTGATGGTACAATATCCAAAGAGGTGTACGAGGAAAAAATGGTGGATTTCACCAGAAAGCTTCATAAACTGTCCGAGAGGAAAGCACTTCTTGAGGACAGTATCTGCACACAGAAAGATATAAACAGGCGGATGTCAGAACTCCGTGACACACTTGAAAAAGAACAAGTCCTTGATGAATTTGACAGGGTGGTTTTTGAGAGTATCATTGACAGGGTAATTGTCGGAGGATATGAGGAAGACGGGACACCCGATCCTTACAAACTGACCTTTGTGTTAAAAGGTAATCAAACAGGAACAGTGCCACATGCTAAGGAGCAGTTTAAGGAAAAGGCAAAGAAGTCAAATGAAGAAAAGAGGGTGTCATAAGATGGAGAGCAGGCTGGCAGAAGTTGTTGATAAGACTGTAATTGTGGAAGTGGACACAGAATTAAGTTTGTGTTCATGTGAGAGTGACGTGGTGGACGAAACATGTTCATTAGGCGGTGACGACACATGTTGAGACAGTTTGCCTATTGTCCAAATTATAAATTAAGCATCCTCCCCAATATATTAGCAGCAGTTAACGAGTGACCGGCCCATGGGTAGGGAAAAAACATTCCTCTACTGAATTGCAGGAATATATAAGGGAGGAGAGAAAAAAATTATGTTTGACTTTTTAATTGCTGTAGAAATACATCGGAGGCTTTCGAAAGAACCTGATACTTTTTCCAGACGATGTAAAGTTCTGCCTCCAATGTAGGAGAAAGCGGTCGAAAGCATAGATTGCTGTCCCCGGTTGTGTTGATCAGTTTGTCCAATGCAATCACATATCCAAAGTCCTTTTTGACAAATTGGAGGCTGTAAAAAATTTTGTGTCTATGGGTAAAAATCTTTTTTGATAAAAACTAGATATGTAGACATTTGCTGTCGAATCGTATTGGTTTTATGTTGTCGAATTTCTTCCTTGATAATAGTATTGCCAGTCTGCTTATGTTTATACATGTATTTTGATTTTTCTGCATACCAATCAGGC
>Ga0209064_1000386_pt1 | contig 100485 bp, 82 predicted proteins | sample Inofromicrocosms_FD_187498 | JGI IMG/M metagenome (GOLD analysis project Ga0209064, IMG submission 187498) | Mouse cecum microbial communities from Vienna, Austria - Inoculum for glucosamine and mucus D2O microcosms (SPAdes) (version 2) | ecosystem: Host-associated > Mammals > Digestive system...
GCGTATCGCTTTTTTCAAATCGTTCAATGTCGAAGTTGTCTATAAGGACTTCGGGTAGGATTGCTCTGAGCAGTTGGTCTGGTTTCATTGTGCAAAGATAGCACTATACTCTTGACATCTTACCACCCACCGGGAAAATCCGCTGACCCCTAATTGCAATGTGGGCGCGCCTAACCTGCTGATTATACGAAAGGAGGCCGCAACCAAGTTGCAGCCTCGCGACAGGTGAAAACCTGTATATGGTGGGGCGGACTAAGGTCATCGCGACCATTTCCAATCCTTGCTCCGTCCGAGATTTCGGATTCTCTCTTTTATAGGAAAGAAATAGAGCCCACTCTTTCTAATTACTTTTATAACTTTGCAATAATGTTCTAATGGTAATGATTGTGATATTTTATCTCATTAGAAATAATAGTACCACATACATCTAATGATATTGCAAAGATAGCTTCAGCCTGTTGCAATCGTGTTACACCAAAATGTCATTTTAATTAATTTTAAGCGCCGTTGCAAAATTTAAAGAAATCATCCGACAAAAGCCCGGAAAACACACAATATATTGTTGTCTGCATTTTTTTTCGGAACTTTGCATACAAAATAGAAAACAAGACATATAAAGCATCACATAATGATAGTTCTCATAGCAATAATGCTTACCGGCGTCGCAACAGGTCTGCTGTTACGCAACCGACGCATACCTTGGATAAGCGCCACAATCACAAGCCTCGTATGGCTTCTGCTGTTTCTGCTCGGGCTTGAAGCCGGAGCCAACGACGCAGTGATACATGGAGCACTGAGTTTAGGATGGCAGGCGATAGTTCTATCCTTGGCCGCGACACTCGGCAGCGCCGTCGCAGCCTGCATATTATGGAAATACATAACCGGAAAAAAGAGCAAACGATGAAAGGGAGTATTGTAATAATACTATTTTTTTTAATCGGGGTCGTATGCGGCATCGCCGGATGGATTAAACTGCCTGACACCGATTACGGCATAAGCTTCTACGCGCTGGCCGCCCTTATGTTTTTCGTAGGAATGAATGTAGGACATGACGCAGACTCTCTCAAAGGCATCAGGAGCGCAGACCCGCGCCTGCTGTTATTACCGCTTATGACAATCGGCGGCACATTGGCTGGATGCGCTCTAATAAGCCTGTTTATACCCCGCACTGCCACTGAATGCCTTGCCATAGGCTCAGGCTTCGGATATTACTCTCTGTCAAGTATATTCATATCAGAATATTACGGAGCCGAACTTGGCACGATAGCGTTGCTCTCCAATATATTCCGCGAAATCATCACTCTTCTCGGAGCTCCCGTACTCGCTACAATTTTCGGTCGTCTTGCTCCGATATCGGCCGGAGGCGCCACCTCAATGGACACCACCCTTCCTATAATATCGCAGGTATCAGGGCGCGACATGGTCATAGTGTCGGTATTTCACGGCTTCGTCGTAGACTTCTCGGTTCCGTTTTTAGTGACCTTTTTCTGCACATTATAACCAAGAGAAACGAATGTTAAAACATTAGATATAACTTATTATTTCAGAATAAAATATTAACTTTGCGCCGAAAACAGACAGGGTATACACCCGGGTGGAGAAATTTGGCTGCTTGCAACCACTGTAAAAAATGCTAAAACCGCAAGATTCATTTGCAATCGGCAAGTTTTGGTCAGACTACGCTCCGCACGGCATATGCCCGATGTGGAGATTTTTTATTTCAATCAGTTTATAAACTTTATCAAAAATAAGATGAACAACTACCTTTTTACATCGGAATCGGTCTCGGAAGGCCATCCCGACAAAGTCGCCGACCAGATATCGGACGCAATTCTTGACGAATTCCTTGCCCATGATCCGCAATCCAAAGTAGCATGCGAGACCCTTGTCACCACCGGACAAGTAGTAGTGGCCGGAGAGGTCAAGAGCAACGCCTACATAGACCTGATGGATGTCACCCGCCGCGTGATCAACGAGATAGGCTACAACCGCAGCGAACTTAAATTTGACGGCAACGCATGCGGAGTATTTTCCGCCTTACACGAGCAAAGCGTCGATATAAACCGCGGTGTCGAACGCGCCATTGAAGAGGAGCAAGGAGCCGGCGACCAAGGAATGATGTTCGGCTATGCATGCAACGAGACACCCAACTACATGCCTCTTCCCCTCGACCTGAGCCATATGCTTCTACGCGAACTGTCGGCAATACGTCGCGAAAGCATTGACATGACTTATCTTAGACCCGACGCCAAAAGTCAGGTCACGGTAGAGTATTCACCCGAAGGCAAACCGGTAAGAATACACACCATCGTCATATCTACCCAGCACGACGAGTTCATCCCCGCCGACAATGCCGCATCGCAGGATGAAGCCGACATGATGATGCTCGAGAAGATACGCGATGACGTAAAAACCATACTGCTGCCTCGTGTTGTGTCAAAACTGCCAGAGTCGGTACAACAGTTGTTTGACGACAAGCTGATACTGCATGTAAATCCCACCGGCAAGTTTGTAATCGGCGGCCCTCACGGCGACACAGGTCTTACCGGACGTAAAATAATAGTTGACACCTACGGCGGCCGCGGAGCGCATGGCGGCGGCGCATTTTCAGGCAAAGACCCGTCTAAAGTAGACCGTTCCGCAGCTTATGCGGCCCGTCACATAGCCAAAAATCTTGTGGCAGCCGGCGTTGCCGACGAAGCCCTTGTACAGGTGGCCTACGCCATAGGCGTGGCAGAGCCTGTGAGCCTGTATGTAAACACCCGCAACACGGCCAAAGTCAACATGAGCGACGCCGAAATATCACAACGTGTAAAAGAACTGTTTGACATGAGGCCCAACGCTATCGAAAAACGTCTGAAACTCCGCAATCCCATATATCAGGAGACAGCGGCATTCGGACATGTTGGCCGCGAACCGATGACTGTAAAAAAGACCTTCACGTCAAAATACGAACCGGAAAAAACGCTCGAAGTCGAACTGTTTACATGGGAAAAACTTGACAAGACCAAAGATATCAAACGTGCTTTCGGACTTTAAAGCCACCCACGCCGGACGCATCATGACACTTAACTACGTAATTATTACGGTTTATGATAAATTTGCGATTTGAGGCTGTGATTTACGATTTAAAATTAGTATCTTTGTGCGATTTTGTCTTCATGCGCCTCGCATAAAGACAGAAACCACTCATTATCAATGATAAAAAATTAAATTCAAAGCAATAAATGGCAACACTTGAAAAAATCCGCAAGAGATCTACTCTGCTCCTCATCGTGGTAGGTGCCGCGTTATTGGCATTTGTCATCGGTGACTTCTTTACTTCAGGCCGCACACTTTTCGGCAATGGCACAACCATAGCCAAAGTCGGCAGTCACAAAATCGACATCCAAGAATTTCAACGCCGCTATGAGGAGGCCAACCAGCAGTACCAGCAGCAAAACGCCAAAATCGATCCTGCCGCCCTGCACCAGCGCGTTCTTTACGGCATGATACAGGAGCAACTTCTCAATCAGGAGATCGAAGACCTTGGCATACAGGTCACCGACGACGAACTCTCAAAGTCAATGCTCGGCTCAAACGCACACTATGCAATGATACAGTTTGCCCAGCAGATGGGTTTTGAATCGCCCCAGCAGCTATATGATGTGGCTTTCAATCCCGGCAAGTACGGAGTACCCGCCGAACAGGCCCAGCAGGTGCAAGCTCTTTGGCTGCGTCAGGAGCAACAGATGGAGCAGCTCCTCAAGCAACAGAAATTTCAGGCATTGCTTGCCGGAGCTCTTGTAGCCAACGAACTTGATGCAAAATCATATTATGACGGAAACGCTTCGACAAGCCACATGGCTTACGTAAAGAAAAGCTATATGGATCTTCCCAACGACAAGTATCCGGTAAGCAAGGAAGAGCTCAAAGCCCAGTACAACAAAGACAAAAACATGTATAAGGTTGACGACGAGATACGCAAAGTCAACTACATTGCCGTAAACATCGAGCCTTCACAGGCTGATATAGCTGAAGGCCGCACACTTGTTGACACTACAGTAGTCAAACTTGCCGCCACAAAAGACCTTGATGCCGTAAACGGCGACAGCAACTTCGGAGTTGAACGCCGCTCAACCACTGCATCGGCCATAACAAACCCGCAGCTTAAGTCATTTGTAACCGACAGCACTGCCGGTGCGGTAAAAATGCTTTCGTTCATCAACGACGAATACACAATAGCCAAACTGCTCAGCAAGAAGATGGCGGTAGACTCGATAAACATCGACTTCATCGCATATCAGGGCGATGCCGCCGGACGCGACTCGCTACTTGCCGCTCTCAACTCGGGTGTAGCATTTGACGAAGCTCTCAAAATGCCCGGCGTGGCAGGAGGTCAGGCCGATGTATGGAACTCATTCGCTTCCGCTCCCGATAATGAGCTCAAAGAGCGTATACTTAACGCCGGCACCGGTTACTTCATATCGGACAGCACCGCTACCGACGCCCGCATAGTGCGCGTTAACAGCAAGAAAGCGCCCGTAGCCGTATACGACTATGCCACCGTTACATATAAGGTATATCCCTCCGACGCCACTATAGCCAAACTCAACGAGGACCTCGCTTCATTTATGAGCGGCATAACCGACGCCGACTCGCTTACAGTAGTAAGAGCTCTCAATGCCGGCTATTCGCTGCAACCCGCTGTAATAACCGCCAACAGCGCCGCTCTCGGCAATGTTCCCTACAGCCGCAATGCCGTAAAATGGGCTATGGACGCCAAGAAAGGACAAGTATCGCCCATTATGGAGGACGGACAGAATGACCGCCTTATCGTAGTGGCTCTCGATGAAGTTATAAAACCCGGTTATATGCCACTCTCCGATGATGACGTGCTCATGGCCGTAACGGAAAAAGTACGCAATTCAAAGAAAGCAGCCGACCTCATCGCCCAGTACAAAGGCAAGGCTTCAGACCTCGCAGGATACGCTCAGGCGATGCAATCCACCGTAGACTCTACCGATGTCACATTCGGACAGATGTTCATACCCGGCGTGGGAGCCATGGAGTCAGTGCTTCTCGGTCAGGTACCCGTATCGGAAAAAGGAGCCTTGGTAGGCCCGATAGAAGGCACCAACGGAGTTTATGTATATCAGGTATATGACATAGACAGCCAGTCACGCCCCTACGACTATAAGGAAAATGCAGCCCGCTATGACCAGCAGTACGGCAATCAGGCTGTGCTCCAGAACTTCTTTGACATAATGATGAAGAAGAACAAAGTGGTCAACAACACTCTTCAGTTCTACAACGATTGACCTTCATGAAGGTCATACCGATATGACATGACGGGAATTGCGCAAGTGATTCCCGTTTTTTAATATATTTTTCGTAAGTTTGCTTTATGATAAAAAATCTGCTATTTGATCTTGGCGGTGTCATTATGGATATACGCCGCGAGAACTGCGAGGAGGCATTCCGTTCATTGGGCATGGCCGACATAGGTGAATTTCTCGGTGATTACGGACAAAAGGGCCCTTTTGCCGATCTGGAAGCCGGAAAGGTCAGCGAGTCGGAGTTTCGCAAAGCGGTACGGCTCCATATACCATGTCAGGTCACGGATGAAGATATCGACCGCGCCCTCAACGAATTTCTCATAGGCATACCGCGTAAACGCCTTGAAAAGCTACGCGAATTGCGCCGGAAATACCGCATATACATGCTGTCCAACACCAACTCCATAATGTGGGACCGCGACATAACCAAAGCCTTTCAGCAGGAGGGCCTTTCGGTCAACGACTACTTCGACGGCATTGTCACCTCATACGAAGCCGGATGCTGCAAGCCCGACCCTCGCATATTCCTTACCGTGACCGAGCGCTTCGGCATCGCTCCTGAAGAGACACTGTTTCTCGATGATTCTCAGTCCAACGTCGAGGCGGCCTCAAAGCTCGGCTTCGGAACACTGCACGTGCCACCCGGCTCTGAATATTACGAACTCATAGAACAATCACCATCAATCTGAAAATAACACATCATGGACGTTATAAACTTTGACGAGCACCGCTCGATTATCAGCCAATACATGATGGAACTGCGAAATGTCGACATACAGCACGACATGCTGCGCTTCCGTCGGAACCTTGAACGTATAGGCGAGCTGATGGCCTATGAGATAAGCCGTACTTTTGACTACAAAAAGATTGAGATAACAACACCGCTGGCATCGGCAGAGTGTGAGGTCGTGGCCGACGGCATAGTCCTCGGAACAATATTCCGTGCCGGCATACCGTTTCATTTAGGCTTCCTCAACACTCTCGACAAAAGCGAAAACGCATTTGTATCGGCTTACCGCAAGTATAAGGAAAAAGAAAATTTCGACGTGTTTATCGAATATATAGCCTCGCCGCGTCTTGACGGAAAGATCCTCATACTTGTTGACCCGATGCTTGCTACAGGCGCATCAATGGAGTTGAGCTATCGTGCCCTGTTGACCAAAGGCACACCCGCCAAGATACACATAGCTTCAGTCATAGCATCGCAAACCGCCATAGACTATATCAAAGCTACGTTTCCCGACAACAAGACTACCATATGGGTAGGCGCCATTGATCCTGAAATAAACTCACACAGCTATATAGTGCCCGGATTGGGCGACGCAGGCGACCTCGCATACGGCATAAAAGACTGACAACATCATCTTAAAGGAATTTTAGCCTTTAAATACGCATCAGCGGCAAGACACAGCTGACCGGCCGAAAACAAACCATGTCTGCAGGCATGCCGTTGTACGGATATTCCTGCAGACATGGCTGTTTTTTAACAATATATTGCACCGCAAACAGTCAGGAACTTGGTCAGGCTTTGCCCGAAGCCGACATCCATTTTGACAAAGAAAACACAAACTCAAGACCGTGTGGCTGACGATTGCGCACCTTTATGGTACCCCCCATGACAAGCACGGTATTTTTCACGATAGGCAATCCTAATCCTGTGCCTCCCACCTTGCGTGAACGACCCTTGTCTATGCGGTAGAATCGGTCAAACAGATGAGGCAGATGCTCCTCGCCCACACCCGTTCCGTCATCATAAAACGAGAACCGGTATTCGCGCGAATTATCGCCTATGAGCTTTATAGCACACATCGTACCCTTTGAATGGAAATCGGCATTTCGGATAAGATTCACGACCATGCCGTACAATAGGTTGTAGTTGCCCAACACATAACAATCAATCGGGACATCAAATTCAAACCTGACACCGTTGTTGAGCTTAATGCTCTCAATTTCAGCCGACACGTTGGAGAGTAGGTCATAGAAGTCAACACGTTCTTTCATGACTCCCGCGCCCCCTTCTTCAAGTCGTGTTATAGAAGACAGGTCGTTCAACATATTGCACAGGCGGCTCATATGGCCCTGCGCCTTTTCGATAAAGCGCTCACGCGACGCCTCATCCATTTCCGGATGGCCAGCCAACGTGTCGAGATAACCTTTTATCACTCCCACCGGAGTCTTCAGCTCGTGATTTATATTGTTGGCAAGCTGTTTTGTGACGCGCATTTTTTCTTCATTGGCCTTAAGAGCTATGCGGTGCTCGCGCTCCGATCGCTCAATGGCCTCGGTCTTGTCTTTGTACAAGGATACAATCTTGCGCGATATATCGCCCAGTTCGTCATGCGGAAATGACTGTTCGTCATCGGTAAGATCGGCTCCTGCCGCAGCCTTAGATGCAAATGAGTGCAGAAGCGCCACGTTTTTACCGAGATAACGAGTGGACAGATAAGCAAATAGAGTCACAATCAGCGCTACCGGCACAAATACAAGCCATATGCCCTTGTCGACGGCCATAGCTTTGACAAGAGTCTCGGTATAAGGCATAGCCGTAAGAACAAATATCTTGTCATCGGCACTCTTGAGTACTCCGAAAAAATAGTAAGGATTATCGTCCTCGACACTGCTTCGGCGAAATGAGGTACCGTAACCTTTATCAAGCATCTTGGCAAATTCAGGCGTATACTCACCGTCTATATGAGTGGGTATAGGCGTGCCTATACAGTAAAGGAGCGTGCCGTCCTCCTGATATACCGACATTCTTATGCCGTTGAACTCAGACTTCTCATAATACTGCGATATGAAGTTCATAAACGGCTTGAGCTCCATGTCATTTTCATAAGCGTTTATGACACGGGAGTTAATCAGACGCAAGTCCTCGTTTAGGTGCTTCTCACGAAACTCTTTCTCGCTACGGTAAGTGTATATAGCAAGTGTAGCTATAAGCGTCCACAGGAGCACAACCAACGGTAGAAACAGCCGCCACTGATACTTAATTGGTCTCCTTAAATCCATATCCGAAGCCCAATCGAGTGATAATATTGTTGCCGTACGGATCTATTTTCTTACGAAGACGCGTGATATTGGTGTCGATAGTGCGGTTGGACACTATGACATCCTCGGGCCATACCTCACGTATTATTTCCTCACGCGAGTAAATGCGGTTGCGATGAGTAAGGAAAAACAGCAGTATCTCAAACTCGGTCTTGGTAAGGGTTACCGGCTCTCCGTTAAGATAGCAGGCCTTTTCGTTTCGGTCTATTCTAAGAGTTTTAAAATTTATGTCGGGCTCTTGTATGCCTTTCGATATATTGTAGGCATACTGCTGCGATACATGGCTCCGGCGCAACACTGCACGTACTCTCGCAAGCACCTCGCTCACCACAAACGGCTTGGTTATATAATCGTCGCCTCCAAGATTAAGACCCATAACGGTATCATCGGCGTCGTCAAGAGCCGAACAGAAGATGACAGGAGTATTTTCAGTCGAAATGTTGTTTTTCAATCGTTTAGCAAAATCAAATCCACTTATCTTGTCCATCATTATATCGAGAATGAACAGAGAGTAGCTTGACAGATCCATGGTAAGAGCCTCTTCTCCCGATAGAGCATAGTCCACTTCATAGCCGTCAAGTTCTAGATTGTACTTAAGAATGTCGCAGATCGACTCTTCATCGTCCACTACCAGAATTTTAATTCTCATTATAACCGGTTTTAATTTTTACATTGCTAAGTTACTTAGAAAACGCGTACTCGATGGTTAATGAAAGTTAAAAATTAGAATGCATCGAACCATTTGACCGGCAAAATGTTCTAAAGGTATAATTACTATATTTGCACTGTGTTTTTCATGGTATTAGATTTAAGGTTAATTACAAAGGGTGAGTCGTGAGACCCGCCCTTTGTAATTTTTATGCCATACGATATTTTCGGCCCGATTTTTGTTATAACTATAAATATAAACAATAACTAAATTTCAAGCACATGAACGAAAGCCACAAATCGGGATTTGTCAACATCGTAGGCAACCCGAATGTAGGAAAGTCCACACTCATGAATGACCTCGTGGGCGAACGCATAAGCATCATAACGTCAAAGGCGCAGACCACACGTCACCGTATAACGGGCATAGTGAATACCGATGACTATCAGATAGTATTTTCCGACACCCCGGGAGTACTGAAGCCAAATTATAAAATGCAGGAAGCCATGAGAGACTTCTCGGAAGGTGCGTTAACCGATGCCGACGTGCTTCTATATGTGACCGATGTCGTGGAAGACCCCACAAAAAACGCCGATTTCCTTGCAAAGGTAGCCAAAGAGACAGTACCGGTACTGCTCGTGATCAACAAAATAGACCTGCTAAAAGGCAATGAAGAGCTGGAAGCGATAGTAACACGATGGAAGGAACTGCTGCCTAACGCCGAAGTCTACCCCACATCGGCTAAACTCGGCTTCAACGTCAATGCGCTCATGCAACGCATAGTAGAGTTGCTTCCGGTAGCGCCGCCATATTTCGGCAAAGATGCCCTGACCGACAAGCCGGCCCGCTTCTTTGTAACCGAAATAATCAGAGAAAAACTGCTCCTCAACCTTGACAAGGAGGTACCCTACTCGGTAGAAGTGGTTGTAGAAAAATTTGACGAAAAAGAAGACAGCATACACATAATGACTGTCATTTACGTTGAACGCGACTCACAGAAGGGCATCATAATAGGAAAAGGAGGCTCAATGCTCAAAAAGATCGGCACAGAAGCACGCAAGGATATCGAGAAATTCTTTGACAAGAGAGTATATCTCGAACTGTTTGTAAAAGTCGAGAAAGACTGGCGTAACAGAGAAAACAAATTACGCTCGTTCGGCTACATCGAATAATGCCCTATAGGGGGCCTTTAACGGCTCACCATATCTACAAAACGATACCGCACGCCTTTACGTGGATCGGTCATGTAAGCCGAAGCTTCCGTGACCGACCACTTTGTCATGTCTATTTCCGGCATGAATGTGTCGGCATCAGGCACTTCGGCATCTATCTCGGTAAGGTAAATACGGTCAGCTGCCGGCAGCGCCTGCCGGTATATCTCCCCTCCTCCTATGACAAACACCTCGTCGGCACCGGCACACATCGACAATGCATCGTCAAGCGACTGAGCTGTCTCGACTGAAGGAGCGCTATAGTCAGCCTGACGGGTTATGACTACGTTGCGGCGACCGGGCAAAGCTCCGTTGGGAAACGACTCGAAAGTCTTACGGCCCATTATGACAGGCTTGCCCATTGTAAGGCGTTTGAAACGCTTAAGGTCATCGCTTATATGAAACAACAGATCGCCTCCGCGTCCTATGGCGCCTGCACCGGCGCAGGCCACAATTATCGATATTACTTGAGGTCGTTCTGCAATCATACGGCTACAATGGCTTTAATGTGTGGATGAGGATCATAATCTTCAAGTGAGAAGTCTTCATACCGGAAATCAAATATCGACTTGACATCGGGATTTATCTTCATAACAGGCAGACGGCGCGGCTCACGTGCAAGCTGGGTATCTACTTGATCGAAGTGGTTGCTGTATATGTGGGCATCGCCGAGAGTATGCACGAAATCACCGGCCTTGAGCCCGGTCACCTGCGCCATCATCATCAGCAACAGGGCGTAAGAGGCTATATTGAAAGGCACTCCGAGAAATATGTCGGCCGAGCGCTGGTAAAGCTGCAGACTGAGGCGCCCGTCGGCCACATAAAACTGAAAAAAGGCATGGCAGGGCGGCAGATTCATATTTGGCAGATCGGCCACATTCCAAGCATTTACTATTATACGCCGGGAGTCGGGATTATTAATTATAGTGTCGACCGCTTCCTGTATCTGGTCGATATGGCCGCCATTGTAGTCAGGCCATGAACGCCACTGGTAGCCATAAATGTGGCCGAGCGACCCGTCAGGATCGGCCCATTCATTCCATATCCTCACACCGTGTTCCTGAAGGTAGCGGGCATTCGTATCGCCCTTAAGAAACCACAGCAGCTCATAGATTATGGACTTGAGATGCAGCTTCTTGGTCGTAAGCAGCGGAAAGCCCTCTTCGAGATTAAACCGCATCTGATAGCCAAACACGCTTCTTGTACCGGTACCGGTGCGGTCGCCCTTGTCAATGCCATGTTCACGCACATGGCGCAGCAGTTCAAGATATTGCTTCATTATCTTCTTGTTTTATTGTTTTCACCTGATTGTCCACTCCTCCGACCGACGAAGCCGTAGCCTCACCCACTTTAGCGCCTGACAGACGCTGCATCAGCGGCCATGACAGCCGCTTACGCGATGTGCGGTAAAATATGGCGTCATCCTTACACACCGACAGGCAGTTAAAGCAGTTGACACACCGCGACCCATCGACCACATGGTCGTTGAGATTTATACACGAGGCCTTGCACACATCCTCACACCTACGGCAGTTGGTACAGCGGTCGGTATCGATGTCTATGCGGCAGAGCGCATAACGGCTCGCATAACCGAGCATCGTACCCACCGGGCAAAGAGTGTTGCAGAACGTGCGTCCGAAAAACCAAGCCGGGATGCTCACGGCAAGCATGGTCACCACCGATATTATTATGCCGAACACCGACGCCCTCACGATGCCCACGTAGTATACATCCCAGCCTCCGGCGACAGTCCCCGTATAAGCTATGAGATTATTCACCGCTCCCCACAAGGGCCTGAGCACCGACACCACAAACTTACTGTAAATGCAATATGGTTCTATGACCACAGGCACTATGGCTATGCCACCGGCGATGCACGACAGAGTCAGCAGTAGAAAAAACGACCGAAAATCAAAAGGACGCGAATAACGGTAGGGGCTGCGCCTGACAGCGGCACCCACACGGGCCACTCCGTCAATCCAAGTGCCGAGCGGACACACGGAAGAGCAATATATGCGGCCAAACAGAAATGACACCGCCATCCAGAAAACCAATGACGCCACCGAAAGCGACATTGCCACCGGAAAAACTTGAATACGGCTTATCCACCCGAGCGGACGCAGAAATATGTCGCTGTAGACAATCCACAGCAGAGTCGCCGCCACAAACATGGCCAACGACACCACAATGCGTATTATTTTCAATCGGTTACGGCTCATTTCATTGAACTTGTGCGAAACAAAGGTACACAAAAACCGCGAAACTAACCTAACCGCCTATTCAATTTCAGGATTATATTCAATGATATCGGGAATTCCGCTCCAACAGGTAGACGCCTCGTAAGCCGATTTTGTACCGACAGGCACATAAAGCACCTTGACATCGGGCATTACCTCCAGAACAGGTGGCACATCCCAGCCGACATACAGATCAACGACCTTGCACCGCTTAAAAGCATCATGCGAGATATCCGACAGACCGTAAGGAAGATACAGACTGTTAATGCGGCTACCGGTGTCGAACACATAATTGCCTATGGACTTAAGCCTCGATTCCGGACCGATGACTATATCGACGAGATTAAGGCAACCCTTGAAAGCACCATTCTTGACAGTTATGACATCCTCGGGAATTTCGATACGATCCAATCCCCTGCAATTGCGGAAACAATAAGAACCTATAGTCTCGGTATTGCCCGGTATCCTCAACGATACGATATTGGCGGCCCCGTCAAAATAGTAATCCGGCAATGTTGCATAATCGACCGTCGGTATTTGTTCAGGCATGTCTATTGACAGTTCCGGGTCATACGGTTTGTCACCCGGCACAATAGATGCATTCCATAAGTCCAGCTCCAGCGGATAATGCTGCGACACCGCTCCGGACTTAAATAACCGTTTCGCGAGTACATATAGGTCAAGAGCATTGATACGGCCCACAAGTTCAAGTGCTCTTATATTCCCGAGATTATCCTCATCATCGCCAAGCAGTACATACAATTGACCGGCACCGGTGGTGACTATAACCGTATTCTCTGAAAATTTTGCAGGCTGCTGCCGCAGACTTATTGTGCGGCACTTGACCCCGTCAACATAAATATCAGCAAAAGCCACTCGCCCAAAACCTTCATTAGCGTCAACGTTCAACGACAGAGCATATCCCTTCTCTTTCTTCACCAGTTCATGCTTAATCCACTTTATTGTAGAAAACTTAAACCGACACGTAAGCGTACCGTTAGTCTCCAGTTCTATTTCCGCCGACTCTCCAGCGCTGCCAAACACATATTCATCACGCGAAGTCGTGACATACCCTACCGGCGACTGGCTGACCTTAACCGAAAAGCCGGCATCGCCCACAACTACGGTTACCAAAGCCTCACGTGTATTGGAGTCATCGGATCTGTCGCACCTTATCGTAACACATCCGTGCCCCTGTTCCAGATAACTATCCGTAATAATCCACTGATAGCTCTCATTATCATTGTAAACAACCGACACTACAGGCTCCAAGTCTTCCGAAGTGGAGAAATGAAGATTGACCTCTCCACCCTCCGAATTAAACAACAAGCCCTCCTTGACGGCCGCCTCACTCTCCGGAGCCAGCTCCAGAGACACGCCGGAGTCCTTGTCACAAGACACAACCATAGCCAACAACGCGATAAGAAGCACCGAAAGAAATGTTTTTTCATAACAATCAGATTTTATTTTAAAAGAGTATATATTTTATCTATCACAAAGATAATACACAAAATAGGGAATCTCATTATAAAACAAGCTGATTAATTACAAATAATTTGTTTTTGCGCTTATTTTTGTATATCTTTGACTATGGATGAGAAAATTATGTCCATTCATTTATTAACCTCATTATTGAACCTGAACGGAAAAATCGCAGTTTGACATGAAGAAAACCACTCTTTTTATCACATTCCTAATCATATGTATTGTATGCCTCCTGTCATCGTGCACCACTTCAAAGTCGGTCGTATCAAGCAATGTAAACTTGAACAAGTACGAGTATGCCGCCATAATAAACAATGACACATATCACATACCGGCCGAACTGATGCAGTATGAGATTCAATTGTTTGACGCCGTCGAAGGCTCCGGGTTGAAACTTATCAGCGACTGGCGCATCAACGAGCTGTCGGCGCAACAGCAGGAAAGACTTCTGATAGTCAAATACGGGGTAAACGTAACCGATGAGGAGACAATAATAACAGTCAATTTCATTGACTATCTGTCGGGACGCCCCATAGCATCATGCCGCGGAGCTTCATCGAGTCTCGGAATAAGTCATGAAGCCGATATGAGGGGCGCCTTGAAAAATGTAGCCAAACAGATAGCCGAAACCTTCAAGACCCATTAATTTATGAAGTCCACACCATTTATAAAACTGATATGCATCATTATCCTGTCGGCATCATTAGCAAGCTGCGACAAGGAAGAGGATGATTTCATCAAGGAGCCGACCGCTACCAGCACCATCATAACCGGCCGAATATGCACGCCCGAAGGCACACCTTTTGCCGACATACCGGTCAGCGTGGATTACGAATGGCGAGATATCACCGGCTCGTTGTTAAAACATAAAGCGAAAGGCACAACCGATAAAGACGGTAAATACCGCATATTCTTTGAGATTGGCGAAGACATCGGAGACGCGAGGGGGCTCCACTACCTCAGAGTGGATTTGAGCAGCATATCGCCGGACAAACACATCATGCCATTCCCAGACCGGAAACTCGAGTTCTTTATATCAGACTGGAATAAGGAGGGCAAGACCCTGAAACTCAATATAACAATACCACGTAAAAAGCTGACCGAAATAACCATTGTCAATGACGGTTTCAACATTACAGAAGGTGAATATGCCGTGGCCAATACATTTTCGTATGGCGACAACTGGCAGTCAATATCCTACGAAGGGGCAAAGGACAACAGCAGTGTCACTACATACGAGCCGATAACGATTGACAAAACCGGGAACCACTGCATAACGGTCCCGCTTGCCGTGGGCGTTAAAAACTCACTCCGAATCGTATACCGCAATAACGAGCCTCTTATGGGCTACACCCCGGTCAGCGATATAAAAGAGATTAATGTTACCGACACTTATTCAGATGAAGTGACAATTGACATAAACAACCTGTCGCAATCATACCGGTTCAAAATCAAACCGACAAGCCGCCCCACGACACTCATGGGCGAGGATTATACGTTAGCGGCCCCGCTCGATCTTGTGTCGTTTCGCATAACCGACGGCTACGCCAATGACAAAGTAGGGCTGGATATGCCGTCATTTATAGAGCCATACGATTCGATAGTGTGGAGCGCAAAGGAGTTGCCCGACACATACAAAGTGTACAGCAAGTATACCGACAGTGACGGAGAAGGCAAAAAACTGACCCGGAAGTTCAGTACCTATTTCTATCATGAAGGACAGATAACCAACTACCTCAAAGGGTATAAAAACGACAAGGTCATTCACGTCGATTCAACAAAAATCATGGTTTATAACCGCGATTTTCTGTGTTTTGACTGGACGAAAGGCAATGTGTCGTTGACCGGAGGAAGTTCATGCGTATATAATCGTCTTGACCGCATGTATGAATACGCAGTGACACATACATTACAGAAAGACAATACCCGGTGGCTTTCAATTTCAGTAATTCCGGCCGACAACTCCCACCCGGTTTCAGCAGAGAAGGCCAAAGCGGGATTACAACATCTGCTCCCACAAAACGGCATAGAAAAAGGTCACCTGAATTTATCGACGGCAGATGAGATATTCACATGCCTGCCCTCCGGAGCAAAGCCCGTAGAGTTTTACGAAAATGCATCAACCCGCATACTACTTGTACACATGCCGGCGACAGAGTACACGGATGATACGTATTCGCTACACGTAGAATCAAAATAATCGCATATTAATCACGAATGTCATATCTCATAAATATTACATTTGTAAGGCGGCTTATGGCTCTCTTAACGAATTTTCATTAACTTTGCGTCATGAACGACTTTTTCAAGATCATCAAACGCTTTGTGCCTCCCTACAAGAAGTATCTGGCGCTTAATATAATATTCAACATACTGGCGGCGTTTCTTACGCTGTTCTCGTTCGCTTTCATAGTGCCGATACTCGAAATGCTGTTCGGCATTGAGGAGATGGCCTATACTCCGATGCACACCGGCGACGGAAACTCGCTTAAAGATGTAGCGATAAACAACTTTTATTACTACACCCAGCTCATGATCACCGACTGGGGACCTTCGGGCGCTCTTGCCGGGCTCGCAGCCATGCTCGTATTCATGACCGCCCTTAAGACAGGCGCCACATATCTCAGTTCTTACTTCATAATACCTATGCGTTCAGGCATAGTGCGCGATATACGCAACTACATGTACAATAAAATAGTAAGTCTGCCTATATCGTTCTTTACCGATTCGCGCAAGGGCGACGTCATGGCCCGCATGACCGGCGACGTTGCCGAAATCGAAAACTCCATCATGTCATCGCTTGACATGTTTTTCAAGAATCCTATCATGATCATAGTATGCCTTACTATGATGATTACCATATCATGGCAGCTTACAGTGTTTGTACTGATACTTCTTCCGTTGGCCGGCCTCGTCATGGGGCGCGTGGGCAAGCGGCTCAAACGCCAGTCGCTTGAAGCACAGAACCAATGGGGACTGCTCATGTCAAACATCGAAGAGACCCTTGGAGGACTGCGTATAATAAAGGCATTTAATGCCGAGCACAAAGTTCGTAGCCGCTTCAAGCGCGAAAACCAGAAATTCTATAAAATCAGCAACCGCATAGCCCGCCGTCAATCGCTCGCCCACCCCATGAGCGAATTTCTCGGCACATTCACCATAGCCATCGTACTTTGGTTCGGCGGTACGCTCATTCTGGTAGGCAACTACTCGCTCGACGCCGGCTTCTTCATCTACTACATGGTGATTTTCTACAGCATCATCAACCCGGCCAAGGAGCTGTCAAAAGCCGTATATTCGATACAGAAAGGTCTTGCATCGATGGAACGCGTAGACCGCATACTGAATGCACAAAATCCGATAAAAGACCCGGCCGAACCAAAAAAAATCGACAGGTTAGAAGGCACCATCGACTACAATGATGTGACATTCTCCTACGGCACCATGCCGGTGCTGAAGGACGTGTCATTGCACATACCTGCCGGGGCCACTGTAGCCATTGTGGGACAGAGCGGCTCAGGCAAATCGACTCTGGCCGACCTACTGCCGCGCTTCTACGACATCGACAAGGGCAGCATAGCCATCGACGGCATCAACGTCAAAGACATGAAAGTCAAGGATCTGCGCAGCTTCATGGGCAATGTCAACCAAGAGGCCATACTATTCAACGACACCTTCTACAACAACATCACCTTCGGAGTCGAAGAGGCTTCGATGGAGAAAGTCATAGAAGCGGCCAAGATAGCCAACGCCCATGACTTTATAATGGCGTCGGAAAACGGATACGATACCAATATAGGCGACCGCGGATGCCGCCTGTCGGGTGGACAGCGTCAACGCATATCGATAGCCCGGGCCATACTAAAGAACCCGCCTATATTAATACTTGACGAAGCTACATCGGCTCTTGACAGCGAAAACGAAAAGCTCGTGCAAAGCGCTCTTGACCGGTTGATGAAAGACCGCACCACCATAGTCATAGCCCACAGGCTGTCGACAATCAAGAATGCCGACATAATATGCGTGATGCACGACGGACGCATAGTCGAAGCCGGAGGTCATGATGAGCTAATAGCTAAAAACGGCTACTACAAACGCCTCGTCGACATGCAGAAATTTTAAAAACATTCATCATTAATCTTATATTTATCATGTCTATCCTGCAACCCGGTAAGAAGATCGCCATATGCAGCGACCATGCCGGATATGAACTCAAAAGCGTTATAGAAGGCTACCTGCTTTCACAAGGTATCGAGTGTGAAGATTTCGGCACTTTCAGCGGCGAGAGCTGCGACTACGCAGACTTTGCACATCCATGCGCCAGTGCCGTAGAAGAGGGCCGCGACTATCCCGGCATCGGCATCTGCGGCAGCGGCAACGGTATCGGCATGACACTCAACAAGCATCAGGGCATACGGGCTGCTCTCTGTTGGAATGTAGAACTGGCACGACTTGCACGCGCCCACAACGACGCCAACATACTTGTGCTACCGGCACGGTTCATAGAACCGACTCTTGCGTTAGCCATAGTCGACGAGTTCCTTAAAACTCCTTTTGACGGCGGCCGCCACGAGAAACGCATAGCAAAAATGCCTGTAAAATAGCGGTATCGCTATTGATTATACAGTCAATATTTGTACATTTGAGGCAAATGGATTAATTTTGCGGTGACTACTACACGTCATCGCAAAAGATGACATATTGTTTAACTAATATTTCTTCAATTGGATATAGACCCGTTACCGGCTACATCCCCTCTGTCGGGGATGATAATAATGGCAGCCGAAAACATGGTGGACGTAGCGGCGCCCACCGCCGGAAGTATAATAGCTCTGATACTCGCCGCGATAGCGCTTGTTATGTCAGGCTTCGTCTCAGGAAGTGAAATCGCATATTTCTCTCTTACACCCTCCCAACTCGAAAGCCTTGGAGAGTCGCCTAAAGGCGAGACTATCAACCGGCTTATCAAAGCACCTGAAAGACTGCTGGCGACGATACTTATCGCCAATAATCTTGTCAACGTCACTATCGTAATACTCTGTAACTTCGCTTTCAATCAGATATTTGTATTCCATAGCGGAGTGCTCAACTTCATCTTTCAGAGTGTGGTGCTCACGTTCCTCATTCTGCTTTTCGGCGAAATACTGCCGAAACTGTATGCCAACACATATACCGTGAAATGGGCGAAAATGGCGACAGGAGGCATAAGCACGGCCGTAAGACTTCTGTTTCCTATATCATCAATGCTTGTGAAAAGCTCGGGCATTGTCAGCCGCATAGTCACTAAAAAAGCAGAGAACATATCGGTCAACGACCTCTCGCAGGCTCTTGAGATAACCGATGTGAAGGCTGTCGAGGAGAAGGAGATGCTCGAAGGCATACTTGAATTCGGCGACACCACGGCTTCGGAAATCATGACACCGCGCGTAGACATGACCGATATTGAGATTTCCTCGACTTTTGACGAAGTGATGGACATAGTACTTTCAAGCGGCTTTTCGCGCCTGCCTGTATATGACGGTACCGATGACAATATCAAGGGCGTGCTCTACAGCCGCGATCTGTTGCCCTACATAGGCAAGGACATCCACGACTTCGAATGGCAGAAACTCGTCCGCGAACCATACTTTGTGCCGGAGTCACGTATGATCGATGACTTGCTCGAAGACTTCCGCCGCCGACGAATACATATGGCCATCGTAGTCGACGAATTCGGAGGCACACAGGGGCTTGTAACCCTTGAGGATGTTCTTGAAGAGATTGTCGGCGACATAAATGACGAATATGACGAGGAGGAAGTGACCTACAAACGTCTTCCTGACGACACATATATATTTGACGGGAAGACCCTACTTACCGATTTCTTCCGGGTGACTCGTCTAAATGAAGAGGATTACGCCGGAGTAACCGAAGACTGCGACACTCTTGCAGGCATGCTGCTCGCCATAAAAGGCGACTTCCCCAAAGCCAAAGAATCAATAGTATACGGACGTTGCCGTTTTCTTGTGCTTACCATCGAACGCCATCGTATAGCCGGAGTGCGCGTAAAGGTGATGCCCGAAGACGAAGAAAACCGATGATGCGCCTGCATGTCATATCGTTTTTAATATTCTCAGCCACGGTATCATGTATGTGCACGGGGTGTGCCGAAAACAACGCGATACCCCGTCCCGAGGCATATCACCGCATAACCCCTTACGACACCGTGTACCGACAAGCCGATAATCTGCCGGTAAAACTGATGCTGAACGCTCAGGCCGATATCACGACAAAATACTCCGGCGGCAACACATGGATCGACGTAGCCTACCGGCGCTATAGCGCGGTTCTGCGCTACACGCTTGTGCAGGGTACAAAACAGTCCGCAGAAAAGGCATTGGCCAACCGCATTGAGCGCGCATCAATAAATACCGGAGGCCGGCCATCGGAGATAACCGAGCTTACCTCTCCCGGAGGATTCTCGTCGACCGTCATAGTCACTCCGGACGCTACCGTAACACCGTTGCAGCACATAGCCTCCGACGGCAAAGGCACTCTTGTCTACGGCAGCCTTGAAATACTGCATGAAGTTACCGACCCGGAAGAGACGCGGCCGATAATCGAAGCGGTAACACTCGATGTTTTGGAAGCGGCAAAAAACCTTTCCACAAAACAATGATAGACAAATTCACAATCGATACTGCTGAAATTTACATTACCCGTTTTACCCCTGAAGAAGAGGCGGCGGGGCAGATCGGCGCGCAGCGTCTTGCCGTGGCACGATTGCTCCTGTACGCACTCGGACGTGACACCGCCGTCATGCACCGCGATGACGGCTCACCCTACATTGACGGCATAGGACGTGAAGTGTCGATATCGCACTGCAAGGGCTATGCCGTCGTAGGACTATACGACGGAGCGCGCTTCGGCATAGACATAGAACGGCCACGCGCCACTCTGCAGAGGGTCACGCGCAAGTTTCTGTCAGCTGACGAAATGAAGCGCTTACGCACCACCGAAGAGCTTTTGAGAGCATGGACCATAAAGGAGGCCCTCTACAAAGCGGCTGCAGCACCGGGCATTTCATTAGCCGACGGCCTTGTACTGCCCACGCCGGAAAGCCCCCATACATCATATGCAAAAAAGGACGGCATAGCCGTCCCCTATAAAATATCATCGTTCGTTTACGATGACTGCATTATTTCCGTCGCGCTTCCTGCCGCCGAATAATCAACGGTAAGCCGCTCCATGCATGTCAGTCTTCAAAAAGCCCCAGCATTTCAGTCATGGAGTCGTCTTCGGAGCACGGGTTCATCATCAGCAGCCCCAGCCCCAGCGCGATCAACACTTTACAAAAAAATCGCTTCCCCATCTTTAATTATATTTGAATCGTTATACAATATAAGTTGATAACCGCGCAGACGGCCCGATGGTTCACCGACGCGACCGAAACCGCATGTTAAAAACGGGTCAGCAGCAGATTGGCAGTTTAACAACCGTACTTTTACATTGATCCAAAAGGCTCCCCGACCCATATGTCATATCGGACCGGGGGGGATTGCCGTCGTCCGGAAGCAGGGTCAGTCCGGCTCAACTCTGCTCCATGCCGCGAAACCAGTCATCGACAGTCGGAGTATCCTCGGCCAAGCCGGTACCGGCCTCGTAACCGTACTCCTCGCCGTGCTGCGACTTGTCAAGCCCTATCTCCTCGCTGCGGCGCGACACACGCAGAGGTATAATCTTGTTGGTCAGCCAATACAGTCCGTAGCTCATGGCAAATGTGTAGGCAAACACCATCAGCAGCACAAGTATGTGGTTCCAGAAAAAAGTGCTGTGCGATATCATGTCGGGATTGCTTTCGGCAAAAAAGTCGTAAGAAAACACTCCGGTCAGCACCGTACCGAGTATACCGCCCAGACCGTGAGTGGGAAACACGTCGAGAGCATCGTCAAGCATCTGGCTGTAACCCTTCCACGACACGGCCATGTTGCAGCATATGGTGATGACAAACGACATGAATATGCTTTGTCCGACCGTAACCCAGCCCGCGCACGGAGTGATGGCCACAAGACCGACTACCGCGCCTATTGCGGCACCCATGGCCGACGGCTTGCGGCCGCACAGGGCGTCAAACACCACCCATGTTATCATAGCCGTGGCGGCGGCGGTGTTAGTGTTGAGAAACGCGGCTACGGCTATACCGTCGGCAGCGAGCGAGCTACCCCCGTTAAAGCCGAACCACCCGAGCCACAACAGCGCGGCGCCGAGTAATACAAACGGCACATTGGCCGGCTTGGCAGCCTCCTGCGAAGGTGTACGCCGACCGAGAAACAAAGCTCCCGCGAGCGCGGCGATACCCGACGCGGCGTGTACCACTATGCCTCCGGCGAAGTCATGCACATCCATCATGCCGAACAGCCCCTCGGGGTGCCATGTACAATGGGCGAGCGGGCAATACACCACAACGACCCACAGCACCATAAACAGCAGATAGCCGGCAAAATGCACACGCTCCGCAAACGACCCGGTGATAAGCGACGGAGTTATAATGGCAAACTTCATCTGAAACAAGGCAAACAACGCCAGCGGTATAGTAGTCGTGGCAATGCCTATCTGCGACAGGTCACCGGCACCGGTCACGTTACCGACTCCCACATTTTTGAACAAGAAGAAGTCGGCAGGATTACCTATCACATGACCTATGTCATTGCCGAAAGCAAGACCGAAACCAAACACCACCCATATCACACTCACAAAGCCCATCACTATAAAGCTCTGCAACATAGTGGAAATCACATTCTTGACGCGCACCATTCCACCATAGAAAAACGACAGACCCGGCGTCATCATCAATACAAAAATCGTGGCCGTAATCATCCACGCCACGTTAGCAAACAAGTGATCGTTAGGCATATCAAAGATGCCTTCAGCCGGAGTCACAAACAAACCCAAAACACTGACGGCCAGCATAACAATAAATGTAAACAGCCATCCGTAACTGATCCTTCTCCCTCGAATAGTCATACAACAAACAAATTAAGTTAACAAAACCTTATGACACCCGCCCACGGGGTGCTGACATAATAGCAAACAGCCGTCAACACGCAAGCATATCAAGCAAAAAGCAATCATATCTGCCGCAAAATAAGAAATAAGTAAGCAAATATGCAAATTATTTGGTAATTTTCTTTAAAATATTTTAATTATTCCTCCGATAGCCCTATTACGTTCTCCTGTCCGAATATGAAGCGCCGAAAATGCTTATTATATCCGACCCAACAGATATTGCAATTTTCATCTCCGTAATCCATATCGCTTTTTGACAATAAATGACTGTATGAGCCGCGGAGAGCAATTTCACTTCCTTTAATTTGGGCCGATATTGGAAAAAATCGTAACTTTGCACAACTTACGACTCGTGGAAACAGATGAAAAAAGTATTGCTTCTCGGCTCCGGCGCTCTTAAGATAGGGCAAGCGGGCGAATTTGACTACTCAGGATCGCAGGCACTCAAGGCTTTGCGCGAAGAGGGCATTTCAACAGTGTTAATCAATCCCAACATCGCCACTATCCAGACCTCGGAAGGCGTGGCCGATAAAGTGTATTTCCTCCCAATCACCCCGTACTTCGTCGAAGAAGTCATCAAGAAAGAGCGTCCCGACGGCATATTGCTCGCTTTCGGTGGACAGACCGCACTCAACTGCGGTACGGAGCTTTACCTGAGCGGCGTGCTTGACAAATACGACGTCAAGGTGCTCGGCACATCGGTCGAGGCCATCATGATAACAGAGGACCGCGACCTGTTCGTGAAAAAGCTCAATGAGATTGACGTAAAGACGCCCGTGTCGCAGGCTGTGGAAAGCCTTGATGCAGCCGTAGAAGTCGCCCACCGTATCGGATATCCCGTGATGGTACGTTCAGGCTACGCGCTCGGCGGTCTCGGTTCCGGCATATGCACTAACGACGAGGAATTTACCAAACACTGCGAGAGCGCTCTCGCCTACTCCAAGCAGATACTTGTCGAGGAGTCGCTGAAAGGATGGAAAGAGATTGAGTTTGAAGTGATCCGCGACGCCAACGACCACTGCTTCACCGTAGTGCCGATGGAGAACTTCGACCCTCTGGGCATACACACCGGCGAGTCCATTGTCGTAGCCCCCATAGTGTCACTCACCAAAGAGCAGATAAAGATGCTCGAGGACATAGCCACAAAGGTCGTGCGTCACATAGGCATCGTGGGCGAGTGCAACATCCAGTATGCATTTAACGCCGAGACCAACGACTACCGCATCATCGAAATCAACGCCCGTCTCAGCCGTTCGTCAGCTCTCGCGTCAAAGGCGTCGGGCTATCCGCTGGCTTTTGTAGCCGCAAAACTCGCTCTCGGATACACACTTGACCAGATAGGCGAAATGGGCACTCCCAACTCTGCTTACGTAGCTCCGTCAGTCGACTACATGATTGTAAAGATACCCCGCTGGGACCTCACCAAATTTGTCGGTGTCGACCGCGAAATCGGCTCATCCATGAAGTCCGTAGGCGAAATCATGTCTATAGGCAAGTCATTTGAAGAAATAATACAGAAAGGTCTGCGTATGATAGGTCAGGGCATGCACGGATTCGTCGGCAACAACGACATCCGTTTCGATGACCTCGACAAAGCACTGTCTCACCCCACCGATCTGCGCGTCTTCGCCATTGCTCAGGCTCTTGAAAAAGGCTACACGGTAGAACGTATCGAAGACCTGACCAAGATTGACCGCTGGTTTATCGAGCGCCTCAACAATATAGTACGCTACTCCGGAGTGCTGAAGGGCTATGACAAGATAGAAGACCTGCCAAAGGATGTACTGCAAGAAGCCAAACGTCTCGGCTTCTCCGACTTCCAGATAGCACGCTTCGTGGAAAATCCGTCAGGCAACATGGAGCCGGAGATACTCCGTGTGCGCAATCACCGCAAGGCCCTTGAAGTAACACCACGCGTTCGGCGCATCAACACGGTGGCTTCGGAGTATCCCGACCTCACCAATTACCTGTATGTCACTTACGGTGCCGACGAGAACTCGATACCCTACGACATGAATGCCGGCAACAATATTGTAGTGCTCGGATCCGGGGCTTACCGCATAGGCAGTTCGGTTGAGTTTGACTGGTGTTCGGTCAATGCAGCAAGCACATGCCGCAAACTCGGCTACAAGTCAATCATGATAAACTACAATCCTGAGACTGTGTCGACCGACTATGACATGTGCGACCGGCTCTATTTCGACGAGTTGAGCTTCGAACGTGTCATGGACATCATCGACCTTGAAGCGCCCCGCGGAGTCATCGTGAGCGTTGGCGGACAGATACCCAACAACCTCGCCATGAAACTGCACCGCCGCCACGTGCCCATCCTCGGCACCTCGCCCGTGTCAATCGACCGCGCCGAAAACCGACACAAGTTCTCTGCCATGCTCGACCAGCTTGGCATCGACCAGCCCCGATGGAAAGAACTTACCACGCTTAGCGAGATCGAGTCGTTTGTCGAAGAAGTAGGCTTCCCCGTACTGATACGCCCGAGCTATGTGCTCTCCGGCGCCGCCATGAACGTATGTTATGACTACGAACAAATGACGCGCTTCCTCGATCAGGCTGCCAAGGTGTCCAAAGAGTATCCGGTTGTCGTATCTGAATTCCTGCAGAACGCCAAGGAGATCGAGTTTGACGCGGTAGCCCGCAACGGTGAGATTGTGGAGTACGCTATTTCCGAACATATCGAATTTGCCGGCGTACACTCCGGCGACGCTACTCTCGTGTTCCCCGCACAGAAAATATACCTCGCCACAGCACGCCGCATCAAACGCATAAGCGCCAAGATAGCCCGCGAGCTCAACATATCGGGCCCGTTCAACATCCAGTACCTCGCCAAAGACAACGACGTGAAGGTCATCGAGTGCAATCTGCGTGCCTCACGTTCGTTCCCCTTTGTCAGCAAAGTACTGAAAAAGAACTTCATCGAAACCGCCACCCGCATCATGCTCGGCGAGAAGGTAGAGAAAGTAGACACCTCGACTTTTGACATCGACTACATAGGCATAAAGGCTTCACAGTTCTCATTTGCCCGTCTCCACAAAGCCGACCCGGTGCTTGGAGTCGACATGTCGTCGACCGGCGAAGTGGGATGCCTCGGCAAAGACTTTGACGAAGCTCTGCTCAACGCCATGATATCGGTAGGACACCATGTGCCCGAAACCGGAGTGCTTGTCAGCTCCGGCGACGTTCGCGGCAAGGTCGACATGCTTGACGCATGCCGTCTGCTTGACGAACACGGCTACAAGATATACGCTACTGAAGGCACAGCCAAGTTCCTCAACAACAACGGCATCGAGGCCCACGCCGTATGCTGGCCTGACGAAGAAGGCGAGAATGTGCTCGACATCATAGCCGGCCACAAGGTTGACCTCGTGATCAACATTCCAAAAAATCATACCAAGCGCGAGCTTACCAACGGTTACCGCATACGCCGCTGGGCCATTGACCACAACATACCGTTGCTGACCAACGCGCGCCTTGCCGGAGCCTACGTAAAGGCATTCCTCAACAAGCCAGTTACCGCTCTCGGCATCACCCCGTGGCAAGAATACAAATAAAATACCAACTCAACCTATATACATTCCCTGCCGCGCATCATCGCGACAGGGAATGTTTTTTATTGGAGCCATGCGGCTGGCAGGAGCCTTCACAGGCTCCGCAGGGGCGGAGACGCAGGTACCGGAGACTGCGCCGTCTGACGACGGCTTGTCCCCGGCTAACATTTGGCAGGAGTCCTTGTCGGACTCCGCGGATATCCCGGTAACACAACAAACAGAGCGAGGACAATGTGGACGGGATCCGGACTCCGCGGGTGTTCCGGTAACACGGCAAACAGAGCGAGGACAATGTGGACGGGAGCCGGACTCCGCGGATGTCCCGGTAACACGACAAACAGAGCGAGGACAATGTGGACGGGAGCCGGACTCCGCGGATATCCCGGCACCACAACAAACGACAGAGCGTGGGAGCGGATTGGGCGACTGAAAGTCGCTTGCTGTTTGTTAGCCGGGTACGAAGTGCCCGGTATCAAGATTACGGCCATTTTAGAGTCTGCAAAGACTCTTGCCAAACATCAGACTTTTGGAAAAAAGGGCTCTTCAGGGGAAATGCCTTGTTCAATCAACCAATTCCTGTATTCTTCGATAAAGGGAACATGACGGTGATGTTCTTTCTGTCTGACTATGTATTCTTTTACCGTATCAATATCGGAATTGCGCAAAGTAAAAGCTCCATAGCCCTCTTCCCACCCGGTCCATCCGATACAAATCTCTCCACCGATTATCCGACTGGAATTTTGCTTTATATATTTAATATATTCAGATAGCGATATGTCGGAAGGTAAACTGACAAGCATGTGAACATGGTCTTCGTAACCGCCGATGCGATGCACAACCGCTTTTTTATCAAGCGACAGGACATAGAGTAACGTATATATACGCCTCTCTACCTGTGGTGCAATTGACTTTACACGGTTTTTAGTACTAAAAATAATATGATAGTTCAATTGAGTGAAGCTCATGGACAAATTTAACGAATAGTTTGATAACACACAAACAAAAAGCAAGGTTAATGTCAGGGCAGGAGCCTTGGCAGGCTCCGCTGGGATGGCGACACATATACCGGAGACTGCACCGTCTACCGACGGCTTGTCCCCGGCTAACATTTGGCAGGAGTCCTTATCGGACTCCACGGATGTCCCGGTAACACGGCAAACGACAGAGCGTGGGAGCGGATTGGGCGACTGAAAGTCGCTTGCTGTTTGTTAGCCGGGTACGAAGTGCCCGGTATCGAGATTACGGCCATTTTAGAGTCTGTAAAGACTCTTGCCAAATGAGGAATGGCGATTCAGGGGAAAAGCAAGGTTAATGTCAGGGCAGGAGCCTTCACAGGCTCCGCTGGGGCGGCGACACATATACCGGAGACTGCGCCGTCTACCGACGGCTTGTCCCCGGCTAACATTTGGCAGGAGTCCTTGCCGGACTCCACGGATGTTCCGGTAACACGGCAAACAGAGCGTGGACAATGTGGACGGGAGCCGGACTCCACGGATGTCCCGGTACCACGGCAAACGACAGAGTGTGGGAGCGGATTGGGCGACTGAAAGTCGCTTGCTATTTGTTAGCCGGGTACGAAGTGCCCGGTATCGAGATTACGGCCATTTTAGAGTCTGCAAAGACTCTTGCCAAACATCAGTCTTTTTTGAGGAATGGCGATATAGGGGAAAAGCAAGGTTAATGTCAGGGCAGGAGCCTTCACAGGCTCCGCTGGGGCGGAGACGCAGATACCGGAGACTGCGCCGTCTACCGACGGCTTGTCCCCGGCTAACATTTGGCAGGAGTCCTTATCGGACTCCGCGGATGCTCCGGTAACACTACATACAGAGCGTGGACAATGTGGACGGGAGCCGGACTCCACGGATGTCCCGGTAACACGGCAAACGACAGAGTGTGGGAGCGGATTGGGCGACTGAAAGTCGCTTGCTGTTTGTTAGCCGGGTACGAAGTGCCCGGTATCGAGATTACGGCCATTTTAGAGTCTGCAAAGACTCTTGCCAAACATCAGTCTTTTTTGAGGAATGGCGATATAGGGGAAAAGCAAGGTTAATGTCAGGGCAGGAGCCTTCACAGGCTCCGCTGGGGCGGAGACGCAGATACCGGAGACTGCGCCGTCAGACGACGGCTTGTCCCCGGCTAACATTTGGCAGGAGTCCTTATCGGACTCCGCGGATGCTCCGGTAACACTACATACAGAGCGAGGACAATGTGGACGGGAGCCGGACTCCACGGATGTCCCGGTACCACGGCAAACGACAGAGCGTGGACAATGTGGACAGCATCCGGACTCCGCGGATGTCCCGGTAACACGGCAAACAGTGCGAGGGCCATGCGGGTCGTAGGCGGATACCGTGGTATCGGCCTACCTACCGACAAGTATGTGGACGGTGCGTAAAAGCCGGAGGGTGCGCCTTCACAGGTACACCCTCCGTTCTGTAGTATAAAGCTGTTTTTGTAGCCGGGATTAACGCACTATTCGTGCTGTTGTGGCGTCGACGCTCACAACTTTCTCCGCATTGCGGAGCTGAAGCTCCCTGCCCATATTCAAGGTAGACGCCATATTGCGTGACGGAGCCGATATAGTCAACGGAGTTGCCGCCGAAGCAGCCTCTGCCGTTGGTTCTATTCGAAGTAGATACGGTTCTATCATCGTGAGATAAACCAATTTAGCTCGTGTACTTCTGTCAACAGTCGTTTTTGAAGTAAAGAGTTCAAGACGTATAGCGGTAGATACATAACTACCCCACATACCGTCATCTTCAAAGAAGCCGACTGACACCGGCGTACCGTCACTAAGCACACTATACGTAAGCTCGGCAGCCATGCCGGCCGATTTACTCCATGTAAGATAACCTTCGATAGTATCCCATATTATAGTATGCAGATAATATGTTTTACCCCCATTAATAAAGTTACGGATAAACTGACCGCCCTTGATTGATATCGAACCGGTAACGGCATTATAAACAACAGGTATCAAATCTTTCTCATTAAGTTGAAGATAATGATTCGAACCATCCTTTACAATATCCACATAATACCCCTTATCCGCACCATTAGCATCAGTAAAGAAGAACATCCACTCGCCGGCTATATCCTTGTCGAAGTCGCACTGCGCAACCGGTATGCGGTCCTCTATAGTGCCTACTTTGTAGAATATATTGCATCGGCGTACATGTCCGGTGCTGTTCTCGGTCATGCTCACTACAAGCGCGTCATCGACAATTGAGGCCGTACACCAGTCGGCATCGGTAGTTACAGTTACCGGAGCGTTGGTCTTAAACGGATATGTAAGGGTAGTGGCGTCGTCACCTGAGCCGATATTGAGCACACCGCCCATGTCAAATATAAGTCCCGACTGAATTACCGAGATTTCGGCAGTCTTGCTGCCGGCCTTTATCGTCAAAGTGGAAGAACGTCCGTCAAGTGACGTATTTTCTGTAACACTAACCGATATGGTATTGCCGCTCACCGCGGTGGTCACCCATCCCTGATCGGATGAGGTGACTGTCACGGGATCGGTAGTATCGACCACTATAGAGCCCTGCGAAGCAGCGGCCGGAAATGAGGTCTCGCGGCTCAATATCGACAATGTCGAGGTACCGTCGCCGACCCACTTGTCATCATCGTCATCGCAAGCCGTGAAAGCGACGCCGGCGATGATGGCTATCATAAGTATATTGAATATTTTTTTCATATATGCGTTATTTTACTTTTTAACCATAGTTTCGATATAAGTCATCTGATAGCCGTCGCCTCCATTTACACGCCATTTACGAGCGGCCTGACCTCTCGGTTGTCCACCTACCGTTCCGGTGAAGTAATAGGCTGCAAATGAATTCGGCGGGTAGCCCAATTCTGCATATCCGTTAGACGTAAATTCATACGCTCCGGGGGTTTCCGGATCCTTTATGATGTACATGCCGGCGGTCTCATCCCATGTGATCGAACCCGACCCGGTAGCCGGGTTTATTCCCCATGCACAGAACCATATAAGCTGTCCGTTGCTATCATCGACCGCTACCTGCTGAGAGCAGATTTCAAGTACGCCCAACGACTTCTTAAACGTCGCCACCACATCATAGTTATCATTCAATCCTTTAATCAGATAACGGTTATTTGCCTTATCAGGCACCAAAGTCACGTCTACTGTCGAAGGGTCACCACCGGGATTGAAGTAAATGGTAAACTCGCCTGCATACTCCTCAAATTTCGTGTAGGTAGCAGGCAGAGTTCCAGCTAACGATACAGCGTTGCCTTTGGAGTCGGTACCGCTGTATACCATGTTGTCCGGGTCATAGACAAGTTCCTCGACAGTGGCGTCGCCGACCGTCACAGGCGACATAAAACGTATGCCGGTGGGCGTAGGCAGAAAGTAGTTGCCGTCATACTGGTCTTCACCCTCACCCCAAGCGATTGCCATATAACGTACGTCAAGATCTATGCCCACTTCAACGGCGGCAGAGCCGACTGTACCTGAAGCCGAAGTCAGGAACATGTTGTCGGACATAGCGGCTACCGCATCTATGTACTGCGCGGCATCGCCTTCGAGACGGCGCATGTACATGATGTTGCCGGTACGCTTCCCGCGCAGTTTGATGACATTGTCGGTCACATCCATGATAGCAAATTCAAAGTCACCGTCATAAGCCTCATAATGTCCTGACGAAGGAGTGGAAAAGAAGTGCATAAGAGTGTTGTAGGAATCAAAAGTCAGCGTAGGACCGTTGTCACCTTTCATCTTATAAAGACTCGTTTCAAAAACACCCGGAGCGAGTTCACAACCCACTGTAGCTTGAGCATCGTCAAACTTGACCGTATATATATAGCCTCCATATTTTATATTACGGTCGGGATAGTACTCAAATACCCAGCCATTATCGGAGCTTGTCAACACTTTCTTGGTATTGTCGAGCACCTCCTGCACTCGGAGTGATGTCGGTTCATCGAATATATCTTCCTGATCTTTAAGACATGATTGGAGCAGTGTAGCCGATAGGGCTATCAGCATTGCCGGTAATATTCTGTTAAATCTCATAATTTCGTTCATTTAATAGGTTAATCCACTGTTAAATCGGAAAGATCAACCTTACCGCTGACCACGTCGTTCTGACGACGCTGAAGCGTGGCGCGGAGGTCATCCATGTCTATATTGAAGTGTTCTTCCATATAGGTCCGTACGATATCGAGTTTCTGCAGTATCAGCTCACGACTTGATGAAGAAGCTTCAGACAGCATAGCGTTCCAGTCCTCCGTGCTGTTTGTTACGTAGATTGACATCATCTCGGCAAAGTCCTCCTGATAGGAGTGCTGCGCATAAGAGGATATAAAGCCATTGTCAATATACTCCTGATTGAACGGAGACTCGCTCCACATATCGGCCACATACCCCGACCCGGTCACCAACTGAAAATCGGCCGGTATAGACTTGGTCTGATTAAGGATGTGAGTAAATTCATGGTGGATGGTCTTGAAATAATAGTGGTTTAGCTGTGCGGCATTTCCGAGACATTGCGGCAGATAGTTGAGACCTGCAAGGAATATCTTGCGGCCACCCTCGGCGGTACCGAGTATAAACGTGCCGTTATTTTTGTACTCCCACTCGCCGACCGTATAGAACATCTTGGGAAAGTAGCGGCAGGTAAAGTCAGTACCGGCCACTTCGTTATATGTCTCGATACACAGGTATTTAATCAGATGGGCCATAGTCACGGCATCCTCGTAACGTGCCGGAACAAGATAGTAGTCGAAGTCACCCTCTATATCCTCGTAGCGATATTTGAAGTCGATGTTATAGGGCTTGTTGAAGTTGGCGAGCAGCCAAGTATCAAGTTCTGTAGGATCGGTACTGTCGGGCGTGATGACGCTGATGCTTGTATCGGGGTCATCGGACGAGCAGCCGATAAAAGCCGCAGCCGACACCGCCAACAGCGCTACACTTAATATTTTGCTTGTTTTCATTATAATCTTTCTTTATACTTTGTCAAAAAACTTAATGGGTACGCATTAGCGTGGATTGGCTTCAAAACCGGCGTCACGCACTTTCTGAGGTATCTGGTGGACGCGGCGCAGGTCATCCTTGCCGAGAAAGTCGGTACGTGTCTCTGGCTGACCGGCAGGATTAAGTGTGCGGCGTACGATTTCTATACCATAGCGTTTGATGTCAAACCAACGTATACCCGCATGCATTGTCTCAAGACGACGGAACTGAAGCATACACTGCAGCATGCACTCCTGAACGGATCCTTCGGCATCAATGGCAAAAGCAGGATTAAGATGCTTCTTGATAGTCGACCGAAGACCGTTGTCCGTATCGTCTTTCGGGTCTTTGTCGTAACAGTACCCGATAGGCTTATAGAACTCCTGAATATTGTCGGGAGTCAGAGTCTTGGTGCTCTTGGTGAAATTCTGCATCCAAGTGGTAAGATCGGCGGCAGCTTCGTCATAGCGCTTAAGCATTATGTAAGCCTCGGCACGGTTGAGCAGGGCCTCATCGGATGTAAAGGCCGGATATACGGCACGGCGATAACCGACTTGGGCCACAGGATCAGTGAATTCAAAGAGGTTGCCGTATTTCCAAAATATGACACGTGTTGTATTTCCGATGTAAGCCTTGGGTGTATGCCACAATGTTGTACCCGTACCGAATATATTCTGAGCGCTCATATCCTCATTATTTGCCAGATATTGACTATGGTTGTAACGGTTACAAGTGCCGTAGTAATTAGACCATATAACACCCATAGAAGAATAGGCAGTCAACAAAAGCAGGTTAGCATTGGACGAGGCACTGATATACTCATTTGATATGGCATCAATGCTTTGTGTCATGGACGCCATGGACTTCCAATCGCGAAGCATTGTCTTGGGCTGTGAGCCGAGACACTTGTTAGCATAATTGATAGCTTTCTCCCACTGCTCGGTGTATAGATAGTAACGGGTGGCGAAAGCATAAGCGGCCTTGACATTGAAGTGGTATTTTGGGACAGTGTAGTGTGAGTCGCCAAGATATTTGAGACCTTCTTCGATGTCGGCTTCTATCTTTTTATAGAAATCGGCGAGATTGCCGCGCTCATACTGGGGCATAAGCTCGGTTTCGGGGGCTTCCATATAGGGCAGACCGAGATCGCCGGCTGCGTCCTGAGTCCATGGCTGACAGAACATGCATGCAAGCATAAAGTGATTGTAGGCACGACTTATAAGCGCCTCGCCACGACACTCGTCAATAGTGGCGGAAGGAGCGGCAGTCTCAATTGCAGCCAACGCCTCATTAGCGGATGCTATCGCTATATAAGCTCCTGACCAGAAACGTTCGAGTGATTCGTTATTGCTCTCTGTCTCGTCAGTCCATGAATAGGTCTGATCATAAAAGCGATTGGTATAAGGTATATTGTCACCAATGTTGTCGGTATTGTCAGATGACAACTCCGCAACAAGTACATAGTCGTTTTCAACATAACTTGACGTAAGCATCGCCTTTATCTTATCTTCAGTGTCAAGCGTTGCACGGTTGTCGGGCATTGTGTCCAGATAGTCATCACACCCGGTAAGAGCTACAGTGACCAACGCAAGCGCCGAAACGTATTTCATATATTTTTTCATATCTGTATTCTATTTTCTTTTTTAGAAACCTAAGTTAACAGTAAGCGTGAACTGCTTGGGAGTAGGAGCGGCTACACCGCCGGTGTTGAAGAACTCCGGATCCTGTCCGTTGAGCTTTTTGTCGGCGTAGATAAGGAACATGTTGGTTGCTTGTAGCTTGGCGCTAAGACGAGCAAGACGAAGTGCATTAAGCACCTTTTGTGGAAAGTCATAGTTTACCGATATCTCCTTCATGCGTATAAAGTCGCCCTTTGCGATACGCTCTGTGGAGTAGTTGTAAGCGTTATACGCATAAGAAAGATTGGAGTCGTTCTTGTTCTGACGCTTTGAAGCAATTGTCGGGATAGTGGTGCGGTTTTCATCACCGGCCACACCCCAGCGGTTTTTGAATTCCTTGGGAGTAGCTGTAAGGTCGTCATATTCGTTACGGAACACAGGATCAAGACGAATGACATTGCCAAACGAGTAAGTGATATACACGTTGAGAGTAAGACCCTTGTAGCGGAATATGTTGCCGAACGAACCGATATCGGTAGGATCAATGCTACCCGAATATTCGAGGAACTTAAGTTTCTCGGGATCGGAAGTCTGGAAGTAGATACCGGTGGTGGAGATGTTGCCGTCCTGATCGAGGAACGTAGGCAGACCCTCTTCGTTAAGTCCCTTGAACGGAATGGAGAAGAGCGAACGTACCGGATAGCCCTCCTGTGCGAAACCGTTACCTGATATAAGGTCAAACATGCGTTTGGATGTCTCCAGCTTGGTCACTTCGTTCTTGTTGTAAGAGTATATGAAGTTGGTGGTCCAAGTGAAGTCGCGTGTGACGATGTTGCGGGTGGTAAGCGAGAGTTCGACACCGTGCGATTTCATCTCGGCGATGTTGCCGAGCTTGGTTATCTGACCGCCGATACCCTGTGTGGTAGCCACACCGATAAGGTCGAAGTTGTTGCGCTTGTACCAATCAAACTCAAGGTTGATGCGGTTGTCGAGCACACCTGTCGAAAGGCCGAGGTTAAGTTCGTGCTTTTTCTCGTAGGTAAGAGAGCCGTTGGCAAGGTCATCTATGTACAACGAGCTTTCACCAACGCCTGCAAACGGACGCCACGGATTGGCCGCCATGAGAATGGAGTAAGCGTTGCTGATCGAAGGACGGTCACCGGTTAATGAGTAAGAGGCGCGGAGGGTCATGTGGCTCCAAGTAGGCACGAAGCGTTCAAACCATGACTCGTTGTGGAGGTTCCAAGAACCTGATATGTTCCATGTTGGCAACCAGCGCGAGGAACGGCTCTTGCCGAGCTGGTTGGTGCCTTCGTAACGGAGTGTGCCGTTGAAAGTATAACGGCTCTTGTAAGAATAGGTAACGTTGCCGAAGAAAGCGACGCTTCGCTGATGGGCGTTGGTAAGCGAGTAGTATGGAGTATTCTCCTCCTGACCGCGCTTGAATGCCTGATAAGCATAGTTAGGTATCTCACCCATGCTGTACTGCATACCCCAGCCGCGGAACCATGTAGAGTGACGGTCTACGGAGTTTGTCTCCATACCGGCGTAGAGATTGACGATATGGTCTTCATTGAATACGTCGTTATAGCGGGCAGCGGCACGCATGTCCCACTTGAACATGTCACGGTCGGCACGTTCATAAATACCTCCGTTAGGAAGAATGGTGACAGGAAGTGCATATACATTGTCGGGATCGGTATATAGCAACGGGTTTTTGTCACGGATGGCAGCCGTAGGCATGGCGCGATAGGCCTGTGCCTGATTTGAGTCGTCGGTGATGAAGTGTTCCTGCTGTGTGGTGGTCTTCTGCACACCGCCGAGAAGCGAAAGCTCAACCTTACGTATGGGTTTGTAAGTCAATATACCGGTAAGGCGGAAGTCATTGACGCCAAGCTGCATGTAGTTGTTTTTCAATTCATGGAGTATGTTGAACGGGGCATAGCTGCGTGTGTAGAACTCGCCGGCATCAAGAGTACGCGAGGTGTTCATCGAGTATGAGTAGGGGTTGATGTCGAAGTCGCGCTTCACCTCACCCGACACCATGTCGACGTCGCTTCCAAGTGTACCGGGGGCACGCTGCTTACGGAACGAGGCGTTGCTTATAAGGTTGACCGACACCTTGTCGGAGATGTTGAACGTAGAGTTGAGGTTGGCGGTGTAGCGCTGGATGCGGCTCTGTTTGTACCATCCCGGGTCGTACATGGCGCTGGCCGACACATAGTGCTGCGCCTTCTCGGTACCTGACGATATGCTGACGGAGTGAGTCTGCATGACAGAGGTAGAGAAAAGTTCGTCAAACCAGTCGGTATTGCGGTATTCGGCGGCGCGCAGATAAGCGGCGCGGGCTTCAGGAGTGTTGGGTAGTCCGAACTGGCCGGTGGTGGCGTCGTATTCCGACAACAGCTGATACATTTTACCGTATACACCGCTCGACGATGCGTTGGCTATTTCGGCGTAGTTGAGATAACCTTTCTTGGCAAGCTCCTGATAAATATCCATCTGATCCTGCGAGTTCATGATGTTGAAGGTGCTGTAGCTGGGCTTCAGACGCATGGTGAACTCGCCGGTATAGTTGATGGAATTGCGTCCGGCGGTACCCTTCTTGGTAGTAACGACAATCACACCCGCCATAGCGCGCGCACCATATATAGATGTGGCCGACCCGTCCTTAAGTATGTCGAAGCTCTCGATGTCGTCGGCGTTGAGTCCGGCTATGGCCGATGATATAAGGGTCTCTGCGTTACCTGACGACAGTTCGTCGGCCGATACTTCAAGTACGTCCTCCATGATGACACCGTCGACAACCCACAGCGGCTTGGAGCTACCGTAGATAGATGTGGCACCGCGTACGCGTATCTTTGGAGCGGTACCGAAAGTACCCGACACGTTCTGCACCGACACACCGGCCGCACGACCTTCGAGCGAACGCGATATATCGGCCATACCGCTTATGCGCGCCTGCTGTGCGTCAACCTTCGTGGCCGCACCGGTGAAAAGGCGCTTATCCATCTTCTGCATACCGGTCACCACCACTTCCTCAAGCTCCTGCGAACTCGACTCCATGACGATGTGCATGGGAGTGCCTTGTACTTTAACAGTGACTGTCTTCATTCCCACATACTTCACTTCCAGCTGGGAATTGGTGGAAGGAGCAGTGATAGTAAACTTTCCATCGAGGTCCGTGGCAACCGCGGTCTTGGTACCCTTGACCGATACGGTTGCGCCGATCAGCGGCTCATCATCGGAAGCGGAAAGGACCACACCCGTCACCTTGACTTGGGCGAAAAGTCCTATGCCGATGATCAGACCTGACAATAACAGCAATAATCTTTTTTCCATAAATTAGTTAATATGATTGATTAAACTCTAAATTGCAAAATGACACAAAAACAACTTTTCAAAATCATAAACGCCATCAATTACGAGAAACAATAGCAAAATTTCAAAAACATCAGCACTTCTGTATCAAAATTCAAATTTGACATGCTCAAAGATATAATTATTTGTTTAAACTTTATTAACTACCCCCCCCCCATTTTATAGAATTTTAACTAAATTAGCTATAGCCACGTTAATAAACTATCGTTTTTAACACAACCTCAATTACATTACAACACAAATACACGGCTGATATCATCAATTTGATAGAGCTAACACAGCATACATGTATTAATTTTATATAATTTTCAAAAAAATAGAGATAACAGAGCCCCTCATACGCATGAAAGGCCGATACGCATATCTAAAAACACAAGACAACACACCCCGTAGCGCCGGATACTCAAGACGCAACTGCAAAATAGCAAATATAGCGTTAGCCGGGCACTCTGCACCCGACTAACGCTACTTCAATTATTGCGAGCCTGAAAGACTCACGCCATTACCGCAAGGTTTGGGTAATTTAGATCTTTCCGACCTGCCGCTACACACCCGGTTTATCGGTGGGCGAGGATGGCACGGTGTCAACATCCTTAAACAGCTTACCGAGCACCTTTTCTTGGAAATTCTGCATGAGCTCCCAGAAATTAGGAACGAAAAGCGTGCCCAGAACAGCATTCATCAACATACCGAACACGACGGCAGAACCGAGCGACACACGGCTTTCGGCACCGGCCCCGTGAGCAAACATCATGGGCATCACGCCGAAAATAAAAGCTATGGCGGTCATCATGATAGGACGGAAACGTATCACGCCCGCATTAAGCGCCGATTGCCTGACGGGAAGACCCGACTTGCGGAAATATGTGGCGTACTCCACGATAAGTATGGCGTTTTTCGCCGACAGTCCCAGAAGGAGGATAAGCCCGATCTGAGTGTATATGCTTATACTCTGATTCATAAACAAGCAGCCGAGCACAGTACCGAGAATGGCCACAGGCATCGACAGAACGACAGCCACCGGATCGGTCCAGCTCTCATACTGAGCGGCAAGTACAAGCAGTGTAAGTATGATGGCGAAGATAAACACCACGGCTACCGTAGTACCCGACTGTGTTTCCTGATAGGCCTGTCCGGTCCATGAGAACGAGTAGTTGCTGCCCAAGGTGTCATGAACAAGGCGCTCCATAGCCTTTATACCGTCGCTCGAACTCACCCCCTTGGCGATATTGGCGGTTATCGACGCCGTGGGATACATATTATAACGCGAGGCGGTAGGTTCGCCCATCGTCTGAGCTATAGTGGTAAACGAAGCAAACGGCACCATGTCGCCGGAAGCGTTGCGCACACTCAGTTTAAGCACATCCTCGATATTGCCGCGCGCGCTGTCGTCACCTTTCAGAGTCACCTGATAGACACGGCCAAATTCGGTAAAATCATTTACATAACTGCCCCCCATGTAAGCGCTCAAAGTACTGAATATATCGCTCATAGACAGGCCCTGCAGTTTTACCTTGTCGCGGTTTATATCAAGTCGGTACTGCGGCACTACGCCCTGATACAGGCTGGTTATCGACTCAATGGCCGGCTCCGTCTTCGCAGCCTCCTGAAGACTCGCCACGGCCTTCATCATTTCTGTGGCGCCGAGATTATTTATGTCAAGCAGCTGCATCTCAAGCCCCGATGACATGCCAAGGCCCTGTATGGTAGGCGGATTCACCGAAAATATTATGGCTTCCTGATAGCTCTGAGCCATGCGGTTTACGCTGTCTATTATGGCATATACGCTCTGTGAAGCCTTTTTGCGTTCGTTCCACGGTCTGAGCACTACAAAAAGCGATCCCATATTGGACGATGCCCCGCCGCCCATAAAAGAATAGCCGGATATGGACATGACATCGGCCACTTCGGGAAGCTCATGTCTTATGCGCGCCGACAGGTCGTTCACCACTTTCTCGGTGCGTTCGAGCGAAGCACCTTCGGGAAGCTGTATCGATGACATAAAGTAGCCCTGATCCTCTTCGGGCACATAGCTTGTGGGCCACATCAGAAACACAGCCACGCCGGCCGCCGCAATCACAAAAAATACGGCAAGCGACAGTCCGGCCTTGTGAAGCATGTGTCCTATCGTGGCCTTGTAAAAATTCTCGACAGCCGCATAACCCTTATTGAACACACGATAAATGACATTCTTGACGTTTTTATTGCGCGGAGTCAGGAAGAGTGCACACATGGCCGGAGTAAATGTAAGCGCATTAAAGCCCGAAAAGGCGGTAGACACCGCTATAGTAAGCGCAAACTGCTTGTAAAGCTGACCCGTGATGCCGCTGACAAAGGCCGTGGGTATGAATACAGACAGCAGCACCAGTACTTCGCCGATGACAGGACCTGTCAGCTCGTTCATGGCCTTCTCCGCAGCCTGACGCCTCGACAGCTTGCCCTCGTCGACAAGTCGCGAGCAGTCCTCCACCACTACAATGGCGTCATCGACCACAATGGCTATGGCAAGCACAAGGCCAAAGAGTGTAAGCGTATTTATAGTGAACCCCATTAGCTTCATCACGGCAAACGTAGCTATCAGCGACACCGGTATAGTAAGCATCGGTATGATGACCGCGCGCCAGTTCTGAAGAAATAAGAGTATCACTATCATCACGATAAGAGACGTCTCGACAAAAGTCACCAGCACTTCGTCGATAGATGCGTTGACAAAGTCCGACGTATCAAGAACGACGTTATATTTGACTCCCGGCGGGAAGTACTGGCTCAGTCGGTCAAGCTCCTCACGGGCCGCCTTGGACACCTTTAACGCATTGGCCCCGGGCAATTGTTTTATACCGAGCAGAGCGGCCTCCTTGCCCGATACGAATGTCGTGGCCGAGTATGATATACTGCCTAAGTCGATTTTGGCGACATCGCGCAGGCGCAACAGCCCGTTGCCGTCAGAGCGTATTATGATGTTGCCGAACTCCTCGGCAGTGCTCAATTCGCCCTGCGACGTGAGGGTAAACTGAAAGGCATCCTTATCGGGATTGGGAGCTCCGCCCACTTCACCGGCCGACACGGTCATGTTCTGTGACTGAATGGCCGCATATACATCCGAAGGTGTCAGTCCGCGTGCCCTCATCAGTTCCGGATCAAGCCATATCCTCATGCTGTAGTCGCCGCCGCCGAATGCCTGAACGCCACCCACTCCTTTTACTCGGGTAAGTGCGTTGACAAGATTGATATTGGCGTAGTTGGTAAGATAAAGAGCGTCATAGCGCCCTGTGCTGTCGCCTTCCAGCGAGCAGAACAGCACTATATTGGTCGACTCCTTGTTGACCGATATGCCCTGCTGCTTGACAGAGGTGGGCAATGTCGGCTCCGCAAGATTAAGACGGTTCTGCACGTTGATGGCTGCTTCGTCTATGTCGGTACCGAGCTCAAATGTTATCGTGAGCATGTAACTGCCGTCACTGCCGGAGTTAGAACTCATATACAGCATGTTTTCCACTCCGTTTATCTGTTCCTCTATAGGCACGCCCACAGTGCGTGCGACAGTCTGTGCGTTGGCACCGGGATAAGTGGCCATGACGCTCACCGTAGGCGGTGTGATGTCGGGGAACTGGGCCACAGGTAATGATTTTATGGTAAGCAGACCGGCAAACACCATTATGATCGCCAGCACCGTAGCGAAAATAGGTCGGTCGATAAAGAACTTCGAAAACATCGCCTCAACTTTTTATATTGTCATTAATTCATTTTACCGTCACAGGCTTGACTGGCATTCCGTCGCGCACCTTAAGAAGCGCCGATGTCACATAACGGGTGCCGGGAGTGATGCCTTTGGTAACGACGCGCAATGAATCATGATACAGGCCACCGACCTCGACAGGAGTATACACGACCTTGTCGGAGTCATTGACCACATACAGATACTTGCCAAGCTGATCGGTACCTATGGACGCGTCTTTTACAAGAATAGCTTCCGGCTCATTGCCGTAAGGCAGGTTGACGGTGGCATACATACCGGGACGCAGCTCGCCGTAAGAGTTATCGAGCCTGACATGTATGTCAAGCGTACCGGTGGACTTGTCTACCGCCGGCGACGTATAGGACAGGTCAGCGGTGTACTCATGTGGCAGCGGCTCGGAAAATGACAACGGTACATTGCGGTAAAGGGCCTCTTTCTCAGGGTCACCTTTGGCTCCTGCCATACGTTCATACTGCGCATCTTCGATTGAAAACGCTATGATCACCGAAGAGTCATCATACAAGGTGGCAAGTTTTACGGGAGCGCCCTCGCCGTTTATGTAGTTGCCCACATCGACCGCGCCCGATGTGATATGGCCTGAAAACGGAGCCCTTACGGTACAGTAGGCCAGATTGGTCGATGCTATACCCAGCGCAGCCTGCGCATTTTTTATGGCAGCCTGCGCCTGCTCCATATTGCTCTGCCCCTGAATGACTTCCATCTGCGACACCGCATCGCTCTCAAATGCCTTTTTGAGGGCCTCGTATTGCCTTGATGCGTATGCATACTCGCTCTTGGCGGTTGTCAATGCTGCTTGCGCCTGCGCCACCGCATCACGGTATTTGGTCGACTCAATTGTAAAAAGCACCTGTCCTTTGGTGACAAACGAACCCGATTCGAAGTTCTTGGACAGCAGCGTGCCGTTGACGCGCCCCACCACCTGAGCCGTAAGATTGGCTATGGCATATCCGGGGTAGGTCTTGTAGAGGGTCACGGAGTCTACGACAGGTAACGCCACATCGACTGACGGAACCTCGTCACCGGTTTTGTGATCGGGCTTGCGTCCGCATGATACCGCCACAGCGGTAACCGCTATCGCACACGCATATTGCAAAATAGTAAGGTGTCTCATCGCTATAATTTTTATTCAAGTTGACTTATGTCCCACCCTCCGCCAAGGGCTTCATACAGGTTCACCAGCGCAGCCAAAGCATTGCCTTTGGATACTATAATCGAATTCTGATTCTCAAGCACATTCAATTGTGCCGTGACCACATCATTGAACGGGTTCAGTCCTCGTTTATACAGGTCAAGCGACAGTTCCAGCGATTTGTCGCTGTGCGTTATCACCTCTTCAAGCACATCAATGTTTTTCAGAGTGCTTACATAGGCCGATATCGCATCGTCCACCTCCTGTACAGCCGTCATCACCGCAAGATTGTAGTTGTCTATGCCTATCTCCATCTGCTGCCGGGCTATGGCTGCATTGTATTTTCGGGCCATACCGTCAAATATAGTCCATGAAAGCGTGGGAGCTATGCTGTAGGTCAGTGACTCCGACTTGAACAGACTTCCGGGACGATGGGCCGATGTACCTATAGAACCGCTGATCGACAAGGTGGGAAGAAACTCTTTTTTCGCTATTCCGAGCGCGGCGGCATAGCCGGCAAGTTCATACTCGGCCTGCACGATATCAGGACGCCGGCGCAACAGCTCTGCAGGTATGCCCACCGGCACTATCTGATTATAGTCAGGCAGCGGAGCCGCTACATCGAGTTTAGGATACAGTTCTTCGGGATATACGCCTACCAGCGTAGCCAAGCCGTTGATTGTGCGGTGTATGGCCGACCGGAGTCCCGGAACAGAAGCCTGCGTGGAATAATATACGACTTTGGCCTGCGACACGTCAAGCATCGAAGCAAGACCCGCCTCATGACGCGCCTCGGTGATCTTCACTATTTTCTCCTGCGACGCTATGTGCTCGCCGGCCACCGCCAGTTCGGCCTGATATACACGCAGGTTTATATAGGCTTTGGCTATGTTGCCGCACAGAGAGGTCATCACAGCCGCATACTCGGCTCGCGTGGCCTTGAACGACGCTTTCTGCTGTTTTGCCCGCGCGGTGATCTTGCCGAATACGTCTATCTCCCAATTCATATTCACACCGAGAGAGAAGTAGTCTATCGTCGAGGCATGTCCATGGTCATCGGCCATCATGCCCGAAGTGCGGTTTTTATTCCATCCGCCGCTCAAGTTCAACGTAGGGAAATAACCTGACCTCGCACTATTGAGCGACTGACGCGCCATTTCAATCCGGCGGGCTGCCATCAGCACGTTGTAATTGTTTTCCACACCCATGACTATCAGAGAGTCAAGCACCGGATCGTCAAAGTAGTTCCACCAACGGTCATCGGTAGGTAGCGACTGATCAAAATGCTCGTCATAGACCCATTGCGAAGGCAACGAGTCGTTGAGCAGATCACCGGGCAAAGTCGCAGCCGGCATCCTAAACGGACACGCTATAAAAAGCGTCAGTGTCATAAAAACGGCTAAACTAGATCTCATCTCAAATAATACGTTTATATCTATTCATAACCGTTGAATGACTCTCCGCGTTTAGCTATATAATCACATTTTAATCATTTTTAACCCGGCATGGCGAAAGCAGACATTCAACGCAAATAAATACGGCGCAATCATCAGCGAAGGAGTCTAAGAAATTAGCGCCCGATGCAGTGGACAGATCATTATGACACACCCTAAGCTCCATCTTATAATGTAATTCAAAAATTAATCAGATATTAAGCGGCATGTTATAATTAATTTAACCGCACAGCGCTACTTTTGTAGTTATAAAACGATGTAACCTAAAATCATCATGACACAGGCAATCAAGTATCTTTTGGCATGTGCCGCCCTCATACCGGCACAGTCAGTCTATTCGGGAAATAATGGCGACAACTGCCGCAGCTATGACTTTTCAGACTCCGCACTACCGCTTACAACCGTAGGACGCGGCTCGTGCAGCGTTACCGACGGAGTGTTACGCTCTCAGGGAGCTTATGCGTTGTTTGGCTCACCCGATATGAAAAATTATTCATTCTCGTTCAAGGCACGTGCTCCACAAGAAGCAGAGCAAGTGCAGATATGGGGAGGGTTCCGTAACAGCAACCGCTTTGACCGCTACATGGTCGGCATAAAAGGAGGCCTTCAGGATGACGTGTATCTGATGCGTACCGGCTATATGGGCACCGATGAGTTCATGGGTGTGCGCCCGTTGAATTTTCATCCCGTACCGGGGGAATGGTACACTCTGCGAGTAGAGGCATGCGGCAACCGCATACGTGTATTCGTAGGCGACGAACCGCTGCCCTACATCGACGTTACAGATTCTAACGGCGAAGCCCTCACTCCTTCGGGAGAAGTATCGCTCGGCGGCGCATGGATAGAGACCGAGTTTGACGACCTCGTCATAACGCCATTGAATGACAATGCCTTGGACGGTATAGCCGACACAGAATACTGCCAACGGCTCACCCCCGTGCAGAAAGAGAATATGCGCCGGGAGCAGCGGGCCGCTTACCACCCCATAAAAGCCGGCAGACTCAACGGCAGCCGCACCGATATATCACTCGACGGCAACTGGCTGTTCATGCCAGTTTACGAGTGTGACGACGAGCTATCGGCAGCCTCGCCCGCTGCCGACGACAGCAACTGGCACGTGATGACTGTGCCTGACTTTTGGAATCCGATACGGATATGGCTCCACGGCGAGACAATGCCCTCGCCGCGCGGACAGCAGCACAAGGGAGTCAGCGACACATACTACCAACGCGAGACCGACCGCTGCGAGAACTACACATTCGATTATCGCAAAACCGGAGCCGCTTGGTACCGCCAATGGCTCGAACTTCCGGCTGACGTGAAAGGCCGGCAGATGACACTGACCTTCGATGCGGTGTCAAAAACCGCTGAAATATATATAAACGGCCGGCAGGCAGCCACACATGTGGGCATGTTCGGCGAAATTGTACTGGATGCCACTCCATATCTGCACCCGGGCCGCAACCTCATCGCCGTAAAGGTGACCCGCGACATAAACGACACCGCCGCACAGACAAGCGATGCGATGGAAAATTACTACTCTTCGGTGCGCAAGGATGTGGAGGACAACAAAGACGACGCTCAGGCCAACAAAACTGTACTCACCGACATACCCCACGGCTTCTATGGCGATAATCCGGCGGGCATATGGCAACCGGTCAAGCTAACTATAAGCGACCCGCTTAAAGTAGAAGATGTATTTATAAAACCGGCTCTTGACGGAGCGGAATTTGACATAACCGTCAAAAACAGCAGCCTGAAAGGAAAGCGTAAATTTGCTGTCAGGGCAGATATTGTAGACCGGCAGAGCCGTGACACCCTGTACAGCGCGACACTACACTCCGGGCTTTCACTCGGCGCAGGACAGAGCGCCACATACACATACCGCGTCGACGGTCTGAATCCGAAACTGTGGGAACCCGCCACTCCAAATCTTTATGACTTCACGTTCAGTCTTGTATCTGATGGAGGAAGCAAGGAGATAGACCGCACGACCATAACATCGGGCTTCCGCACCTTCGAGGCACGCAATGACGGCTTCCTGTATCTCAACGGACGGCGCTACTGGTTGCGCGGAGGCAACCACATACCGTTTGCCATATGCCCCAACGACGAGAAACTGGCCGACACATTCATGCAACTCATGCGCGAAGGCAACGTCAACTCTACCCGAACTCACACAACTCCGTGGAACGAAATGTGGATGGCCGCCGCCGACCGCAACGGCATAGCCGTCAGCTTCGAGGGCACATGGTCATGGCTCATGATCCACTCCACACCGATACCGGACAAAGGTGTTCTCGAATTATGGGCCGACGAATGGCTTAAAGTAATGAACAAGTACAAAAATCACCCGTCACTGGTGCTATGGACCGTCAACAACGAAATGAAGTTCTACGACCTTGATGCCGACAAGGAGCGAGCCATGCAGAAATTCCGCATAATCTCGGATGTGGTAAAACGAATGCGCGCACTCGACCCCACGCGCCCCGTCAGTTTCGACTCCAACTACATACGCCGCAACGGACTCAACCGCTTCGGATCCGACTTCATGGCCACGGTCGATGACGGCGACATAGATGACAACCACGCTTATTACAACTGGTACGACTTCTCGCTCTTCCGCTTCTTCAACGGAGAGTTTCAGAAGCAATTCAAAACTCCGGGACGCCCGCTTATAAGTCAGGAGATGAGCACAGGTTATCCAAACGGCGAAACAGGCCACCCCACCCGCTCATACCAGCTTATTCATCAGAATCCCTATACGCTTATCGGTTACGAAGCATATGACTGGGCCGACCCCGCCTCCTTCCTTAAAGTACAGTCATTTATCACCGGCGAACTGGCCGAAGCGCTGCGCCGTACCGGCGATCAGGTATCGGGCATCATGCACTTCGCATACATGACATGGTTCCGTCAGTGCTACGACCACAAAGCCATAACCCCGTGGCCTACATATCACGCGCTTAAACGCGCATTGCAGCCGGTGCTTGTCAGCGCAGAGCTCTGGGGCCGCAATCTGTACGCCGGTGAAAGACTTCCGGTACGCATCTATACGGTCAATGACGACGAACAGGGACGCGACCTTCCCGCGACCACCCTCGAGTGGCGCATAACAGACGATAACGACCGTACTCTTGCAAGCGGCACGGAGCTATTTCCCGAAGTACCCTATTACGGCCGTCGATACATAGAACCCGACATAGCACTACCGCAGACCCTGCCGGCCGACAAGGTAAAATCCAAACTCAAATTAAGACTTACAGGCAAAGACTCCGTACTCTCTGAAAACGAATATGACCTTCTGCTCGCCCGAAAAGACTGGAACTCCGGCAAAGTGCTGACCGACAAGAGTACCCCCATTCTCATACTTGACCGAAACGGCATGACCGATGTGCTCAACCATCTCGGCATAAAAACGACTCCGATAACTTCGGCAAGCGACCTTCTGAAGTCGAAGCACAAAAAATCATTGTGCATAATATCGGGGGGTGCCGAATGCAGCGATGCCGAGGCCGCAGCGCTACGCGCTTACCAGTCGGCCGGGGGCAAACTGCTGATACTTGACAGCAAAGAAACCGCACGCAAAATATATCCTGAATACATAACCGGATGGATCATACCCACCGAAGGCGACATTAGCGTCATGGAACGTCCTGACGCCGGTGTATTCGATGACATAGACGTACTCGAACTTCGATACTTCAACAACAACCGCCGCGAGATACCGCTGGTTTGCAACGCCGCGCTAAAAGCGGTACGCCATCAGAATGTCACCGAACTGGCAAGCCAGATGAAAATCCACGCCTACATAGACGGCGGCAAACCGGAAGACAGGATCGAACGCATAGAATCTATGCGCGGACTTACTCTGCTCGGCATTCGTGACGGCAAAGGCGACGCCATCGTATCGACCATGTGTACGGAAAAAGCCACGACCGACCCCATAGCCGGACGCCTTCTCGTAAACCTCATAAATGAACTTATAACGACAAAATAACCCTATCATGAACAACATCGTAAAAATAGCCGCTGCCGCGGGGCTGCTCGCTCTTATGCCGTCGCAGGCATCGGCCAAAGTGACATTGCCCGCCATATTTTCCGACGGCATGGTGCTACAGCAGCAGAGCAGCGTGGCTCTGTGGGGCACTACCGACAGAAAAGGCAAGGCTGTTGAAGTAAAGACATCGTGGAACGACAGCACCTACACCGTCATGCCCGACGCACAAGGCTACTGGCGGCTCAAAGTGAAAACCGGAAACTATGGAGGACCCTATACCGTCAGCGTCAGCGACGGCAGCCCCGTGACAATAGATAACGTTATGCTCGGCGAAGTATGGCTGTGTTCAGGTCAATCCAACATGGACATGCGTGTCGACGGCCAATACGGCGACCCGGTCATAGGAGCGCTGGAAGCCACTGTGACTTCCGAAAATCCCGACATAAGGATGTTTACAGTAGGCCACAAACTCATTTCCGAACCACAGACCGACTGCAAGGGACAATGGGAAGAAGCATCGCCGGCAACTGTGCCCGAATTTTCAGCCGCCGCCTACTTCTTTGCCCGCAAACTCAATGACGTGCTGCACATGCCCGTAGGCATAATACACACCAGCTACGGAGGGTCAAGAGTCGAGGCATGGATGAGTGCCGAAAGCGTGGCGCCTTACCAAGGAGTGCCTGAAGTGCACGACGAGTCCATACTGTACAACGGCATGCTGGCTCCGATACTCGGCTACGGCATAAAAGGATGCTTATGGTATCAGGGCGAGGCCAACGTGGACGCACCCGACCACTACATAAAGCTGCTGCCCGCCATGGTGACCGACTGGCGCAAACGCTGGGATATGGGCGAATTTCCGTTTTACTACGCACAGATAGCACCGTACAACTACAACAAGGGCGAAGGCAAAGGCGAGAACTCGGCATACCTGCGCGAGGCACAGCTGAAATGCACCGGGCTCATCCCTTCGTCGGGCATGATAGTGCTGCTTGACATAGGCGACCCAGTAAGCATACACCCTATGGAGAAGCTGACTGTAGGCAACCGCTTCGCATATTTGGCACTGTCTGACACATACGGACTGGAGGGCTTCCCCTCTTCGGGACCCGTATACAAATCGGCCGTAACCGAGGACGACAAAATTATAGTAACATTTGACGGAGTGGGCAAGGGCCTTACCTCATTCCATAAACCGCTCACAGGGTTTGAAGTAGCGGGTAAAGACTATGTGTTTCATCCCGCCGACGCATACATCGGCAACGGCAGACAGACTGTCGTAGTCTCCAGCCCTGAAGTGCCCCACCCTGTAGCCGTACGCTACGGGTTCAAGGACTACGTCGACGGCTCACTCTTCAACTTCTGGGGTCTTCCCGTCTCCTCCTTCCGCTCCGACAACCGGTAACGCAGTATCATCCTGCGTGTATATACAATTATCTCCGCTTGGTACCGTTGCCTAAGTTACCAAGCGGAGATAATTTATTTTATAATCTATGTTTATTTAGATTTTGTCGACTTCGAGGTCGCCGTTGAATACTTCGTGCCACGGCAGTCCCTGTGCGGCTATGACTTCGAGGAACGGATCGGGGTCAAACTCCTCGACATTGTGTACGCCGGGTTTCACCCACTTGCCGGTAAGGAACATCATGGCTCCTGCCATGGCCGGCACACCGGTCGTGTAGCTGACAGCCTGCATGCCGGTCTCCTTATAGGCGGCCTCATGACTGCAGTTGTTATATATATAATACGTCAGGTCCTTGCCCTCCTTGTCCTTGCCCGATATGCGGCAGCCTATCGAGGTCTCGCCGTGATAATTCTCGCCGAGATCCTGCGGGTTGGGCAGCACGGCCTTCAAGAACTGCAGAGGTATGATTTTAGTACCGTTGTACTCGACTTCGTCTATACGCGCCATGCCTATGTTCTGAATGACACGCAGATGTGTCAGATACTCTTGTCCGAAAGTCATCCAGAAGCGTGCGCGCTTGATTGTCGGGAAGTTTATGACCAGCGATTCAAGTTCCTCATGATAAAGCAGATAAGAGTCACGCGGGCCTATATTAGGATAATTGAGCGGAGCATGTATTTCGAGGGGCTTGGTTACCACCCACTTGCCCTCTTCATAATAGCGTCCGTTCTGGGTAATCTCACGTATGTTGATTTCGGGATTGAAATTGGTGGCAAATGCCTTGCCATGGTCGCCGGCGTTGCAGTCCACAATATCAAGATACTCCATTTCAGAAAAATAGTGCTTGGCCGCGTAAGCGGTAAACACTCCCGACACTCCCGGGTCGAAACCACAACCGAGTATCGCGGTCAAGCCGGCTTTCTCAAAACGCTCACGATAAGCCCACTGCCAAGAGTACTCGAAGTGAGCCTCATCCTTAGGCTCATAGTTGGCCGTATCAAGATAGTTTACGCCACACTCCAGACAGGCATCCATTATAGTAAGATCCTGATAAGGCAGAGCCACGTTTATGACCAAGTCGGGCTTGTGACGGCGGAAAAGAGCCACAAGTTCCTCTACGCTGTCGGCGTCAACACAGTCGGTGGTTATGTTGGAAGCACCTATGGCATCAGCAATGGCGTCACACTTGCTTTTAGTACGCGAAGCAAGCACTATCTCGGTAAAAACCCCGGGATTCTGCGCACACTTATGAGCGACGACAGTGCCGACACCGCCCGCTCCTATAATTATGACTTTTGACATTATAATATCTTTTAAAATGAATCTTTAACGACAAGAACGGTTTTAATTATTTTTGTCCCTGAGCAGGTCACGGATCTCGGTCAGAAGCACTTCCTCTTTGGTCGGCTCGGGGGGAGCTGCGGGGGCCTCTTCCTCGCGCTTCTTAAACTTCAGGATGACACGAAGCGCCACAAATATGCTTAAAGCTATTATAAGAAAATCAACTATGTTCTGAATAAACATGCCATAATTCACAGCTACCTCGGCCACTTCAGGGCTTACCCCCTCGACAGCAGCCTGAGCCGGCGTGATGACATACTTCATGTCCTTGAACGACAGGCCACCGGTACAAACTGAAATAACCGGCATGATCACATCGTTGACAAGCGACGAAACAATCTTACCAAACGCACCGCCGACAATAACACCGACGGCCATGTCAACCACATTGCCTTTCATGGCAAATGCCTTGAAGTCTTCTAAAAACTTACCCATAGTCTATTCTTTTTTTCTGTAAAACGCTTTACGATGCATTTTCACGCAAAATTAAAGAATTTTTTCCTTTATTTTATGTGCATTACGAGTTTATTGAAAAAAAAGTAGTAATTTTGTATGCCTCAAAAGGTAGATGATTAACATAACCCAATAATTAATTAAAACTATGACTAAAGTAGGTATTAATGGTTTTGGCCGCATCGGACGTTTCGTATTCCGTGCTTCCACCAAGAGAGATGACATCGAAGTTGTCGCTATCAACGACCTTCTTCCCGTTGACTACATGGCTTACATGCTTAAGTATGACACAATGCACGGCAAATTTGACGGCACTGTTGACTACTGCACCGAGAAGAACATCCTTATCGTAAACGGCAAGGAAATCCGCGTTACCGCATGCCGCGACCCGAAAGAAATCAACTGGGGTGCTGTAGGCGCAGAATACGTTGTTGAGTCAACCGGTCTTTTCCTTACCAAGGAAAAAGCACAGGCTCACATCGAAGCCGGAGCAAAATATGTAGTTATGTCAGCTCCCTCTAAGGACGACACCCCCATGTTTGTATGCGGCGTTAACCTCGACAAATATGAAAAGGGCACTCAGTTCGTGTCAAACGCTTCTTGCACCACCAACTGCTTGGCTCCCATCACCAAGGTGCTCAACGACAAGTTTGGCGTTGTTGAAGGCCTTATGACTACAGTTCACTCTACTACCGCCACTCAGAAGACAGTTGACGGTCCCTCTATGAAGGACTGGCGTGGTGGCCGTGCCGCTTCAGGCAACATCATCCCCTCTTCTACAGGTGCTGCCAAAGCTGTAGGTAAAGTTATCCCCGAACTCAACGGCAAGCTTACCGGTATGTCTATGCGTGTCCCCACTCTCGACGTATCAGTTGTTGACCTTACCGTTAACCTCGCCAAGCCCGCTACTTACGACGAAATCTGCGCCGCTATGAAGGAAGCTTCTGAAGGCGAACTCAAGGGTATCCTCGGTTACACCGAAGATGCAGTCGTATCAAGCGACTTCCTCGGTGACGCCCGCACTTCTATCTTCGACGCAAAGGCCGGTATCCAGCTGACTCCGACTTTCGTTAAGGTTGTATCTTGGTACGACAACGAAATCGGCTACTCTAACAAGGTTCTCGACCTCATCGCCCACATGAAGAAAGTAAACGGCTAATAAACCGCATATTTTTCATAAACGTCAGCGGTCCTCCACAGAGGGCCGCTGATTTTTTATCTAAAGCCATCCAACACAACAGGCTGAAACACGACCTCTCCATACATAATTCAGGCACTGAAATATGGCCGTACGGCAGTGACTGCGTTATCACCGGATGGAAATATAATTGTTCCATGCCGCCGGAGAGGATTGCATCCGAAAGCCGCACCTTCAGGTTTAAAAACATAACATACTACATGTCGATACCTACGGGTAGTTAATCCAGATATAATTTAACCTGTTGTTTACACTGACTCATCCGCAATCTCTTATATAGCACCGATGGTTTGCATATGCCGGACGAGTGTATTTTAACATTGATGTCATTTTCTCATTAACATTCATAAAATGGCGCATTAAGCGATAGATTGCCAGAGGGTTGGGGATTACACGAATTTGTTAATGCCCGATTCTACATAAAAACGCCATCGTGACATATTATCTTTGCGAGAAACGACAGTCAAACCTATATCGTATTATGAAACGCAGACCGAAATTTGACAAGCTATGGAGCGAGTCCATAGCCATGCTTCCCGCAGAACTCCGGCAACCGCTCGTCGAAGCCATCAAGGAGTATCAGACGACCGGCACAGAGCCGGCCGGGCTTCATCCGACAGCTCAATGTGTGTTCAACCTGCTGAAGCCTGTTATCGACCGTCGCGCCAAGGCCGCTTCCTATCAGCGCCGGCGCCGCGAGGCCGAGGCCCAAGTGCAGCGAGCGCCCGCCACCGCCGATACCGGACACCTCGTCAAGCAGGACCGCAGGTACATACGCCTCATAGCCAAGCGCTATAACCTTGTCCACTGCCGCATCAAGTCGGAGATTGACCGTGTATCAGCCATGCTTGCCGACAACGGCATAGACCGCATACCCGTCAGCACATACAAGGAATACCTCGAACAGCACCTCGCCGCATCATAAGGCACCGCAACCGTATTTTGCCTTTTATGCGCTGATTTTCAGCATTAACCGCATCAACATATGTTTGTTTTCCCTGAGCATATAGCAGCAGAGCCGCTGCTTTTCAGGAAAACGGCGGCTCTTTATATGAAGAAACGTGCCTCGCATATGCGAGGATACGGAAACAACTGTATCTAACGGATACGTGTGAGAGTAAGGCGGTCTACAACGGCATGATTCGTGCCGAGATTCATATTCTCATCGGTAGGCTCAAACAACACGGTTACCACGTGACTGCCGGGAGTAAGGTCTACAGCGATGGAGTTGGTGCGCCCCCAGTCATCCCAGTTGCCTCGTCCACGGTGAGGCATAACCGCCACACCTGCTTTCTTGCCGTCAACCAATACCGAGCGTACCGCACACTTGTTCTCCGTATTTACAGGACCGTTGCCGTTGGCATAACGTAATGTAAGCGCATAACTACCCCCTTCAGCTACCCTGACAGGTATTTTGAGCGCCGGAGTGTTATGGTCGAGTTCGACAAAGCCTTTTCCCGAATAGCCTTTTATAGGATGAGCCGGCTGATATGAAATCTCCGAAGAGGTCATGGCCACTCCCTCATCCGGCATCTCGAACGAGAATGAGGCCCGGGTCGAACGCGGCTCGGAACCAAATGACTCCACACCGCCATCGGACACACCGATAACCTGATATTCACCCGGCTGCGATACATCATATGTGGTGGTATTGACTTCGGCTATACGCTCTCCGTCGCGAAGCACCACATAGTGGTTGATATACTCTATGGGATTCCAGTTGAGCACACCGTCCTCAATCCATGTGATCGGAGTCACCGGAGCCTTGACATTGGGCACATTGTTGACCTTCAACGGTTCTATGGCATTATCGGCCATGACGATCTGCACGTCATATCGTCCTTTGGCATCGGCGGGGATAAACGGCGCATGCTCTTTGCCGTTGACAGTAAACGACTTGATTCTATCACCGTATCCCGAAACGGTTATGTCAAGAACGGCATCACGATATCTGAAACCAGTCAGAGTACGCACATCGGCCATGGCTTCAGGCACAAACGGGTGAAATACAAGCCTGTCTTTTTCAAATTCGATGCCGAACAGCACACGGTGGGTTAATGCTATATTTCCGGCAAGACACCACAGCATGTTGGACGAATTAAGCTCGGTGGCTATGTCGCCGTTGTCGAGATTGAAGTTTTCCTTGTTGGTACAGAACAGAGCCGCCGGACGGAACACCGACCCTATGCCCTGAAGCACACCCTGCTCGTTGCCGGCTTTGGCGTTGGCTATGGTCCACCATGCCCCCACCCACGGCCACAGGGCATTGTTATGATAGGCGGGCATATCGGAAATCTGCGGATAGAATATGGCGGCACCAAACGGAGTGGTAGGATTGCTCTCGGTAATCTTGGCAGCCCGCTCGGGCGAGGCCACATCCCATAATATGGCCAAAGACTCGCCGAGGGTTTCGGCCCGGGGATTCATTATCAGATTGTCGCGTCCGTAAAGATACATGCCGTAATACCCCTTGTCGTCAAGCCACAGCTCCCTGTCGATAGCCTCGGCAAGAGCAAGCGAACGCTCACGATAAAATTCAGCCTCTTTCTTCTTGCCGAGCTCGCCGGCTATGTCGGCAAGCACCTTAAGGGCCTGCATATGCACGACAGAGGTGCCGAGGGCCTCGCTCTGTGATATGTCTACGGTCTGCATCCACTTGGGATAGCTCTGCTCGCGCCAGTCTATAAACGAAGTCTCGCCTTTGACCAGACCGGTCCGGTCATCATACACGGTGGCCAAGTCATCGTCAATAGAATTCTTTATGACAGGATATATGTACTCAAGCCATTTGCGGTCGCCCGTCACTTTGTAAAGCTCATATGCGGCTACGGCCCATATCATGCGGTCAGTGCTTACAGGCCATGCTCCGCCCGAACCTGTATCCTGAACTATGCGCCCGTTGGGGTTGACCTTCTTCGTCAGCGATATCTCGGATGCCTCGGGCTGAAGATAAGCCATCGACAGAAGTATCGAATAGCTGACATCGCGGGTCCATACCCCCGACCATTCCTTGCCGGTACGCAGGGTTGTGTCAGGCTCCACGGCATTGATCATCTCGTCAAGGCCCATGTTGTAGACGGCATTGTGCAGGCGGTTCGACGATTTAAGTCCGGGATAGGACGATATGTCGTTTTTCAACTTCCAAGACTTCTCTACGGGCATGAAGTATCCGGGCTGCGCCGAGTACGTCGACACAAGCTCGAAGTCATTGGGTGCGGTGGCCATATACTCGCCTTGGGTAACCGTATCGCCGTGCCACACATAGGCGTCGGTCCTCACTATTTCGCCGGCTTGTGCGGGCACGGCCGCGCACATAGCCAGAGCATAAGGTATAATCTGTTTCATAACTTACAAAAGTAACGAATAAAGTTAACTATACATTATGTATATGTATCATATTTTAGAGAGTTTAACGACTTATACTTCAATATGACAGCCATTCAACCAGCTGCGGCAACGAGGCATCCTTAAGCACCACCGTATTGTCTGAATCCATCACATATATGACCGGCATGGCCGGCAAAGAGTATATGTCGCGGTTTGCAACCTCACCTCCGGGCGACACACAGTTAAGCCATGTGTCAGGCATCGACCCACGCGCCTTGTCCCACACCTCGCTGTCACCGTCGGCATACACCGCCATAACCTTAACCCGGCCCGAAGCCACGGCCGCCGAAAGCTCTTCCGAAGCCTTAAGGGTCTCTATTATATCGTGGCAGTGGCTACACTCGGGATCATAAAATATGACCACGCGATACTGTCCCGGAGCCGCCTCTCCGTAAAGCGACGTACGACGTCCGCGGCTGTCGGTCACCGCAAAATCCGCACCCTTAGTGCCACACCTGTTCTTAAGCACATCCTTTATATGCGCCCTTACTCTTTCGCGCCTTGCATCGTCAATAAAATCAGACTTGTCGACAGCCTGAAGAAATAGATAATAGGTCTCCTCGTCGCGCATAGCGGAATTAGGGCTTGTAAGAAAACGCTCCACGACAGCCATGACACTATTATAAGAAGAGCGGTTGACTTCGGCCCGCTTCATAAGCGTATCGGCAGCTTGGGCGGCATCGGCCGGCGATATATAAGGGAAAATCGAAAAATATCCGGCAAATGTACGGTCCATAAAACCGTCATTCGCCACAAGAACAGTGTCATTAAAGTCCATGTAATCCCAATAATGCACGGCCATATACGCAGCCGCAGCTTCCTCATCGGTTATCGCCGCCGGTACATCGGGTAGCTGCAGACTATAATCAGATATTGACACACAATCGTCCGACGATATATCTACTTCCGCAACAGTAGCATTCGCTACGGAAGCGTCCTTTTTACCGGTACATGATACAACAGCAAGCCCACTGAAAATCGTTGCCGCCACATATTTAAGAGAATAGTTTTTCATAATACCGCAAAGATAAATAATATCGAATCAATTTAACATATATACTTTAATTTTAATGATTACATACACATTTAAACAATCCACGCCAATAGGTCCAGAGGCCTGCAAACACTGTCGTACAGCCGTTATAAAGCTGCTAAATCATTACATGACGGCATTTGGTTAAGTATTATCGTAATCAAATCTTTAGTTAAAATAAGTTAAATAGGGGGGAGTAATTGTAAAAATTTAACAAAATAAATTCGTACATATATTAAAAACTATAATTTTGCGCTCCGAAAATTGTGCAAACGACTACCACGAAAGCGCGTAGCCTTGTATCATGAGATTAAAAGTAACATTACATTATGCAAACCAAGCGTGCATTCCTAAAAAGAATGGCAATTGCCTCATGTCTTGCTTACATAGTTCTCGCTCCGTTAAATACAGAGGCTTGTGAGCAACCTAACAACGAAAACAGACCGGTACATGAAACACCGGCCAAAGGTGACTTACCTGACGGCTCAACGCATGCCATCGCTACTGTCGACACGACAGCCACCCGTATTGTAGAGCATCCGAAATGGAATGTCGGTACCAACATACTTGAATGGATAGGCGTGATGCCCGACCTCAAGTATACGACATGGGGAGCCAACGTACATGGTGAATTTTATTTCAAAAAACAATTTTCCGTAAGACTTACGGCCGCTTACAGCGAGCACCACTACTCTCACGGAGAGAAATTCCAAGGCTTCACGTCATATGTTGTCGAGCCCCGTTACTGGCTGCGCAAAGATGCTACTTTCCGAGGCTTCTTCGGCGGCATCTACGGCCAGCTTGGCGACTACAACGACGTCGACCCCGACCGCAAATACACCGGCCACTTCTGGGGTGCGGGTCTGTCGGCGGGATATCTCTACCCCGTATGGAGAGGACTTGCCTTAGAGTTCAACGTACGTGCAGGCTACCGGTCCACGGAAATCAAAAAGTACGTGTACAACGATGCCGGCACACGCTGCTTGTGCCAGCGCATAGACAAGAATGTCTTCGCACTCACCGGCTTCGCCCTGAATGTCTCTTGGCGTTTTTAAATCAGGCATATTACGTAGTACCTGAACACGCAAAACAAAAAAATCAAATATCTAAACTTACCAATCAACAGTAGCAATCAACAGTTATGAGAAATTTCATTTCAATGCTGGCGCTCGGTTCGATGCTCTTCGGATTAGGCGCATGTTCATCTGACAACAATGACTTTGATGACAACAACCAATCAGGACGTGTATTCGTACGACTCGAAAACGTTGCAAGCCCCGGCTCACGCATGACCGAAGACCCCAAGACCGACAAGGATGTGACCGAACTCCGCAACGGGTTCATCATTTTCGGTACTCCCAAATCGGCTATACGCAAACATTACGAGATAGTATCAGACCCCGCTCTTGTCGACAAGACAGACCATGTGGTGCTTCTTGACGAACTACGCAGCGGCAAGACTTTCGAAGGCATACCCGGCGACGTGACCAACGTATCGATCATAGCCAATGTCACCGAGGACGAACTTAATACCGAAGAATTCCACAACGGTACTATCCGCTCGTTCAACGAAGTGCTCGCCAAGAAAATCCAGATCCGCAACCAATACAGCGACAACATGTCGCACGTGGCCCTTTACGACATGCAGGAACTCAAAGGTACAGCCAACGGCGGCACCATGAGCGCCACACTTGAGCTGAAGCCCATGTGCGCACGCCTTGAAATACCCAAGATCATCCCCGGTCCCGACATTATCGAATACACTGTCGAAGGCATCTATCTCGCCGGTTTCTACAAGCAGTCATTCATCGAGCAGACTTGCGAGCGCACCGACTGGGTAGCCCCCGACTATGACTCCGAAGACCCCAACGCAGCCCTCAACAGTTTCTATGCCGCCTACGATTACATGCGTAATACCGACATCAAGGCCGTAAAAGAAAACCTGACTGTCGGCGAGGGCGAAAGCGCCACTACAAAAGAAGTGACTGCATATTATCCGGAAAAAGATGGCAAAGTATGGGCTTATCCTTTCTTCGGACTGTACGAAAAACGTGAAAACCAAGAACACTACGGACTGCGCCTTATCGTAAAGGTATCGGGCCTCAAGGTATACATGGTAGACTCACACGGCAACCGCGTGGAGTGCGACGTAAAACAGTATGACCTTGACAACAAGGTGCCTGCCGAAAAAGCCGGTATACGCTACCTCAATATCAACGGCTTCGTAGATGAGTACCACAACACTCAGGCTGACCCCATCAAGTTCTACAACGGTAACGTATATCAGGTACAGAACTTCGAGATCACCACTCAGAACCTTTCCGACAAGATCATGCCCACTGACATTGACGTAACTCTCACCGTCTCTATCAAGCCTTGGACAATCAAAAAAGTATATCCCCAGATTTAATCTTTCTGACAACTTTGCCTCATGTCAAAAGTATTATATAAAATCCTTATCCCGATATTTTTGTCGCTGCTGTGTCAGGCGTGTATAACGGAAGTCGATGTAGGAGCGTGCAACAACACCGTGATACGGTTTGAATATCTTGCTGACGGTCAAGATGATGTCTTCCCCGACTATATCACTTCCGTCACCTACTGCATCTATGACGGCGAAGGCAAGATTGTGACGCAGGCAACACTCGACAAGGGGCGCCTCGACGAATTTCAGGGACTAAAGATACGTCTATGGAACACCGGAGCCTACAGGCTTGTAGCATGGGGAAACTTCGGCACCGACTGTGTGCTTGAAGCCCACAACAAGCTTACCACCGGTAAAGTAGTCGTCAACTCCGAGATGCCGGTGACTTTCGACCGACTGTACCTCGGTACTCTTGACTTCGACCTCGAAAGCACTGACGGACGCCATGAGTGGGTGGCTACGCTACACTCGGTTCACGTCACACTCAATGCTTTCATACAGTCAACTGTCAACGAGAACGCCTCCGACTACTTTATAAGAATCGGCGAGTTTGCCACTGGTGTGTCCAACAACGGCGACATACTGGGTCCGGCAAAGGTATACAGTCCAAAATTTGTCAACGGACAGAACGGTATGATCGAGTCTACGACATGGCTTCCACGCTTCGATGAAAACACGGAGGCCATACTCGAGGTGTTCAGCGCCCTGTCAGGAACCCGTGTGGCCTCGGTGACTCTGGCCGATTACATATCGGCCAACGGTATCAAAATCACCGGAGTCGAAGAGGCTGTGATAGACGTTCTGATCTCAATATCAGGCACGAATGTTGCAATCAAATTCCCCGGATGGAAACCCAGACCCGTCTATCCGGGCATTTAAAACTGAAAAGAAATGTTCAGAAAATTGCATAACATAACGGCTTTGCTATGCGGCATATCGGCACTCCTGTCGACAGGTTGTTCATCGTCAGACGAGCCTGCCGTTAAAGCATCAGGTCCTGTGGCGGTCACCATCGAGGCGCGTAGTCCGCGCGGCGAAGATGATGCCAACAAGCTGCATGCCGACCTCGAGATCAGTGAGGGCATAGTGCTCATCTACGATAAGAATGGCAATTACGAGACCGGCGACAAAATCGACCCGGCCAAAAAAAAGCTGTCGGTACATGTAGAACCGGGCGAAAAGCGCATCGTGGCCATAATAAACCCCACGGTTGAATTCCGCTCCAAAATCGCCACATACTGCGATGAGTATGTATATGACGAATACGGCAATCAGGTTACCTACAAGGGAGAACCCGTGAAGCGCTACATCAAGCCCGTACACGATACCTATGCCGCCCTTGCATCTTCAATCACGCTCGACAGCAACTGTCTAAAAGGAGTACAGGACTCCCGCAAGATGCTGCTTATTCACAACAAGACCGTGGTCATAGAAGATAACGAGGACAAAACCGATTCTGTGGAGCTGCCTCTAAGCGCTCCCATAGCCCGTGTGGATTTACATGCACGCTGTCTTCCTGCCGAGAAGTCCCGCGTGGTTGATGCCGCCATACGAGTAACCCACGCTTCACCGTCGCTGAACTGGGATTTTACCCGTCCTCCCGAGGAGACCGTGGTCTTAGCCCCATTCACCAATATTTCCGATAAAATGACTCTTGTGACCGAAGACGACGAGCTATTCGGCGACTGGGTCGCGGAAAACGTGAAGGAGGACACTCCGCTGGCCACCCTGTACACATACCACACCGACACCAACGCACGTCTTGAAGTGGGACTCCGGTTCAAAGGCAGTGCTGACTACGACTGGTATCCGCTTGACATGCCCGAGCTTATGAAACCCGACAACTACAAGGGTCTCGAAGCCGGACACCTGTACCAGATATTCATCACGGTATACCCTGACAAGGTCGGCCACATCATAGTCGAACCTTGGGAACCGTCAAGCCTTGATTTTACAATCGGATAACAACAACATTCCGGGGCCTCCGGGTCCCGGAATATTTTTTATACTGCCTGTATCACTACATAATGAAAATGCTCAATCGTATTTTTATACTTGCCGCAGGAGTGCTGGCACTGTCAGCATGCACCGATGACAATCTTATTGATATTGCAGATCAGCCCGACATTATGCCGGGTGACAACGCCGCAACTTTTGAGGTACCTCTGCGGCTACACACCGACAAGCCCACCCTCATAGGCAAGCCCCTCGTCAACGACATTCCGTCGCGCGCCGAAGGCGATGACACTGCCGATGACCCAGAAAAAGCGGCCGAGGAAGCGCTGCACGACATATGGGTGTTCCAGTACGACGACAACGGAAAGCAGCTCATTGCCCCTCGATATTATGAAGTGACATCGACAGAGATCAGAAAACTGAACATACGTCTGGCAGAAGGAAACGACAGCCGCGTATTTGTCCTCGCCAACACATGCGACCCGGAATGGGCCAAGGACAAGGACCTATCCACTCAGGAAAAATTCATAGACTACAAGTACCCCTTCACAGAGGATAATGTAGAGATGGGAGAAGACGAGTATCTGCTCATGGAAGGCTCCGTAAAAGACACCATACGCAAAGAGACTGACCTCGACCCGATAGACATACACCTGACGCGAATGATGGCAAAGATAAGCTTCAAGTACGTGACGGCAGAAGCTGCAAAAGGACTGGTCGTGAACCGCGTCATAATCAACAACATGCCCGAGGACATGCGCATGGAAGAGACGCCAAAGGAGGAGAATTATCCTATCGGCGATGATTTTGCCACGCGCTCCGTAACTCTTGACAAGCAGCTTGTATCAGGCAGCGTATACACCTTCTACATGCCGGCCAACCGACGAGGAAAGACCTCAAACACCGATCCGAAACTGAAAAACAACGACGCTCCCGACAAAGCGCTCTATGTACAGCTCTTCGTATCGTCCAAAACCAACGGGTCCAACTATCTGTACACCATATATCTCGGCGAGAACGACTATAACGACTTCAACGTACGCCGCAACCACAACTACAACATAACGCTAAATATAAAATCGGAAAACCGCGACGACCGTGTGCTCGCAGCCCCCGCCAACTGCTTCGTGCTCGGCTTCAAAGAGGAAATCATGTTTGACCCGTATACCCGCACCGAAACCGGCGGCGGATGGAAATACTCCGACTATGTGAACAAGAAAGACCCCGCAAAAAAAATAGCTCAAGTCAAAGTCCTGTGGCAGGAGCAGAACGTCATAGGCGACAACACCAACCCTGACGACCGCCGCGTGTGGCTCGACGAGTACAACCGTGTGCACGTGAAGTCGCTCACTACTGCCGGCAATGCCGTGATAGCGGGTTACAACGAGGCCAATGAAATTGTATGGTCATGGCACATATGGGTCAACGATGACAAGCCCGCCGAAATTTCCAAGGCCGTGCCTTACAAAATTTTCGGATGGGACGGAAGCGGTATAAAGAAGGATGCCGGACGTGTGGTCAAAGGACGCGCGCTCATGCAGTGCAACCTCGGCGCACACAGCGCCACAGCCACAGGACGCAACGGCTACGGCACCGTCTACCAGTGGGGCCGGAAAGATCCGTTTCCGATTGGCTGGAAAATAGACAAATGGAGTAGCGGCGCATATCAGTTTAACGCCGCCAACGTAGGCCAGCTTACCGACAATGCCAACAAAGCCATAGCCATGAACACCAACGGCTGCACCGAGAATTGCGGTCAGCTCTTTGACTATAAAAAGACCAACTCCACAGTGGGCAAAATATCCTTTGTCATTAAAAATCCCTCGGTATTTCTTGGAGCAGCCGACAAAATATCTTCATCCGGAGCCATGAATAATGACTCTTGGCATGTACCCTCGACTTGGGTAAATAACGGTGACTGGTATTGGGGCAGCAACGACAGTCTGTGGGGAGGCAAACCTTTCATCGAGGCCACCAAAAAGTTCCTTGTCCATCCCAAAGGCTCAACGTACCGAGGTACCACAATGGACCATGACGGATGGCTCAGCGACAACGGTGCCGTAGAAAAATCGCTATTCGACCCATGCCCCGCAGGGTGGATGGTACCGCCGTCCGATATGTGGATATCGTTCACTGATGACGGCAAGAACTCGGGCTGGAACTCACCGAGCAGCTATGTCAACGCTACATTCAAAGCCGGCATTTTCGGTCATCAAATATACGTCGAAGGATGGAAAACCGGACGTACCGTATACTTTCCAAGCAACGGCTTCCGCGACGGAGCCGGAACATGGCGACGCAACGGAGAGTGCGGCAACTACCACACATCCACACCCAGTACCGAGGGCACGGTCAACTGCTTTCACCTGCACAACCAGTCGGCTGTATTCCCGTTTGAGCCGGGCTATGGCTCGACCCGCCGCTCGTTTGCCGGTCCTATACGCTGTGTACGCGACGTTGACGAGTAAAATATTCATAACTTAATTTTTATTGACTTTATCCGCAATGGCAGTTTTTGCAAAACTTATCAACATATCGGCTACGGCGCTGTTGCTTATGACAGCTTCGTGCAGTGACGAACGCTTCAACGACACGATAATCGACACCGACGCACTCCCCGGCGACCGGGCCGAGACTTTCGAGGTGCCTCTGCGGCTACATACCGACAAGCCCACACTCATAGGCAAGCCCCTCGTCAACGACATACCGTCGCGCGCCGAAGGCGATGACACTGCCGATGACCCCGAAAAAGCGGCCGAGGAAGCGCTCCACGACATATGGGTGTTCCAGTACGACAACGACGGAAAGCAGCTCATAGCGCCACGATATTATGAAGTGACATCGACAGAGATCAGAAAACTGAACATACGTCTGGCAGAGGGAAACGACAGCCGCGTATTTGTCCTCGCCAACACATGTGACCCCGAATGGGCCAAGGACAAGGACCTGTCCACTCAGGAAAAATTCATAGACTACAAATATCCATTCACAGAGGATAATGTCGAGATGGGAGAAGACGAGTATCTGCTCATGGAAGGCTCCGTAAAAGACACCATACGCAAAGAGACTGACCTCGACCCGATAGACATACACCTGACGCGAATGATGGCAAAGATAAGCTTCAAGTACGTGACGGCAGAAGCTGCAAAAGGACTGGTCGTGAACCGCGTCATAATCAACAATATGCCCGAGGACATGCGAATGGAGGAGACGCCAAAGGAGGAAGACTACCCTGTAGGCGACTTCCCCACACGCTCCGTAACTCTTGACAAGCAGCTTGTATCAGGCAGCGTATACACCTTCTACATGCCGGCCAACCGACGAGGAAAGACCACGAACACCGATCCTAAGCTGAAAAACAACGACGCTCCCGACAAAGCGCTCTATGTACAGCTCTTCGTATCGTCCAAAACCAACGGGTCCAACTATCTGTACACCATATACCTCGGCGAGAACGACTATAACGACTTCAACGTACGCCGCAACCACAACTACAATATAACGCTAAATATAAAATCGGAGAACCGCGACGACCGTGTGCTCGCAGCCCCCGCCAACTGTTATGTGCTCGGCTTCAAAGAGGAGATCATGTTTGACCCCTATAACCGCACCGAAACCGGCGGCGGATGGAAATACTCCGACTATGTGAACAAGAAAGACCCCGCCAAGAAAATAGCCCAAGTCAAAGTACTGTGGCAGGAGCAGAACGTTATAGGCGACAACACAAAAGGCGACAAAGTGTGGCTCGACGAGTACAACCGTGTGCACGTGAAGTCGCTCACTACTGCCGGCAATGCCGTGATAGCGGGTTACAACGAGGCCAATGAAATTGTATGGTCATGGCACATATGGGTCAACGATGACAAGCCCGCCGAAATATCAAAGGCCGTAGCCTACAAAACATTCGGATGGGACGGAAGCGGCATAAAGAAGGCTGCCGGACGTGTGGTGAAAGGCCGCTCACTCATGCAGTGCAACCTCGGCGCCCGCAGTGCCACAGCACAGAACGCGGATGCATACGGACTTATCTACCAATGGGGACGCAAAGATCCGTTCTTCACCCAAACCACCCAGAATGCATCCGCCGGCAACGTCAAGTACATCACTGACAATGCCAACAAACAGATAGCAATGCCCGGCGGCGACGGAACAGCCAAAGATACCGGAAAGCTCTTCGATTTCACTCTCACATCCAAAGAAAAAGGCAGAATAGAGTGGGTACTTAAACATCCCACAGTATTTTTAGGTACTGGAGGCTCATCTTCATCAGACGACTATACCGCCTATAACAACGGCGACTGGTTCTGGGATGGCGAAGATAAATTATGGGGCGGAAAACCGTTCGCGGAAGCCACAGTAAAATTCCTCGTTCTGGGAAAAGGCAAAACCGAAAATGGAATAACAATGAATCATGACGCATGGCTGAGCAATAACGGCGCCACCGAAAAATCGCTCTTCGACCCATGTCCGGCCGGATGGATGGTACCCCCACATGATATGTGGCTCACCTTTACAGAAGATGGCCGTAATGCAGGCTGGGGCACATCGTATAATGGCAAACGAAATGTAAAATTCCAATCAGGATTAAAAGGACACTTATGCTATGTCGAGGCATGGCGTACAGGCAAATACCTTTTCTTCCCGAGTCCCGGATGGCGCCGTGCCTACGGACAAATCGGCGGTCAGGGAAGTTGCGGAAACTACCACACTACAACCCCAAGTACTAACGGTACGGTAAACTGCTTCCATATTCACGCGCAAGACGCCTTGCTTACTTTTGAAAGTTCCAACCACTACACCCGACGAGCTTTTGCCGGTCCGATACGCTGCGTGCGCGACGTAGACGATTAATGTACCAATACATCTATTATTACATATTCTAATTTTTCCAATGACTGTTCTTCACAGACTTATCAACATATCGGCTACGGCGCTGTTGCTTATAACAGCTTCGTGCAGTGACGAACGCTTCAACGACACGATAATCGACCCCGACGCACTCCCCGGCGACCGGGCCGAGACTTTCGAGGTGCCTCTGCGGCTACACACCGACAAGCCCACCCTCATAGGCAAGCCCCTCGTCAACGACATACCGTCGCGCGCCGAAGGCGATGACACTGCCGATGACCCCGAAAAAGCGGCCGAGGAAGCGCTCCACGACATATGGGTGTTCCAGTACGACAACAACGGAAAGCAGCTCATAGCGCCACGATATTATGAAGTGACATCGACAGAGATCAGAAAACTGAACATACGTCTGGCAGAAGGAAACGACAGCCGCGTATTTGTCCTCGCCAACACATGCGACCCCGAATGGGCCAAGGACAAGGACCTGTCCACTCAGGAAAAATTCATAGACTACAAGTACCCCTTCACAGAGGATAATGTAGAGATGGGAGAAGACGAGTATCTGCTCATGGAAGGCTCCGTAAAAGACACTATACGCAAAGAGACTGACCTCGACCCGATAGACATACACCTGACGCGAATGATGGCAAAGATAAGCTTCAAGTACGTGACGGCCGAAGCAGCAAAAGGACTGATCGTGAACCGCGTCATAATCAACAACATGCCCGAGGACATGCGCATGGAGGAGACGCCAAAGGAGGAAGACTACCCCGTAGGCGACTTCCCCACACGCTCCGTAACCATCGACAAGCAGCTGAAGTCGGGCGAGGTATACACCTTCTACATGCCGGCCAACCGACGAGGAAAGACCACGAACACCGATCCGAAACTGAAAAACAACGACGCCCCCGACAAAGCGCTCTACATACAGCTATTCGTGACTTCAAGGACCAACGGCTCCAACTTCCTCTACACGATTTACCTCGGCGAGAACGACTATAACGACTTCAACGTACGCCGCAACCACAACTACAACATAACGCTAAATATAAAATCGGAGAACCGCGACGACCGTGTGCTCGCAGCCCCCGCCAACTGCTTCGTGCTGAATACAAGCAACGAGATCATGTTTGACCCGTATACCCGTACCGAAACCGGCGGCGGATGGAAATACTCCGACTATGTGAACAAGAAAGACCCCGCCAAGAAAATAGACCATGTAAAAATACTGTGGCAGTTTGTCAACGTCATAGGCGATAACACAAAAGGCGACAAAGTATGGCTCGACAGTTACGACCGCATCCATGTCAAAGCGGGCAGCGCGGTAGGCAATGCAGTAATAGCGGCCTACAACAGCGCCAACAATATACTGTGGTCATGGCACATCTGGGTCAACAACGATAGCCCGGCCAATCTTGATGAGGCAATACCTTACAATACATTCGGATGGAACGAGAGCGGCATCATAACGACCGGCAATATACGCAGTGTCAAAGGACGGTCGCTGATGAAATGCAACCTCGGTGCGAAATCAGCCGACCCCAACGCTTACGGTCGCCTCACTTACGGTTGTGTATACCAATGGGGGCGCAAAGACCCATTTCCCATAGGCGACATAGACTATCATGTCGACTACTATCAATACAGCAGGGGAAATGTCGGTGATCTGCGCGATAACGAAAACAAAGCAATCGCCATGAACACTACCGGAGCTGTACATACCACTGAATTGTTCAGCACGGAAGCCGCCAGTGCATCGACAGGCAACATACCCTACACAATAGAACATCCCACCCACTTCATCAGCCCGGTAAAATCAGGCAAGGAATCCAATACCGGCAACGACGCCGACTGTGTCAACAACGGCGACTGGTATTGGGAACATAACGACAGCCTCTGGGGAGGCAAACCTTATGCCACCGCAAAGAAATATACAGTGTCGGAGGGATGTGTGCTCTCGGACAACGGCGCTACCGAAAAATCGATTTTCGACCCATGCCCTGCCGGATGGATGGTTCCTCCGGGCGACATGTGGCTCGGCTTCACAATAGACGGCAAAAATGCAACCGGAGGCAAATATGGAAATATAAACTCAGTTCACACATCGGATAATGCTTCATACCGAGGCTTCCGCATGTATGTTCAGGAGTGGAAGACTGGCAAGTGGGTATACTTCCCGAGTCAAGGGCTACGCACAATGGGAGGACGCCCATGGCGCAACGGCATGTGCGGCAACTACCACACCTCATCGGCGTCTGAAGGCGGACGTGTGAACATATTTCACCTGCACACACCGGGCGAGGTAGACCCGTTCGAGACAAGCTACGGATACTCGCGACGGGCCGTAGGAGGCCCCGTGCGCTGCGTACGCGATGTCGACGACTAAGGGCAGGTAAGTACGTAGACCGGAGTGGATTCGGCGGCATCGCCGGCCACCCGTTCACCGTCGCCCTGAGCGGTAGTCTGTACGAATATGTCAAGCCGCCGTGCGGAGTTCCATAATGATACGTCAACGACAGGCTCCCACGCATCTACCGAGAAGGAAGTCATGTCGGTAAAAGTCCATGGCTCCTCGCCGAGGCGCCGTGTACGCGCCACCGTCACCCTGCTGCCGCGCTCCGTGTCGCGGAATATGTACCAAGCCGAGGTACCGTCGCTCACAATTCGCGGACGCGATACGGGTATCATCTTCGTTCCGCCGCCCGAAAGCGAGAACGGGGTCTTGCGCTCGCCCACCTGATTCATATGCCAAGACGTACCGTCATGCCAAACAAGACGATACTGGGGCACCGCACTGCCGGCATCGCGCCAGTATGTGGCTATATAAGGATGTCCGTCGACATCGGCCGTCATACCGGTCTGGTTGATAAGTTCAGAATTTTGCGGTACCGGCCATGCCACTTCGGCTGTAGACAAAGTTATGGGCAGAGAGTACGGTGTGCCGTCGGAACGCTGCCATGTAAGTCCGTTATCGGACGAACGCGCATAACACAGGTCATGGTTGGTCTCCACGAGCCATGTCTCACGCCACACCCACGACAGGTGTATAGTGCCGGAAGCATCGACATGCATCTGCCAATAAGCGTTGCGCTCGTTTTGACCGTCTATGAGTATATCCTGCACCCTCGACCAGCGGCGGTCGACCGTCGAGTAACGGTTAAGCACAAGATTGCCGCGCCCCGAGGCTCCCGAACGGTAGGCAAACAGCATGTCGCCATCGGCCAAACGGTAAAATTCGGGATACGTGACATCATTCTCATCGACTCCGGTCATAGGCTCAAGCTGTCCAAGTTCGAGCGATCCGGGCCGCACCGAGCGGCAGTAACGCAACGGATGGCCGTGATGGTCAAAAGCCACATGAATATAACCGTCGCCATCGACACCGATGCTGATGACATTGTGGGCATCGGCCACATTGCCTTTATACTGAGTGCGTCTTACGGTCCACCCGTCACTGTCGATATGACGCTTGCCGAGTGTGACATAGCCATCGGCGTCGTAATAGGACACATACTGCTCTTCGCCGTGCGTAACCAGCGAACCGGCACGAAACACCGCGGTATTTACCGACGTACGGCAATATCCGGGACCGACTTCGCTCAACCGCACCTGCGCAACGGAGCAAAATGCACACATCATTATTACCACCGGCAATAAAATCAGCCTCATACGGCCCATGCTCTTCCTGTTTATCATAAAATACATTTTAATAATCAACACTGGCGTTTTTCACCACTTTATTATTTTTAAGCCAGCATCATCAACATGATTTTGGCAGCCACAACCAAGATGACCGCGACAACCTCCGTAAGGCGGCACACTCTAACGGCGAGGGTCATGTCGCGAGTGTTGATTTCACGGTCGCAAGTGCCGATATAAGGCTTCTCGACGCGCTCGCCGAAATAGTCGTGCGCCCCGCCGAAACGACATCGGAGTATTCCGGCCATCGCCGCCTCGGGATAGCCCGAATTAGGGCTGGCGTGGGCACGTCCGTAACGCCTTACAAAAGATATAAGGCCCGGGCGTGCGGCACACACGATCATCAGAACCGAGGTCATACGCGCCGGAATGTAATTGGCCACATCATCCAAGCGCGCGGCAAATCGTCCGAAGTCACGGTACCGCGCCGTACGGTAACCTATCATCGAATCGAGAGTATTGACCATCTTATAGGCAAGCATGCCCGGCACTCCAAGCACCAGATACCAGAACAGAGGCGCTATAACTCCGTCGCTAAGGTTCTCGGCAAGAGTCTCGAGCGCGGCAATCCTTACCTCCTGCGGCGACAAAGACGAGGTGTCACGGCCCACAATCCTCGCTACCTGACGCCGCCCGCTGTCTACCGAAAGGTCCACGGCACGAAACACCCCACGGACCTCATCGGCAAGGGTAGTTCCGGCAAGGCAGTAAAATACAAATATCGCTTCCACAGCCATCGCGAGCCATAATACAGGAGCTACAAGCCGCAACCCAAAATATGCAGCCATGTACACCGACAGCACAAGCCCGATGACGGTAAACGCACCTTTGGCAACCCTGTGGCCACCTCTATTAAGACGACGCTCACATGCCGAAATCATGTGTCCGAAGCCAACCACGGGGTGAGGCAACCACAGCGGATCGCCAAGCGACAAGTCGAGGCAATAGCCTGCGACCAAAGGCATTATTGCAACAATGACATCCATTGTCCTATAGCATTGATCAATATATCGTCAGCATGCCGGCCCTGTACGGCCACACGGAAATGCGCAGGCGTGAGTCCGTAAAAGTTGGATGCATCACGTATAAGTATGCCGTATCGCTCCATCAGCCAGTCCTTAAGTGCGCCCGACCGTCCGTGAGGCAGACGGCACAATATAAAGTTACAGTCAGTAGGCTCCACTGCCACACCGAGCTTACGCAAACCGCAGGAAAGCCGCCGCGCCTCCTCATGCATGGCCCGGGCATCTATGACATATTCATGTTTATGGTCGAGAAGAAAACAGGCGGCTTCAATAGCCGGACCGTTGACCGACCACGGCATACGCCGTTGGCGCAACCTGTCAAGCAAACGGGCCTGACCTATGGCATAACCTATGCGCAGCCCGGGAACCGAAAACCGCTTTGTAAGCGAATTAAGCAGTATGACATTACCGCATGCGACAGCCTCGGCTCCGGTCATGACCGGCTTAAGCGTGTAGTCGGCATAAGCCTGATCAATCACGAAAAGAGTGTCACGACGGCTTGTTACCAGTTCAGTCAGAAGCGACTTGCCGATAACATGTCCGGCGGGATTTCCGGGATTGCACAACCACACGACAGCAGCATCGCGCGGAATATCGTCCATCGACATACAGTTCAATACACGATGGTTAAACAGTCGGCAAGCATCGGCATACTCGCTAAACGCAGGCTGCAAAACAGCCGATGTCATATCCGTCATGGCTCCCGCAATAAGATATATAGCCTCCGTAGCACCGTTAGTGACCGCAATACAGTCAGGCTCCACGCCCTCCTCATCAGCAAGACGCCGCTCAAGTGTAACAGGCACCGGCTCAGGGTAATTGCTTACAGCAGCCATACACGATGCCAGATGCGCCATGAGTGCGGTATGATCAACTCCGCACAATATGTTGGAGCTGAAATTATAGCGCACCGCAGCGCCGTAGCGGTATATGTCATCGCCATGTCCTTCAGTCATAACACTCCATTATTTTATAAAGACGGTCCATGTCTATATATTCGCGCAGAAAGTCGGCCAACGCATTATAGCGGCTCTCCTTGTATGCCGTGCGGTCGACAAACGACATGGCGACCTCCGGAAACGATGCGAATATGTATTCGAGCACGGCAGCGTTGTCGAGGAGTCCATGTATATAACTGCCCATGCAATTACCTGAGCGGCAGCCGTCGGGGACCGCACCGTCAATCATATTGAGAGCCTCGGCACCGTCTTCAACAGCAGTGGCCCCCATATGTATCTCGTAACCAATACACTCGCGCCCGTCATCCAAGAAACGAAACCGGACCCGACGGGTGACTTTTTCGGCCTTTATTATCGTCTTTACCGGCAGCAGCCCGAGTCCCGCCACCGTATCGGGACTCCCCTCCACGCCGTCGGGGTCGGCGATCTCAATACCCATCATCTGGTATCCGCCACATATGCCTACCACGGTCTTTCCCGAACGTGCCGCGGCTCGGACCGCCTCGGCCATGCCGCTGTCAAAGAGCTTACGCAAGTCGGCTATCGTGGATTTACTACCGGGCAGAATGACAATATCGGCGTCGGTTATATCGCCCGGAGTCCGGGCATAATACAGATGAATGCGCTCATGAGCATCAAGAGCATCAAAATCGGTAAAGTTGGATATGTGGGCCAATCTTATGACCGCCACATTTACTTTGCCGGCGACTGCATGACAAGACTTTCTTTCAAGCGCCACAGAGTCCTCGGCCTCGATGTCCATGTTTTTAAGATACGGCACCACACCGAGCACAGGCACACCGCAGATGCGTTCGATAATAGCGCGTCCTTCGTCAAAAAGACGCATATCGCCGCGAAATTTATTGATTATAATACCTTTGATGCGCTTGCGGTCATCGGGACGCTGAAGCATCACGGAGCCGTAGGCGCTCGCAAACACCCCGCCACGGTCTATGTCGGCCACAAGTATCACGGCAGCGCCGGCATATCGGGCCATCGACATGTTGACAAGGTCGCTGTCGCGAAGATTAAGCTCCGCGATACTTCCGGCTCCTTCCATAACAACAGGATTATAACGCTCAGCCAAACGGTCATAAGCGGCATGTACTTGGGAGCGCAGCTCTTCGCGACCCTCGCGGCGGAAGTACTCATATGCGTCACGGTTGCCGACAGGACGTCCGTTAAGGACTACCTGCGACGTTCGCTCGCCCGATGGCTTAAGCAGCAGCGGATTCATATCGGTACAGCACTCCACTCCGGCCGCCTCGGCCTGAACCGCCTGAGCACGGCCTATCTCCAGACCGTCGGGCGTGGCATAGGAGTTCAGAGCCATATTCTGGGCCTTGAACGGGGCGGGCGCATAACCGTCCTGCCTGAATATACGGCACAATCCGGCGGCAATAACACTCTTGCCGACATCACTGCCCGTACCGGCCAGCATGATTGGTGATAATCTCTTTCGCATTGCAAATGATAGAATACATTATCTATACACAAATATACAAAGAAGTCAAGAGCAAAAGCAAATAAAAACCGCTTCCACCGAACGACAGCGCATAGACTTCACGCGGCCATCGTCCGGTAAGCGGTTAATACAGAAGTCCGAACATCCACAAAGGTATTTTGTTGCCGTAGCCGACCTCGACGTCATCTATAGCCAGATAGCTGTCGGGCTCGTCCTTTATCTGATCGAAGCTCTTGTTCCTGCCGCCTACTTCAAAGAGCATATTACGTCCTACAAGAAAATCGCCTTTAGTAGCAAGAAGGACTTCTTCGACCGCACTCACCTGATTATAGAAAAAGGTCTCGCGCAACGTACCCTTATCGACACGCTCGCTGAGGGCATACATGAGGTTGGGATTCTCAAGATATATCTTGTCGGGCCGCGAAAGATTGCGGTAGTTTTTCGGCTCATATGAAAGCAACGACAACAGTCCACCACGCTCAAGCGAGTAGAGCATCTTGAGTCCCTGCTCGCGGGTGGTCTCCAGTTCACGGTAAAGCTCGGCCATCTTGGGAGTGTGGGGCACTCTCCCGGCAAGAATCATGAGCATCTTTCTCACCTTTCTTATGGTGGAGAACTGTATGTCGTCCACCGCCGGCATATCGGCCTCTATCACCTGACGCGCCACATCCTGAAGCCTCATCCCATAGCCTTGGAAAGTATCTTTATAGAAAGGATAGTAACCCTGCCGCAGATACTTCTCAAACAGAGGAAGTATTCTGACACTCTCCGTGACCGACGAGGCTATTGACATGTGCTTCTGCAGAAGCGTCTTTATATCGACCCGCGGAATATCGGCAATTCCCTCAAACTTAAGATATTCCCTAAACGACATACCGGCGAGAGTATAAACAATCTGCCTTCTCGAGAGGTCGCCCTGCTTGTGGTCAATCTCAAGCATCGACGATCCGGTATAGACTATGTGCAGGTCAGGATAATCGTCATACAGATTCTTAATGGCTGTCTGCCAGTCGGGATAACGATGTACCTCGTCAAGAAACAAGTGTGTACCTCCGTGGGTATAGTGATAATCGGCAAGCCGGGCAAGCGAATTGGTGGAAAACCACAGATTGTCAAGCGACACATACAAGGCCTTGCGCAAATCGGGAAAGTCATTTTTAATGTGCTGCAATATAAGCGTAGTCTTCCCGACGCCCCGAGCACCCTTTATGGCTATAAGGCGGTCATTCCAATCAATACGGGAGTATAGATAACGGTAAAAATTCAGCCTGACCGATTTTATCCGCCGTGTATAGGTATTAAAAAGACTTTCCATAATCAATACAATTAATCGTTTTCATTTGCAAAGATACAAAAAAAACAATATTGAAAAGGCTTTTTTTGAGAAAAAAACAATATTGAAAAGGCTTTTTTTGAGAAAAAAACAATATTGAAAAGGCTTTTTTTGAGAAAAAAACAATATTGAAAAGGCTTTTTAAAGGGAAATACGGCATTTGTTTTCAAAACAGCCATACTCATCTATTATTTTAAAATTGTATAATATTGGATTTTTGCCTACATTTGCAGTTAAATGACAGGACTTAATTCACAACATGAGTTGCTTATGCGTGAGACCGCCACTGCACTGTCAGGCGGCGACGATCTTACCAATATATGCCCATCGCACTGGAGGGGAGAGCCGCTCCCTGCACAAAGTGCGGTAAAAGAGATTATTGCACTTGCGCGGGCTATCATATTCCCCGGTTTTTTCGGAGACAGCGACGTGACACGCAACAATCTGCCCTACTTCACGGGACTTTGGATAGAGAAGCTCTATAAACTGCTTACAGAACAAATCCATGCGGGAATGTCGATGGAACTTCATAAGGACAGAGCGCAACATTTTGAAAAAGCCGAACTCGAAGCCTCGGACAAAGCATGCATGTTCATAAGGCGTCTGCCCGAATTGCGCAGGCTTCTAAACACCGATGTCGTAGCCACTTATCACGGTGATCCGGCGGCGGTATCAGTCAGAGAGGTGATATACTGCTATCCCGGCATAAAAGCGATAAGCAACTATCGCATAGCCCATGAGCTGGTACTTCTTGATGTGCCCATACTTCCGCGAATGATAAGCGAGATGGCCCATAGCGAGACCGGTATAGACATACACCCCGCAGCATCCATAGGCGAAGCCTTTACCATTGACCACGGTACAGGCATTGTAATCGGGGCAACAGCCATAGTGGGGCACAACGTGAAGATATATCAAGGCGTAACATTAGGAGCCAAAAGCTTTGATCTCGACAAAAACGGCAATCCTGTCAAAGGCGAGCCTCGTCACCCGATCATAGGCAACAACGTGATAATATACTCCAACGCCACCATACTCGGACGCATAACCATAGGCGACAACGCAGTGATAGGAGGCAATATATGGGTGACCGAAAATGTCGCTCCGGGAGAAAAACTTATACAAGCCAAAGCCAATAACGTATTAAGACTGAAGCATTGATGAAAACCGAAACTTACGAAATGGTAGCCAAGACCTTTCAGGGATTGGAAGAGATACTGGCCAAAGAGCTAACCGACCTCGGAGCACAAAACGTGACAGCAGGCCGACGCATGGTAGCATTTGAAGGCGACAAAGAGCTGATGTACAAAGCCAATCTTTGCTGCCGCACGGCACTGCGCATACTTAAACCCATTGTCAAGTTCACAGCCGATGACCCCGACACTCTGTATGAGATGACGAAGGACTTCGACTGGACAAGCATAATGTCTGTCGACAAGACCTTTTCGATAGACTCCGTGGTCAACTCCGATACATTCACCCACTCGCGCTATGTGACCTACCGCGTCAAAGACGGCATAGTGGACTTTTTCAAAGACCGCTTCGGAGCAGACAAACGCCCCGGCGTCAGGCTTCAGGACGCTGACGTCATAATAAACGCGCACATCGACGGAAATCGCGTGACCCTGTCGCTCGATTCATCGGGCGAGTCGCTCCACAAGCGCGGCTACCGTGTGGCACAGACCGATGCACCAATCAATGAAGTGCTTGCCGCCGGCATACTACTGAAAAGCGGCTGGCACGGCGAGTGCCCGCTGGTGGATCCGATGTGCGGCTCCGGCACATTCCTCATTGAGGCCGCACTCATAGCCGCAAACATAAATCCCGGCGTATACCGTAAAAACTTCGCATTCGAGCAATGGAACGATTTTGACGAAGAACTCTTTGAGCGTCTGTATAACGATGACTCCGGAGAGCGCGAGTTTGACTACAAAATATACGGAAGCGACATATCGCCCAAAGCCATAGCCATAGCGGAGAAAAACATCAAGCAGGCAGGTGTGGGCCGCTATATCGACCTAAGCATCAAACCGCTTTCACAATGGACCGAAGCTCCTGCCGGCGGAGTGCTTGTCACCAATCCGCCATACGGCGAGCGCATATCGGTGGCCGATATGGACGGGCTGTATGAAATGATAGGCAACAAGCTCAAAAACGTGTTCAAAGGATATCACGCATGGATAATAGGCTATCAGGACGACTACTTCAAGCGCATAGGTCTCGCTCCTTCGGTAAAGATGCCGATGCTTAACGGCTCGCTCGAATGCGAGCTACGCGAATATATCATATTTGAAGGCGACTACAAGAGCTTCCGCAAGAGCGGAAATTCGCTGCGTAAAGAATCAACGGATTCAAAGGGGAAAGGCAAAGCACCACGACGGCTTACCGACAGCGAGTGGCGCATAGCGGCCCGCAAAAAAGGGTTCGGAGGAAAGGACGGCAACAAAGATGACCGACGCAGAGGCAACCGGCGTCCCGCCGGAAAACCGAGCCCGCTCGAAGACAAATACAAAGCAAAAAAACTCGGACGGCAAAAAAAAGAGGAAGCCCGGATGCCCAAACCGGAGACAACAATCGCAGAGAATCCGCTTGCCGTAAGACGCAATGAAAAAGCACTGAAGATGATAACAGGCAAAAAACCGTCAATACCCACAATGCGCTCCCGTAAAGGCTGGCGCACGGGCGACAACAACAAAGAAAAAAATTAAAATAAACCATACAGTATAAATCATGAACGGATACAAAGTACTACTTCTCGGCTCGGGAGGCCGCGAATCGGCACTGGCATGGAAAATGAGCCAAAGTCCCCTACTGCGCAAGTTATATATAGCACCCGGCAACGGCGGTACAACAGAATACGGTACCAACGTCAATATATCGCCGACCGACTTCGAAGCCATAGAACAATATGTATCCGACCATCATATCGACCTGATAGTCGTGGGCAACGAAGATCCGTTGGTGAAGGGCATATACGACTACTTCAAAGAGAAAAACGTGCCTGTGGTCGGTCCGAGCAAAGAGGGCGCGCGTCTTGAAGGCAGCAAGGACTTCGCCAAGCGCTTCATGCAGCGCCACGACATACCCACAGCCCGCTACCAGAGCTTCACAGCCGATACTCTTGAAGAAGGATACCGGTTTCTCGAAGGACTGAAAGCGCCCTACGTACTGAAAGCCGACGGCCTCGCGGCCGGCAAGGGCGTGCTCATACTTGACTCTCTCGACGAAGCGAAAAAATCACTTAAAGAAATGCTTTCAGGCATGTTCGGGTCATCGTCGGCCACGGTTGTCATAGAGGAATTTCTCTCCGGCATCGAGTGCTCGGTATTTGTGCTCACCGACGGAAAAGAATATCGCATATTACCCGTAGCCAAAGACTATAAACGCATCGGCGAAGGCGATACCGGACTGAACACCGGAGGCATGGGAGCAGTGAGCCCGGTACCGTTTGCCGATGACACTTTCATGGAGAAAGTACGCACACGTATCATCGAGCCGACGGTCAAAGGTCTTGCTGAAGAGGGCATCGAATACCGCGGCTTCATATTTCTCGGGCTCATAAATGTCGAGGGCGAGCCGAAAGTAATCGAATACAATGTACGCATGGGCGACCCCGAGACCGAAGCAGTTATGCTCCGTATAGAAAGCGACCTTCTCGAACTCATGCACGATGCCGCTCTCGGCCAACTCGGCGACAAGCCCATGGTCATAGACCCCAGAACAGCCGTAACCGTAATGATGGTATCGGGCGGATATCCGGGCGATTACGAAAAAGGCAAACCCATAAGCGGTATTGACAACGCTCACGAATGCTTTGTATTTCAAGCCGGTACCGGCCGCAACGCATCGGGCGAGCTTGTCACGACCGGCGGCCGTGTAATTGCCGTCAGCGCCTATGGCAAGGATATTGCCTCAGCGCTTAAAAAGAGCTACGAAAATGTATCTGTCATAAACTTCGACGGTAAATACGTGCGTCGCGACATAGGACAGGACCTTATAGCCCTGCAGCAAAAAAAATAACAGGGTTCGACACTTGTATTACTTCGTAAGTGAAAGAACAGGAACTAACCGCATTTTTACACTCCCGTTACGGTTTCCTCCTGATGCTTGCAGCATCAATGGCGGGAACCGTGACGGCTTATTTTGCCGGCGACATATCGCCACTGACAGGTAATACCGGCTTCGGATTGCCGTCGGCCAACGAATGGATCACCGGCCGCGGGCTGTCGTTGGGCATAAATCTCGCGCTCAATCTGGGCATAGCCGGCACGATGCTGTACATGAATCGCCGCTTCAACATCATACGTTCGGTATCGATGCTGCTTGCCGGCATGTTTCTTATCATGCAGGGCGCGCTCCCGTCACTGATGGGACAACTTTATGACGGCACTCTCATATGCTTTGTGGTAATGCTCGCCGTCATACCGTTTTTCACCACATTCCAGCGGACAGAGCGCACCCGACGCATATTTCTCTCATTCTGCCTGCTTAGCTTCGGGTCTCTTACCGACTACGCTTATGCCGCCTATATACTGGCGTTTCTGATAGGCACCTTTCAGATGCAGTGTTTTACTTTCCGCGGCCTTCTGGCATCGCTCATAGGCATAATCGTGCCCTATTGGATCATGTGGGGGTTCGGCATCATCTCACCCGACAGCTTCGCCATGCCGGAGTTTGTCAGCATATTCAAAGCGCTTGACACCCGCGAGATAGCACTGATACTGGTATATACGGGGGTCAATCTGTTTTTAGGTATGGGCTTCGGCATATTCAATGTCATCAAGATCTACGGATACAACTCACGCACCCGTGCTTACAACGGCTTCTGGATAGTGCTCTCACTGGTCACCGTACTGCTTGTGATAGCCGATTATTCCCATCTGGTCATCTATCTGCCCATGCTAAATTGCTGCACAGCTATTCAGATAGGACATTTTTTCACTATAAACAATATGTTGCGCAGCTATATCGGCATCCTAAGCGTTATAGCTATATATGTAATGCTTTATATCTGGAACATAGCCATATGAAAATAATCGTAGAAAAAAACATACCCTTCATAAAGGGGCTACTTGAGCCTTGGGCCGAGATTAACTATCTTGCTCCAGAGGAGATAAACCGCGAAAAAATGCTTGACGCCGACGCGCTCATAACCCGTACACGCACACGTTGCGACAAGGGACTTCTTGAAGGAAGCCGCTGCCGTCTGATAGCCACAGCTACCATAGGCACCGACCATATAGACCTTGATTACTGCAAGGAAGCGGGCATAACGGTGGCCAATGCACCCGGATGCAACGCGCCGGCCGTAGCCCAATATGTCTTCGCTTCCATTGCAGAAGTCATGAACCGGCAAAATGATGTACGCCCACCCGAAGCCATAACTCTGGGCGTAGTGGGTGTGGGCAATGTCGGCAGCGTCATAGCACGTTGGGGCCGAGCCCTCGGCATGAATGTATTATGTTGCGATCCCCCGCGTGCCGAAGCAGAGGGAGGCGAAGGCTTCACTGACTTGGACACTATAGCCCGACAATGTGACGTAATCACCTTTCATACACCGTTGACACGCAAGGGCAATCATGCGACATTTCACATGGCCGATAAAAATTTTTTCGACAAACTCGCCAAGCGCCCACTTGTCATCAATAGCGCACGCGGCCCCGTAATCGACAACGAAGCTCTTATCGATGCCATAGACAACGGACAAGTATCCAATGCAGCAATAGACTGCTGGGAAGGAGAACCGCAAATAAACCGCCGTCTTCTCGACAAGGCCGCCATAGCCACCCCACATATAGCGGGCTACTCGCGAGAAGGCAAGGTAAGAGCTACGGCAATGGCGCTCAAAGCAGTCACCGGCTTCTTCAACCTGCCCGACATAGCGCCCGAAGAAGCAGTGCCGGCAGGAGCAGCCGCCAATGTGACCCTCGCATCAATTGCCGCAAGCTACTCCCCTGCAACAGATACAAAAGCACTGAAAACCTCGCCCGACAGCTTTGAAGCATTGCGCAACCACTACGACCTGCGACACGAAGTGCCGGAAACCACATTATAAATAATAATACAATGGCAAAAGCCGAATATATACAACACAACCGTGAATGGCTTGCTGCAAAATCGCAAGAACCGGGTGTAAAGCCTATAGACAAAGGCATATTTTATAAACCCATAGCACATGCGAAACCCGGCGCACCGAGCCCCAACAGCAACAGCGTTGTCACGGTACACTATACCGGACGGACAATAAACGGTAAAAAATTTGACAGCAGCCGTGGTGGCACGCCATTGGCAATGCGTCTGCGCGATCTTATACAAGGATGGATAATCGCTCTTCAGCAGATGCATGTCGGCGACCGGTGGGAAGTCTACATACCGGCGGAGATGGGCTATGGAAAACTATCGCAACCCGGCATACCGGGCGGCTCGACACTCATATTCGATATTGAACTATTGGGTGTAAACTAAACTTTTACGGCCCACTTGACGGTGGGCCGTAAAATCATCAATATAAGTCGTTCATATTTCAATCGTCAAGAGCATCCTCGTCGATTGAGAAATCATCGGGAAACTCCTCATCATCTTCAAACAAGCTGTCGGCCGACGGCTCGCTCGCTTTCTTGTCATCGGAAGCGGCACTTTTCAACTTAACTTTCGGCTTGGCAGTCTTGGCCTCGCTGTCGCCGCCTTTCAGAGCCTCCATAATCTTAGCTTCGAGTTCATCGGCAAGTTCAGGATTATCGGCTATCATGCGTTTGGCGGCCACACTGCCCTGAGCCAACTTAGAACCATCATAACTGAACCAAGAACCGCTCTTGGATATGATGCCCAATTCCACACCGAGGTCAAGTATCTCACCCGAGCGAGAGATGCCTTCACCGAACATTATGTCGAACTCGGCACGCTTGAATGGAGGTGCCACTTTATTTTTAACCACCTTGACCTTGGTACGGCGACCAAGCACATCCTCGCCGTCCTTGATAGTGGTGGCCGAACGTATGTCAACACGTACCGACGAATAAAATTTCAACGCATTACCGCCTGTTGTGGTCTCGGATGGGCCAAACATAACTCCGATCTTGTCACGCAACTGGTTGATAAATATACAGCATGTGTTGGTACGAGATATGGTACCGGTCAGTTTGCGCATGGCCTGCGACATAAGACGGGCCTGAAGTCCCACACTGCGCTCTCCCATATCACCGTCGATCTCACTCTTTGGAGTAAGTGCGGCCACAGAGTCAATTACGATTATGTCAATAGCCGACGATCTTATCAGCTGCTCGGTTATCTCAAGAGCCTGTTCTCCGTTATCGGGCTGCGCGATAAGCAGATTATCGACATCCACCCCAAGTTTCTCGGCATAAAAACGGTCAAAAGCATGCTCGGCATCGATTATAGCCGCTATCCCGCCCTTTTTCTGCGCTTCGGCTATGGCATGGATGGCCAACGTGGTTTTACCGGAAGACTCCGGTCCGTAAATTTCGGTGATACGTCCGCGAGGAAATCCTCCTACCCCAAGAGCAAAATTAAGTCCTATCGAACCTGTAGGTATCACTTCGATATCCTCTACACGGTCATCGCCGAGTTTCATTATCGAACCGCGTCCAAAATTTTTCTCGATGCGCTCCATAGCCTGAGTCAGAGCACTTAACTTCGCCGCAGCAGGATTAGCCGTATCAGCGCCTTTCTTTATCGTAGTCTTTTTAGTTTTGTCCATGATAAATAAACGTTTGTCTATATTAATATTTTTCTAATGCAAAGATAACGCCTATGCCGTGCCGAAGCGCAGCCCACCGAAGTTAAAAAACAATAAAACACTTAATACCACGAAACGCAATGTAAAAAACGCTTGTCAACCAGCGCCAATGTTGGCAGGAACACCGGTACCACGGCATCCGGCTGCGACCCGCATGGCCTCTTGTATGGCCGTCCGGATATGCGGGCGCCGTGCTACTGGCGCCCCTACCAATCTGTTGCATTTTAATAGTTCAAACGTAGTTTGCAGCTGACTCCAATCTGCCGGCCCCACTGTTCCACAGATTTTGCGGATGATATATATAAAAGACAGGCATGGCAAAAAGCCATACCTGTCTTTTATGTCGGGGTGAGAAGACTCGAACTTCCGACCTCCACGTCCCGAACGTGGCGCGCTGCCAACTGTGCTACACCCCGAGGCCGATAATTCGACCGCAAAGATAAGACTTTTTTGTCAATCGGCAATCAGATTCACAATAAATTTATCTGAATCTATATTCGAAATCTTCCAATAAGAGGCAAAACGATAATTCTATTCACTTTCCCTTGCGACAAAGTATAGCATCGAAATGAGACTAAACAAGTATCCGATGTGCACAAACATAACCTATGGTAACTTTCACAGACTTCATTCTGCAATACAAAAAAGCCACAGTACTAATATACTACATCAAATTCGCATATATCCCGACAGGACGTTTAAAAACCACACCAAACTTTACCAATTATGGGAAAAACCGTATCTTTGTAATTATGAAAAGAAACGAAGCAAGACATATGAGGTCACTGCCTGTTGTGGCGGCGCTGCTGTTTCTCGCGGCATGCGCATCTATGGGCCGGCCCACCGGAGGTGACTACGACATAGAACCGCCCTACTACGTGCAGAGCAATCCGGCAATAGGCTCGAAGGGTGTTAAAACCAACAAAATAACCGTAGACTTCAACGAAAACATTCAGGTCGAGGATGTAATGACGAAAGTGGTTGTGTCGCCGGCTCAGAAGAGCATACCGTCAATAACAGCCAACGGCAAACGTCTTACCGTGGAATTGCGTGACACCATGCTGCCCAACACCACGTATACCATCGACTTCTCCGACGCTATAAAAGACCTCAACGAAGGCAATATACTCGACGGCTTCGCGATAGACTTCGCCACAGGCGACTCGATAGACTCACTACGCATATCGGGAATGGTTTTCGAAGCCCGCACTCTGGAACCGGCGCAAGGCATGCTCGTAGGCGTATACAGCAACCCGTCGGACACCGCCATAACAACACTGCCCATGGAACGAATAGCCAAGACCAACCAACTCGGGCAATTCACTATCAGAGGCCTCAAGCCCGGAGACTACCGCATATTTGCCATCAACGACATAAACCGCGACTATCACTGGGACCGCTCCGAGGACATAGCCTTTTACGACGTGACCATATCGCCCTATGCAGAACGGTCATCGCACCGCGACACCATATATACAACCGAAGGCATCGACACCATAGTCGACCATGAAGTAACGTCATTCTATCCAAATGACATACTTCTCACATGGTTTAACGAGGGATACCAGCCACAGTATCTGAAAGACTACTCCCGTCCCGACCGCAAGAGGCTGCTATTCAACTTCTCGACTGCATCAGACACTCTGCCCGAGATCACTATAATAAACGGTGTTGACTCCGGACGCCCCATCGATTCATGGACTCGCCTGAATACAGTGGCCACACTCGATACGCTCGAATACTTCATTACCGATACCGCACTCATGGCACAGGACACCATGATGCTGGAGGTAAAATATCTACGTACCGACACACTGGATATGCTGACATGGACCACCGACACCCTCAGAGTACTTTTCAAAGGAGCAAAGGAGGAGGCCCGACAGAAAGAGGAAGCGGCTAAAAAAGCGGAAAAACGCCGTAAAAAAGCAGAGAAAAACGGTGAAAACATAGACTCCATAGAAGCGGCAGAGGCGGCAAAGCTCACATTTCTAAATATAAATGCCAGAAGCGGCAACACTCAGGAAGTATATGCGCCTTTATTGTTTGAGACGGACCAGCCGGTCGAAACCATATTGCAGAACGGCCTCCATATGGAGATAATGCGCGACACGATATGGGACACCATAGCGGCTCCTCCACTCGAACGGGTCGATTCTTTCAACCTCATGCGCTATAAGCTAAATATGAAGTGGGAACCGGGAGTAAAATACCGATACTCGGTTGACTCGGCATCCGTAATCAGCATATACAACCAATGGAACTCCCCGTTCAAACACGAGTTTACCGTAAGGAAACTCGAAGACTATTCATCACTGTTCTTCAACATAACCGGAGTAAGAGACTCCGCCGTAGTCGAGATTCTCGACAAGAGCGACAAGCCGGTAGCGACAGCCCCATTGATTGACGGTGTGGCATCGTTTCCTCATCTGCAATCCGGCACTTTTTACGCCCGGCTATATATAGACCGCAACGGCAACGGAGAGTACGACACCGGCAACCTTCATGACAGCATACAGCCCGAGGAAGTTTATTATTTCCCCAAGAAATTAGTCCTGAAAAAGAACTGGGACGTAGAACAGTCATGGGATATATACGAGACGGCAATAGACCTCCAGAAGCCTAAAGAGATTGTAAAGAACAAGCCTAAAGAAAAGAAACGCCGCAATAAAGACGGATCGTACATAGACGAAGACGGCCGTACGAGATATGACGACGAAGAGGATGACGGATACGATGACGGCAACTTCTTCGGACCGAGCAACTCCAACGGAACACGAAACTTAGGCAACGGCATGAACAACGGCTTCGGCAATTTACGCAACAACAGGTTCTGAATCATATGAGCGGTACAGTTCTCGGCAAAGACATAATCAGCGAGCCACGAATGTGGAATCTGGCCATGCGCCTCAACTCCGCGGCACTGGACGTGATGCTATACAACGGCTCGCGACCCGACTCGCTGTTATACCGGCGCATACCTCTCGATACTTCCTCGCTAACATGGATAAAGGCCCTCGAAGAGACAGTATATGACAATCCGCTCCTCCTCGGTGACTTCAACAGCTCGCATATAATCATCGACACCACCCGCGTGGCCGCCGTACCGGACGAAATTTCGGCCGACACCGATATGCAGGAAACTGTAGCCGATATGCTTCTGCCCGATGACGACACAGCCGAAGAGCTGATAATAAGCCGCATACCCTCGCTGTCGGTAGCTATGATGATGAAAATACCTGAAGAAACCGCGACATTTCTGCGGCGCACATTCAACAACCCTGCCATCACACACCACCTCACTCCCCTGTGCCGCTATTTTTTCAACAACAGCAAACTCGGTCATACAGGAAGAGTCTATGTGAATCTACGACAAAAATCGCTTGACATACTCGCTTTCGGCAATGACTGTCTGCTGCTCGCCAACACGTTTGAGTTTGACAACATAGCCGATGCCGTGTACTATATAATGGCGTGCCGGGAGACTCTCGGATGCTCTGACCGCAATAATGAGGTGCTACTTGCCGGAAACGCCGAAGTCCGCGAAGAACTGACACCGATACTGCGCGAATATATCGGCTACGTCATGCCGGCCATATTCCCGTCAACAATGTTTAAAGCCGGCAAGGAGGCCTTGACGGCACCATTTGATTTAATAGTACTGCCACTATGCGAATAATAAGAGGAAAATACGGCCGACGCCGCTTCAACGTGCCCACCAACATATCGGCACGCCCTACTACAGACTTTGCCCGCGAAAATATATTCAATGTGCTTGAAAATATGGTCGATTTTGAAGGCCTGACCGCTCTCGACCTATTTGCCGGCACAGGAGCCATAACATTCGAACTTCTTTCGAGAGAGTGCGAATGGGTCACCTGCGTGGAGAAAGCGGCAACCCAATACAAATTCATAAAACAGGTGGCACAACAGCTCGACATAAAAAACATATCGGTCATCAAGGGCGATGTGTTTAAGTTTATCGACACGTGCGACAAGCAGTTTGACATTATATTTGCCGATCCCCCCTATGACCTGCCCGACTTTTCAAAGGTGCCCGAAATGATACTCGGCTCCTCCATGCTGCGCCCCGGCAGCATTGTCATAATTGAGCATTCAAAGGCTTATGACTTCTCGGCACTCCCCCACTTCACGGAACACCGTGTATACGGCTCTGTCAACTTTTCAATCTTCCGCATAAATGCAGAAGCCGCCGACTGACCGCACCCCTGCTGCCAATAAAAACAGCATCATAAAATACCAAGGCCGAGTCTCTGTTCTGACCCGGCCTTGATTAGTTTATGAATGTCAATTAAATCCTGCAGTTCAGTTCATCAGAATTCTGCATTGTTAGGTGTACGCGGGAATGGGATGACATCACGTATGTTGGTCATACCGGTAACAAACAATACGAGTCGTTCAAACCCGAGACCGAAGCCCGCGTGAGGCACAGTACCGAAACGACGGGTGTCAAGATACCACCACATGTCCTTCATCGGTATGTCAAGTTCTTCAATACGCGCGCTCAGCTTGTCATAGTTCTCCTCACGCTCCGAACCTCCGATAATCTCACCTATCTTCGGGAAAAGCACATCCATAGCCCTGACGGTCTTATTATCGTCGTTGAGCTTCATATAGAAAGCCTTTATTTCCTTAGGATAATCGGTAAGAATAACCGGTTTCTTAAAGTGTTCCTCTACAAGATAACGCTCGTGTTCGCTCTGCAGGTCGGCTCCCCAGTAAACCGGGAATTCAAACTTATGCTTAGACTCCTCGAGTATTCTGACTCCGTCGGTATAGGACAGCCTCACGAACTCATTGTCAAGGACAAACTTAAGTCGGTCAACAAGTTCATTGTCATAGTGCTCGGCAAGGAAGTCGATATCATCGCGGCAATTGTCAAGAGCATACCTAATACAATATTTTATAAAGTCCTCGGCAAGGTCCATGTTGTCGGTGATGTCGAAAAACGCCACTTCCGGCTCAATCATCCAGAATTCCGACAAATGACGAGGAGTATTTGAGTTCTCGGCACGGAATGTAGGACCGAAAGTATATATGGCGCCGAGAGCAGTAGCTCCGAGTTCGCCTTCAAGCTGGCCCGACACGGTGAGGGCGGTAGACTTGCCGAAGAAGTCGGCCGAGTAGTCAACTTTGCCATCTTCATTCTTGGGCAGATTGTTGAGGTCAAGCGTGGTCACCTGAAACATAGCTCCCGCACCCTCACAATCGCTTGCCGTGATAAGGGGAGTATTCAGATAGAAAAAGCCTCGTTCCTGAAAGAACTTATGTATAGCAAAGGCCAACGCACTACGCACGCGGAGTATTGCTCCGAACGTATTGGTGCGCGGGCGCAGATGAGCTTTTTCACGCAGAAATTCCAGTGTGTGCCCTTTTTTCTGCAAAGGATAAGTCTCCGGATCGGCGGTACCGAATATTTCAAGCGCACCGGCCTGTATCTCGACAGACTGTCCCTTGCCCATTGACTCGACAAGAGTTCCGTCGACTTTTATGGCGGCACCTGTGGTGATGGGCTTTAGCTGCTCGTCGGTAAACTGCGCCATATCAAAAACGATCTGCACGTTTTTTACGGTAGAGCCGTCGTTAAGAGCGACAAACTGCACATGCTTGTTGCCGCGACGGGTACGCACCCATCCCATGACACACACCTCTTTGCCTAAAAGTTCGGGGCGGAAAAGGTCGATTATTTTTGTACGTTTCATTGAAAAATGATTGTATAGTCAGTTATTTTATTCAAAAGACCCCATCTTCAGGAAGTTGACCTCCTCCTGAGTCAGATAGCGCCAGCGACCGCGCGGAAGATTCTTTTTTGTAAGGCCGGCAAAGTATACACGGTCAAGTTTAGTGACATGATAGCCGAGGCTCTCAAATATACGGCGTACGATGCGGTTGCGTCCGGAGTGGATCTCGATACCGGCCTGATTGCGGTCGGTGTCGGTAGCGTAGCTGATAGCATCGGCATGTATCGGTCCGTCCTCAAGCTCTATACCGTCGGCGATAGCCTGCATGTCATCTTCCGATATATCTTTGTCAGTCCATACATGATATATCTTTTTCTTCACGTATTTAGGATGAGTCAGCTTAGATGCCAAGTCACCGTCATTTGTGAGAAGAAGCACTCCTGTGGTGTTGCGGTCAAGACGTCCCACAGGATATATACGCTCGTCACAGGCGCCCTTTACAAGATCCATGACAGTAGTACGGCCGTTGGGGTCATCGCTGGTAGTCACACAATCTTTAGGCTTGTTGAGAAGTATATAGCACTTGCTCTCAAGAGTAACTACCTTTTCGTCATATTCGACCACGTCGTTGTGCGAAATCTTGGTACCGAGCTCGGTAACGACCTCACCGTTGACCTTTACAAGACCCTGCTGGATGAATTCATCAGCCTCGCGACGCGAGCATATACCGGCATTGGCCATAAACTTGTTCAGACGTATCTGCTCGTTAGGATCGGGTATAGGCATTTCATACTCGATGCGTTTAGGACGCGGAACGAAACTCTTGCCCTGACGCGGAGCATTGAAGTCGCGGTTGCCGCCTTGAGGACGATTGTTGTTATAGCCGCCCTGCTGACGGTTATTGTTGTAACCGCCTTGACGATTGTTGTTGTAGCCGCCCTGCTGACGATTGTTGTAGCCGCCCTGACGATTATTGTTGTAGCCGCCCTGCTGACGGTTGTTGTAACCGCCCTGACGATTGTTGTTATAGCCGCCCTGCTGACGGTTGTTGTAACCGCCCTGACGATTGTTGTTATAGCCGCCCTGCTGACGGTTGTTGTAACCACCCTGACGATTGTTGTTGTAGCCGCCCTGCTGACGGTTGTTGTAACCGCCTTGACGATTGTTATTATAGCCGGAGGGACGATATGCATTGTAGCCTTCAGGCTGTGAGGACGGAGCATAGCCTTCCGCCGACTGGTCAGCCGTATTTTCAGCACCCTCTACACCCTGCTGAGGCTGATATTGACGAGGCTGATAACCGCCTTGATTGTTGTAGCGGTTGTTGTAGCCGCCCTGCTGACGATTGTTGTTATAACCGCCTTGATTGTTATAGCGGTTATTATAGCCGCCCTGCTGACGGTTATTATAAGGTCTGGGCTGGTAAGGACGGTCATAGCTATTGTATTCGCGGTGCCCGTTTTCGGGAGAATGGTAGTCGCCCTGCTGACCGTGATCCACTTTACTGCTGAAGTTGTTTTCGCCGTCTGATGACGCTGCGATACGGTTTTCCCCAATTCTTGGCCGTTTTGGTTTCTTTTCTTCGTTGTTATCCATAACTTCGGTACGTTAAAAATAAATTTAAGTTTCTGCCTCTCGGCGATTCAGGCTTTGCCTTGATTAGAAATTAAACGTTTAATAGTTAAATTAATAGAACGTAATGTAAATTTAAAAGTTGACAAGAAAAATACATCGGTGTTGCACCTAAAGTACATTAGTACTGCCTTTTAAGCGAAACGATGCAAAATTAAGTTTTTTATTTGATTGAAACAATATTTTCATAAGTATATTTATATAGAAAACGCCCCGATTTTTTCAACACCGGGGCGTTTTAGAGTTTTTTAATATATGCGTCAACCGCAATCAATAACCGGTATAAGTATGAGGGCTAAGTTTCTTAAGTTCTTCCTTGACCTGCTCACTGACATTAAGTGTATCGATAAACGATGCTATGCTTTCAACTGTCACCGTAGTGTTTACGCGAGTGAGCTCTTTGAGTGTCTCGTAAGGCTTGGGGTAACCTTCACGGCGCAGTATAGTCTGAATGCCCTCGGCAACGACATTCCACATATTGTCAAGGTCGCTGTTGATAGCATCGACATTAAGCAGCAGTTTATTGAGGCCCTTAAGCGTTGATGCGATGGCTATAAGCATGTGAGCCAACGGAACTCCTATATTGCGGAGCACGGTTGAGTCGGTGAGGTCGCGCTGCAGACGCGATACGGGCAACTTGGAGGCAAGATGCTCGAGAATAGCGTTGGCTATACCAAGGTTGCCTTCAGAATTCTCGAAATCAATCGGATTGACCTTGTGGGGCATTGCCGACGAACCCACTTCGCCTGCTTTAATCTTCTGCTTGAAGTATTCCATTGATATGTATTGCCACATATCTTTGTCAAGATCAAGTATTATAGTGTTGATACGGCGCAATGCGTCAAATATGGCGGCAAAGTTGTCATAATTGGATATCTGCGTAGTATACTCCTCGCGCTCTATGCCAAGACGGTCGCTAAGGAATTTAGCGCCGAATTCACGCCAGTCAGTATCGGGATAAGCCGTCAGGTGAGCATTAAAATTACCTGTGGCTCCGCCGAATTTACCGCTTATGGGGGTGGCATCAAGTAAGGTCAGCTGCTTGCGCAGACGATACGTAAAGACTTTTATCTCCTTGCCGAGTCTTGTCGGAGAAGCCGGCTGTCCGTGGGTCTTGGCAAGCATGGGTATGTCATACCACTCTTCGGCCAATTTCTCAAGATGTTCGATAAGCTCATTCAAAGCCGGACGATATACATCGGCAAGAGCCTCTTTAAGCGACAAAGGCACTGAAGTATTATTAATATCCTGCGATGTCAAGCCAAAATGTATAAACTCTTTATGAGCATCAAGGCCAAGCAGGTCAAACTTCTCTTTAAGGAAATATTCCACAGCTTTTACATCATGGTTCGTTACCGCTTCAATCTCCTTTATGCGCATGGCGTCTTCTATGGAGAATTCACGGTAAATAGCCCTCAGGTTGTCAAATATCTGAGGATTCACATCGGCAAGTTGTGGAAGCGGCAACTCGCACAACGCAATGAAATACTCAATTTCCACTCTTACGCGATAACGTATAAGGGCAAATTCCGAAAAATACTCGTCAAGTCGCTCGCATTTTCCGCGATAGCGTCCGTCAATCGGCGAAATAGCCGTAAGCTGTGTCAATACCATAAATTTATGCGATAATGAATTTAGGTCGCAAAGTTACGGAAAATCAAGGGAAAATGAAAAATATGCGATTTTTATTGAAATTTATTTTGTCGTTACAAAAAAGCGTTGTAACTTTGCATCGCTTTAACGGAGAACACGGGCGCTTAGCTCAGCTGGTTCAGAGCATCTGCCTTACAAGCAGAGGGTCGGGGGTTCGAATCCCTCAGCGCCCACTCAACAGACAATAATCCGCGTCTCCGCATAAAGCATTCCCCGATAAAGATCGGGCGCTTAGCTCAGCTGGTTCAGAGCATCTGCCTTACAAGCAGAGGGTCGGGGGTTCGAATCCCTCAGCGCCCACTCAAGCCTCCATTTTCGGAGGCTTTTTTCATCTCCTGCCGAAATTCAGATTCCGGATTACGGGGAGGAATAATTTAATGAATTCAAGTTTTTACTAATTTTGTCTTACATATAGCATATATACCACGCAAATGTAATTAACCGATTTTATTATATCGTCGATAAGACGAAGATTAAACAATCTCTTACAAACATGACTACACATCTCACTTACGAGTGTGTGAGTAAGATTCATTTTATAACAAATCGGTATTTACATAATGGGTATTATTGTAAACAATCTGTCGTACGTGCTTCAGGATGGCACCACAATCTTAAACCATATAAGTTTCTCAATAAGTTCCAAGACAAAATGTGCTCTCATAGGCGCCAACGGTTGTGGAAAATCCACTTTAATAAATATACTACATGGAATTCTGGCTCCAACCGAGGGCGATATATCGTTAAGTGACACTCCTTATCTTGTACCACAGCATTATGGCCAATACAATGATTATACAGTAGGAGAGGCTCTTGGCATACAGGATAAACTGACCGCATTAAAATCGATACTGTCGGGCGACTCATCCAACGAGGCTTTTGAAATTCTTGGAGACTGCTGGACAATAGAGGACGATGCACGCAATGCTCTTGACTCATGGGGCTTGGGGCATGTGCATCATAATACTGTTTTTAGCAACCTGAGTGGCGGCGAAAAGACAAAAGCTTTTCTTGCAGGCATATCCCTGCATAATCCGCGTATCATCCTTATGGATGAACCGACCAATCATCTTGACGAGGAAGCGCGCGCAGTTCTTTATGATTTTATAGACCGCTATAATGGAGCACTGCTCGTGGTCAGCCACGACAGGACTTTGTTAGACAGATTTCCGGACATTATCGAAGTGTCGGGAAACGGAGCTCGCCGTTTTCCTATGAGTTTTGGCGAGTATCTTGAAACGATAGGAAATGAAAACGCGGCATTGGCGGAAAACGCGGAAGCACTAAAAAAAGAACTGCGGAAAGCCAAAGCAAAGGCTCGGAAAGTAGCTGAACAGCAACAGAAACAAGATGCACGCGGACGCCATCACAGCGAGCAAAAAGGACTTGCCAGAATATCAATGGGCAATCTCAAAAATCAAGCCGAAAATTGTACTGCAAAGCTAAGCGGTATTCACAACGAAAAAATCAGCGACTTGTCGAAGAAAGTCTCGGAGGCAACGTCAATGATTAATGACCCCGACCGCATGGCTGTGGACTTTTGCTCATCACAAACCCATGCCGGCAAAGTTCTTATAGAATCAAGATGCCTCAACCACTCATATACAGGCAACGACAATCTATGGAATGACAGCCTCGATTTTGTAATACGTAGCGGCGACAGAATTCAAGTCACCGGAAGCAACGGATCAGGCAAAAGCACCCTCATGAGAATCATTATGGGCAATCTGCTTCCTTCCGACGGAAGCATATACCGTGCCGATAATTTGAAATGCGTGTATCTTGACCAAGAATATTCTCTGATTGACAACAACATGACCATTGCCGAACAGGTTCAACGCTTTAACAGACATTCATTACCCGAGCACGAACTCAATATACGCCTCAACCGCTTCCTGTTTCCGGCATCATCATGGCATAAACCGTGCTCAGCACTCAGTGGTGGAGAAAAAATGCGTCTTTCTCTGTGTTGCCTGATGGTAGCCGACAGCACTCCTGATATAATAATAGCGGATGAGCCGACAAACAATCTTGATTTATTTAATCAGGAGGTATTGACCGAGACTCTTGAGAAATATACCGGAACGCTTATAGTAATCAGCCACGATTCATATTTTGTCAAACAACTATCATTGACTTCCCGGATAAAGCTATGACAGCCCACAATATGCATCTAACTACCGTCAATAATGCAATCCTGTATTTTTGTTGTTTAAGAATATCTATTCAATTGGAAGGTTATGCTGTTTCAAAAAACTAAGTTTATCCCAATATCCTCTCTGGTATACGATAAGGTCATCCTTGAAATGGAAGAATCCGCAGCCCCGAAGCCCAAGCGGATCTTTCCACTCCATTATCGCCCATTCCCCATCTTCAAAAATGTTTTCAACGATACAAACCATTTTAGTCTTTGCAAACTCGTCAGCAAACATCTGGCGTATAGCTTCTTTCCCTACTACAGGATCATTAGCAACCTGATGGTTTACAGCATCATCTGCATATAATGCGGCAATTCCCGCCACATCTGATGCATTGAAGCAACCAATCCACTTTTTTAAAACTTCTTTTGGTCTCATTTTATCTAACTTGTCAATCATTCTTATAATGTCAATGACATCTCACATTGTTTTCCCGACGGCTTAATGTCGATAGTATCAAGGTTACATTATGTGCCATTGGCGTTCATATGTTTCTGACGATTCGACATTATGGTGTCGAAGTTATCACGACCCCAGTTTATGAGGGCCTCGATATGAGGCAAAAGAGTTCTGCCGAAATCCGTCACCGAGTATTCCGTGCGTGGCGGCACGTCGGGAAACAGCTCCCGACTGATTATGCCGTCGGCGGTAAGCTGCCTGAGCACCTGCGACAGCACCTTCTCCGATACTGACGGTATATTGCGGTACAACTCGTTGAAGCGCACCCTACCGTTCTCTGAAATCTTCACGAGAACAACCAGCGCCCACTTATTGCCAAGCCATTCGAGCATCGGAGCCGCCTTGCAGTATTTGTAATCCAACTTTTTTGCCATATCAGGTCATCCAAAAGAAACTGACAATGAGCGAAACTAACTTTCAGGTAAGGGTCAAACCAATTGGTAAGTTATTGTTTCAGCTATTATATCCTTCTAATTTTGCAATACAAATATAAACATCAGTGGGCGAGAGCACATGCCGACAAATCCGAAACACAGCACAAAGCACTCTGGCTCACAACAAAATTAACAATTTTCATCGAGATATGATATTTCCAGAGTTACATTTCACAGGACAGGTATGGCGACCGCCTTACGAGGCAAACTCGCAGTTGCTGCAACTTACTTCCGGCTGCACTTGGCACAGATGCAAGTTCTGCAGCCTTTATCACGGCACTCCGTTCCGTATGTCACCGTTATCGGAAGTGGAGGAAGACTTGAAAGTTATCCGTCAGTGGCAACCACGAGTCCGGCGAGTTTATCTCACGGGTGCAAACCCATTCGCATTGAGTTACAACAAACTTATGGATGTGGCACTGCTGTTGAGAAAATATCTTCCCCATATGGTTTCGTTCGGTATGTTCGCCCGAGTCACCGATATCACTCCAAAATCAGTAGATGAACTGAAGAATCTCCACCATCTGAAACTCGACAGCATCAACATCGGTATCGAAACGGCTCACGACCCTACTTTGGAGAGAATGGACAAAGGCTACCACGCCTCCGACATTCTTGAACAACTGTCAAAACTTGACGAAGCCGGAATACGCTATAATGTTTTTTACCTAAACGGACTCGGGGGTAAAAACAACGGCGAGGCCAGTGCGATAGCCACTGCCGAAGTACTCAACCTGCTCCATCCATGCATCATTAACATAGTGTCACTGACCATCTTCCCGGAATCAAAGCTATACAAGGAAGTTTTAGACGGCACATATGTCGAAGAACCGGAGATAGAGCGCCTGATAGAGATGCGGACACTTATTGACCGGCTGAACATAAAAGTCAACCTGCTCGGTCACCATATTTCCAATACGGTACCAATAACCGGAGCATTGCCGGATGACAAAACTGCAATACTCCGTGAGTTTGACAAATCAATAGCGCAGTTTCCGGAAATGGAACTGAAAGCCTATCGTAACAGCATACGTCATCTGTAAAGATCCAAGGGCTGCATCCAGCCCTGTTCATTCGCCATCTTCTGGTTGCGATAAGCCTTTTCTGCTTCTTGTCAACACACCATATATTGTTGTGCGCCATTATGACAAGGCGCATCCTCAATGCCACATCGTGTTCAGCCGTGTTGACAATGCCGGAAAGATTCTTACACAGACCACCAACTTCAAGAAGAACGAGCGTGTCTGCAAGGATTTTAATCTGAAGCATAGTCTGATGCAGGGAAAGAGCAAACTCAATACCGATGTTTCCAAACTCCGAGGAAAGGAAAAAGTCCGCTATCAGCTTGTCCGCGACATTGCAAGCGTCTATATCACTCCATCTGTTACCGACTGGAATTCATATGTTGACCTGTTGCGTAGGAATGGCATAACAGTGCGTGAGAAAATTGGGAAGTCAGGGCGCGTCAATCTTTATTACGGAGTTGGCAAGCACGAGTTCTGGTACAAGAAACTTGATCCATTTCTCACCCGCGAGAATCTTGAACAGAAATTCAAGGAGCGCAGGGAAAAACAGCAAGCGGAAAAGGCGCAACCCCGGACATCGCAACAACCACAACGGCAGTCACAGCCTCAAACACGACCCAAGCCGCAGTCCAAGGCACAGCCCAAGCCAAAGCAGCCTGACCCGATAGTCATACCACCATTGCCGGATGTTGTATGCGGTGTAAAAATTGACCGTCTGCGGCAACAAGCCTATCAGGAGGGCAAGTTCATAAGCATAGGAATTTGCGACCCCGGCGGCGTTGTGCCTCTTACCCATTGGATATGGTATGATTTCGACAAACGAGAACCTGTAATAAGCCGGGCATATCCATCCTACCACAAAATCCCCGAAGCGTTCCAGCGACAGTTGGCGGCAAAGCAATCCCCCGCATCGTCATCGCAAGGTGCCGGAATCCGGTTCTCATCTCCTTCTCTCGGTGGAAATATTCCCGAAGAACAAGGCTTCGCCCACGGTGACGGAGTTCCGGACGACTTCAAGCACTTCCTTGAAATGCACCCCGGCATGAGCTTCGAAGAAGCCCTGCACCGTTTCCGAGACGAGCAGAAAGACAACCTACGCCGCAAAGGTATACGTTTACATTAAGCAAATAAGAGTCGCTGAATGCAGTCCATTTCAGCGACTCTTATTAATTATATGAGATAGTGGTTGAGTGAATACAAATTAGTCCGTTTCCAACGAGCATCTGAATCTCCATCATAGGCATCCAATGGGTCAGTATACTCATTATTATTTATATGGTCCTCATATGGTGACTCATAATCTGCCTCTGGAGTTATGTTTTCTATATTTACAACCCCTATCGTATATTCCCAAGCATCAACTATTTGGTCATATTTAGGCTCTGCCAAAACTTTTCCATCTGTATCAATGACACCGAATTTACCATTCTTCTCAATCAATAGTCGATTATAAGCAAACAGATAAATCCCATCATATATATTGGGTAGTATAATTTCACCTTTATAATTCAATAAGCCCTTATATTTACTACTTGATCCATATGAGTTTGGCAAATATTGAATTTGACGGAGAGGGCACAATTTCATTTGGCTTAATTGTCTTTCCAAACACAAAAAGATTTCCTAATCCATATTCTGTAGAAGAATCTTTGAAGTATCCATAAATAACCATATCTTTAGCCAAAAGGAATTCATAAGAATCTGTATAAAGGATATTGCATTGAGCTGGTTCGCAACATCCGTCAGATTAATCGCTCCGTTAATTTCGATGTATTCCATAAATAATTAGATTTATTTATCTTTTATTTTCCCAATTTTGCTCAATCTTTCAAATATGGTTGTGCCGGTAAGTCGTTGATACCGATTAAGTCCCTTAATTAGCCCACTCCCAAACTCTTTATGTATAAAAGTCATTACACTAAACATAGGACTGTTATATAGCGTTAAGGCATAATTCATGTCCGTCTGACATAATGTCTCCCTATCTGAACGCCCATCCATCACACAAGCATTTAATCGATTGAATTGTTGCTGATAATAATGGGCAGTTTTAGCAAATATATTTTCTTGAATTTTTTGCTTAATTTGTAGTTGCTGTATTCTAACAGCTTGAGCGACCTCATAAAATTGTTCTATTTTAGCGAAATCAGAGGGGCTCAAACGTGAAGCATAAATATGTTTGTACTTATCCCAAGCATTTTCTTCAAAAATTGGGATAGAGTAATGTAGTTGTTGCTCGTTAATTGCTTCACCAGAAATTCCCTCAACTTTTAAATACTCAATGTTCTTCTCAATGTTCTTTATTTGAAGAATAAGTATTGTTGTTGCCGATTTTAGGCTTTTATGTTCCTTATTAAGGTATATAAAGAGTGTGACCAGTACTGTAATCACTAATATTATTGTCTGAAAGAAATTTGAATTCAAAAATTCTATCATGTCACTAAATGAGTTTTATGGTTCATTGTTTAATGCAAAGTTACGAATTTATTATGAGATTTTAACAATTAAACGTGGCGCCACTGCGAAATTTTGCGCTGAACCAGATGTACACCAGCATGAGCTTCGAGGAAGCCAAACGCCGCTTCAAGGACGAGCAGAAAGCAAAGCAGCTACGCAAGGGTCCCAAACTCCACTAAAACAATTGCCACCGAGAGAAAACTCCCGGTGGCTTTATTCTTATAAAGCATCTATATTCCCGGATTGTATATCTGGAATAGAACTTCGGATTTTCTCAATGGGCCAGTTCCACCATTGTATCTCCATAAGTTTCTTTATAACTTCCGGTACGAATCTTTTACGAATCTCTTTTGACGGTACACCGCCCACTATTGAATATGGCTCAACATCTTTGGTGACGACAGCTCTTGTCCCGATAATTGCACCGTCGCCGATAGTCACTCCCGCCATAATTACCGCATCGTAACCAATCCATACATCATTACCAATCACAATATCGTCTTTGCTGTCCCAAGCTGTGGCAACATCCGATTTCGGCAAATCCCACTCCTCAAAGAACAAAGGGAATGTATAGGTAGACAACGATTTAAGCGTATGATTGGCGCAGTTGAAAATAAACTTTGCACCGCAGGCTATCGAACAGAACTTACCGATAATAAGCCTGTCATTATTTATCGGATAATGATAGAGCACGTTGTTCTTCTCGAAGTCTCGCGGGTCATTCACAAAATCATTGTAGATGGTGAAGTCTCCGACCTCGATTGTAGGGCGTGTGACAACTGATTTCAGATACACTGTCTGATTATCATTGGAACGTGGATAAATTTTATTCTTGTCCATAGTTTAATCCTTTAACTGTTTGATAAGCCATGCCATATTTTCGCCGAGGTTGCGCATATTTGCCATGCCTTCGTCATCGCTGAGCACATCGCCGATATTCTTACCGTAAACTATATTCCAATAGGCCGAGCCAACGACAACCATCTCTTTATTGAGCATAGATGACCGTGTTGCCGTCCTTGCGTGAGCTTCCGTTAGTTCCGATTACTTTCATCTGTTGTATTTGCGTTTTATCTCATCGATTGACTTGCCGACGATACCGAAGTTTTCATCTGGCAACTCCTTAATTGTAACCGTAAAGAACTGCTCCGGGATATGTGTTATCTCGGAGGCTGTTTCTGTCAGCCGTTCAATCAGCTCTTTCTTCTGTTCAGCAGTCAACCGTCCGCTTTCGATTGATATGTATGGCATCGTAAGAATTATTAGAGTTTGTTTTTGCTCCCGAGGTTATAAGGACAGATGTCTCTACATTTATGGCAAGATATTTTCCATGTTTTTTGTTCCTCGTCATCGCCAAATGCATGGTTCCAGCAATCAAGTTGCTTTAGTTCTGATTCAGACAGAGCGTTAATCGGACAGACATCGGCACATAAATTGCAGTTGTTGCATATTGGAGCGAGAAGCGGGTCTGGTTCAAATTCATGCTCAGATAACACAGCTCCCAGCCATACCATACTGCCATATTCAGGTGTAATCAGCAAGGAATGTCTGCCTATTGTCCCTATTCCTGCTGCCTGTGCGGCATGTTTCTGAGATACTATTGAACGGAATCTATTGGTTGAAGAGTCCCAAAGACTCTCATTGGTTGGTATCGGGACGCAGACTATTTCATGTTTCTCCATCTCAATACAGAAATCCATGGCAATAGCATCCAGTTTGGGTGTCATGGAATTTCTGACATGAGTGTAAGGTACGGCTGATTTGCACCTAAGTGTCCCGACTGGAAACCGGCACGCAAAAGATATGACTGATTGGCACGAGGGCATCACATCTAAGGGATGGAATCCTTTTGGTGCACCATCGAACCGGTCAATAGAGGCCACGCCACACAAATCTGCACCCAACGTAAACAGTATATTCTTAATTTCTATCTTATCCATTATTTCTGTAGACTTTTATTTCCTTTTTATCGTCTGACATTTACGTTTCGTCATTTCTTCGGCGAAAGCATGTTCGCCATGGTCGCGGATATAGCGGATGCAAGCCGGACAGTCTGATTTGAAAAGAAAGGCGAATATCTTCCCTATGAAATTAGAATATATCTTACACTCATTCACATTCTTGGAGCATTCAGCGCAAGTGTGGTACCCCCTACCCTCGACGCAAGACCTTATCTTACACCATGTTGCCTTCACATTCTCATGACAACCGAGACATTTGTCCGACAGATACTTTCGGCACGCGCCGCAGTAAAGGCCGCACGCCGCTATGAGTTCTTTGTTTGCTTCTATATTCTTCATATATCAAATGCACCACAGTCCGATGATGCAGGCTACAATAATACAGAAGCGTGGACTGCAACGCCACGTCTTAATTGGAGGTCGTAGGAAACCTTGGATACAGATGTAGAGATAGCAGCCCACGCCATATGCGTGAGAACCGCTATGCCATCTTTGTATCCTGAAAAGTTCCTACGTTTCCAATTACAAGAGAGCATACCGCTTCTTATTTTCAAAATGTCGTAGGCTGGCTAATGCCAACCCGACCACAAAGTTACGAAAATTTTATGAGATTTTAATGGTTGAGCGTGATGACCCGAAGAGATTTTGGACTTAGGTCACCGCAAAAGTCGGGTCAGCGGATTTTCCCGGTGGGCGACGTGGATGTATCGTGGTATAGTATTACCTTTGCATCATGAAATCGGAAAAACTGCTTCGAGCCATCCTGCCGGAGGTACTCATAGATAATTTTGAAGTCGATCGTATT
>Ga0209064_1000387_pt1 | contig 100483 bp, 85 predicted proteins | sample Inofromicrocosms_FD_187498 | JGI IMG/M metagenome (GOLD analysis project Ga0209064, IMG submission 187498) | Mouse cecum microbial communities from Vienna, Austria - Inoculum for glucosamine and mucus D2O microcosms (SPAdes) (version 2) | ecosystem: Host-associated > Mammals > Digestive system...
TTTTACATTCCGGATAAGGCATAGTATTTTAGTTTTCCCTCTTGAAGTATTCTAAAAGAAAGATGCACAGCTGTTTATTGAGCCGCCTGATATACTCCACGCAACAGTCCCAATCAAAGGATACCGTTTCCTGCGTGTTGTTATGAACGTACAGTCCGACGTACACCTCATACAGTTTCAAAGGCGCGTTTGTAACGGCTTGGTTATACCGCTCGACCGTTTCCGTGACCTTGCTTGTCCCGATCGTTTCCGCCGCTTTCTCGAACTCCTTCTGCTTGGAATAATAGTAACGAATCGTCCGCAAATCTCTCCGTATTTCTTGAAGCGTCATACTTGTTCCTCCGACATCGTTTTCTGCAAGAACAGCAGCAGCCGCTTATTGAGTATCTGGATATACTCGGGCGTGTAGCATAGCTCGATCGACAGAGCTTCCTGCGTAAGATTGCGCGCATACAGACCGACGTAGATATCGTACAGTCTTGTGGGCGCGGACTGCATCACGGTATTGTAGCGTTTGGCTTTGCCTACGATATCGTTTGAGCCCACCACGCGGAAACCTTGCTCGAAGGCTTCCTTGCGTGAATAGTAGTAGCGGATGTCTTTCAGATCATCCCGAATTTGTTTTAACGTCAACATAGTTGACCTCCCGTTTATTAAGATAGAGTTTACACCCTTCACCTAATAGCCACGGAAACGTCCATTTTGGGGTATGTCACGATAAAATATTTTTTAATTTTTTCACCGCATTATAAAAATAGTCCCGCACTGTATACGTGCCGAGACCTAATTTTTCTCCGATTTCGCGGAAGGACATTCCGTCCGATATTCTTAATAATACAACCCTTCGTTGCTTGTCCGTTAATTTATGTAATGCATTCCGTATTTCTTCGGACAACTCTCTCCTCTCGATTTCTTCCGAAACTTTTGCTTGCGGATCGGGAACGTCGAACCCGTGTTCCAAGGACTTGTCCAACGACTGATGCCGCCGCGTTTACTTCCGCTCAATTAAAGCGTCTTTGTGTTCCATTTCTTCATATTCCGCCGCAAATTCTTCCGTTACTTCGATATCTTCACAATGTCCGTCCACAAATCGGTATGTAATAAATGCCATGAAACCCTCCGATATTGATTTTTGTTAAAAATCGCTATCGGCGGATTTCGCCTTATATATAAAAAACGCCCCCGACAGCGTTGCAATACGCCGCCGAGGCACGGAACGGTTAAAAAGCCGAGCAAAGCAAATTAACCTTCCGTTAAGGAAGGCATATTGCTCTGCTGCCGGCTTGTATCTTTTTTTCGGATTTTAGCTCTTAACAGTAGAATCAGCCTCTTCCGATTATGGATGTCGTCACACCCCGTGGGGGCTAAATTCATACTATCATTTTTATTATCGCAAAAAATGAATTTTTTTGCCGAAATTACGCTAATAACCGCGAAAATATTAAATTTTATTACTATGAATTTTTACGTTCGACAAGTACGGTATCGTCCTTGATCTCCACATGAAGAAAATTGCCGCATTTCGAGCATTTGATAAACGTATCCGTCCCGTTTTTCCCATGCACCAAAGTCGTCTTGCAATGAGGACAACAGGCATAATAATATCCTTCAATGATCGATTTATGATTTTCTCTCAATTCCGACATTTTATTGTTCCTTTCCTTTCATTTCATTATTTTACTGTAAAACAACTCGTTCGCCCTTTTCAACATAGCGGGGAAATCGGAAAGGTTCATCTTCTTTTCCCCGTCGCGGAACCACGCCATAAAGCCGAGCGTCTTTGGCTCGTTCTTCATCCAAGCGATTTCACTACCCGTGAAGATTCCGCCGAACACCTCATTGAACGCCTTCACCGCCTTGGGATTGTCGAACACCTCCGTCACGTAGCTTTCGGGCGTGAACGGCTCGCTGTCTAAATCCTCCCATTCGCGCTCGAATTCGAAATAGCGACCCGTTGCTTTTATCGGCTGTTCGTTCGGCAGAACGATCTCCGCTTTTACGCCATCGGGGATTTCTACCGTATATGTAATCTTGCCGTCCTTTTGCTCATAGTTTGAAATAATTTTTCCGTTTACGCTGTCGTATTCGGATTTGAATGCCGCAAGTCCCTTGCAGGGATTGGGCGCGATCCTTATTTTTTTGAACCCGGCTTCGAGCGGCTCGATTCCCGCGATTCTGCGGTAGACGAACTCCATGACGGAGCCGTAAGCATAATGGTTATAGCTGTTCATGCCGTCCGGATTGGGAGTGCCGTCCGGCATCAGACTGTTCCAACGCTCCCATACCGTCGTTGCACCCATGTCTACTTCATATAACCAACTCGGATATCCGTTGTTCAAGAGCACCCGCCGCGCCGTTTCAAAATTCCCGTTATCGGCAAGCGCAAACAATAAATACGGCGAGCCGATAAACCCCGTTACCATGCGGTAGCCGTGTTTGATCACGTTTTCGTTGAGCGTTTTTGCAAGGCTTGCCCGATGCGCTTCGGGCACGATATTGAAATTCAAAGCCAAAACCTGTGCCGTAACCGTATCTAGGCACAGTCTGCCGCCTACCGTAAAATACTCCTCCCGCACTCGTTTGAGATGCGTTTCGTACTTTTCTTGATAGATTCCTTCGTCGAGTTTTTCTCCCAACAGCTTTGCCGTTTCCGCAACGATTTTCAGCGAATGAACGTGTAGTATATTTACAATATAATACGAATCCGTTCTGCCGATAAACGTTTCGTTGCTCGTCTTTTCCTGATCGAGCGCCAGCCAATCGCCGAACTCGTGCCCCTTGCTCACAAGCCCGTCCGTCATCGTTCGCTCGCGTGCGGAAATAAACTTTTTCATCGCCGCATAATTATCCGCAAGAAAAGAAACGTCGCCGTACGTCTGATACAAGTTCCACGGCACCATCGTGATTACATCGCACCACATGGCGTCCGTGTGTTTCTCTTCCAAAACGTCGGGACAGACGTGCGGAATTTCGCCGCCCTCGCCTTGGTCGTTGCGCAAATCGGCAAGCCACTTTTTCATAAAGGCGCGGATATCGTAGTTATATGCCGCCGTCGTGCAGAAAGCGTTGATGTCCCCCGTCCAGCCTAAACGTTCATCGCGTTGCGGACAGTCGGTGGGAATATCCACAAAATTCCCCTTTTGCCCCCATATCACGTTGTCCATTAAACGGTTGAAGCGGTCGTTACTCGTGTGTATATGCCCCGTGCGCTTCATGTCCGTATACCGCACGATCGCCGTCACATTCTCTTGGGGCAACTCCGCGCCCGTCAGCTTCATATAGCGGAAGCCGTGGAAGGTAAATTCGGGAGAAAGCGTTCTTGCGCCCTTCACTGTGAACGTATCCGTCGCCTTTGCGCTTCTTAAATTATCGGTATAGAAATTCCCGTTCACCAAAATTTCTGCAAACTGCAACGTAAGCGTGCCGTTGAAATTTTCGGGCGTTCTGATTTCCACTACGCCCGCCATGTTTTGCCCGAAATCGTAAACAAGCTCACCCGCGGGCGTATGTATCACTTCTTTTACGGGCAATCTTTCGACATTGCGCACAGGCTCGGAAATCTGCGGCACAAGCACGCTCTTATCAAAGGCGACCTCGCACACGGTGAGCGGTTTGCACTCCGCCGTAAAGTCTTGCGTTTCGCCGTCGTAAATGCCGCTTGCGCGAATTACACTCTCCCGCGCCGTCCAACTTTCGTCCGTACTTACCGTTCTGTCCGCAAAAATCAAATCGGCGCAGACGGCGGATTGTTTTCCGTAAAAACTTCTCTTGCGCTCCCAAGTGAGCGGACCGCAATACCAGCCTTCGCCCACGGTGAGCGACAACACGTTTTCACCCTCTTTTAAGAGCGCCGTAACGTCGTACTCCTGCACCTGCAACATTTTATTGTACGAGGTCCAGCCGGGGGTTAAGTAAGCATCGCCCACGCGCACGCCGTTGATTTCGGCAAAATATAAGCCGAGCGCCGTTACCTTTAAAACCGCACGTTCGCCCGCATGCGCCGTGAACCTCTTTTCAACGACGAACACGCCAACATTTTCTTTGACCCCGATAAAGTTACCTTTTAACATATTCATTCCTTTTTAACAACAAAATAAAGCAGCCGCCCTGCACGCTGCGGGCACGAAAATGAAGATATGCACCCGTATCCGTTTGATACCAATCGGAAAACGGCACGCGGTCGGGCGATTCTTTTAAAAATTTTGCAATGGGTGCCAACAGCTTTTCCCTTTTCGACTCGTCATCCGTAAGGAATGCGACCCAGCACAGCCAATCGCTCTTTGTGTACGTTTCGCGGTTGTCGAGCGGGGTGCCGAACCCGTTTACTCTTTGCAGATAGCAGTCGATTTCCCTCTCGAAAATTTCCTGCGAGAACAGATTTAAGTCCAGCAGTTTATCGAACGCAAAATTATATTTTAACGAGAACGTGCTATCGTCCTCATCCCACGAAATGGGCATATGCGAAAACTTCTTTGCAAACGCCGTGATCTCTTCCGCAAACGCTTCCGCCGTGTTGCGGTATTTTTCCGCAAGCCCCGCTTTCCCCGCCGCTTTTACAAGCTCTGCGTAGCATGCAATGCCTACGGTAGCTTTGATTGCAAGATTGAGATTGTTTTTCATGTGTCCCGCAAAGTCGTCTGTGCAGAGCTGTTCTTCGGGCTTCAAGCCGTATTTGACGAGATACTCCACCCACTTCTCCGCCAAATCGAAGTTCTCCGCAAAGAAAGAACTATCGCCGTCGCGCTCATAGCAAGCGTACTGCATAATGAGCAAGTTGGCGCATTCTTCAACGGGCATCTGGTCTTTCAAATCGTAAACGTCGTAATCGGCAGGTAAAAGGTAAAACGGAAACCAGGTCTCTTCGTTTTCTTTCTGAATGAGATTGCCCAAAAACTTACTCTTATCCTGATTAAATCCGTACACGTGCCCGCAGCAATGCGGATAAGTGCCCGCGTCGTGCGGGGCAAAATCGTATTTCCAGACGGGCATCCGCGCAAACTTTATAATCGGGCGCATCATGCCCTTGATAAGCTCCGTGTTATAGAGCAAGAACAGCGGCACGGACGGATAGCTGACGTCTACCGTGGCGATACAACCGTTGGAGCCGCACTCCTTGGAAAGAAACAAAAGGTTCCCCGCACCGTCTTTTACGATTTTATGCGCAGACATGGTCTGCCGCAAAGCGGCGCAGAGAATATCGTAATAATCTTTTCCGAAAGGCTTCGCCCGTTCCTTCAAGTCCTCGTTAAAGGAAAAAAGCCGTTCGTCTATTATTTTGTATTCGCGCCACACCGTTTGCAACGCTTGCAAAATCGTATGATCCTGCAAGTAATATCCCTTACGGAAATCGCCGAAATAATCGATGGAAACGATATCGTCGAAGCCGAGTAAAACAACGCCCTTTTGCGCGTGATTAAAAGTGCCGAGATACCGTTCTTCTTTTGCATTCGTAAACTGTTTATTCCCGCCCGCGAGATAGGCGGCAAGGTCTGTTTCGTCGAGAATGAAGCTCTCTTCGCCCGCCAGATACCAATACCCCCAATCGGCGCCGATGAGATCGCCGTTGTTCGAAAGCGGCTTTTGCCGTCTCAATCCGAAAAACGCGCTCTCGAAACCGTTGCCTTTTACAACGCCGCCGCGCACGCCGCGCTCTTGATTGCACGCATTGCTCGCGACGTCGTAGCTTATAAAGAGCGAAAGCTCGGCGTGTTCGTCGCCCTCGATCTCGTATTCCATATAGCACACGGGCATCGCGGTCAGCGTTAAATCGTCGGGCGGCAAAGGAGAAACGAATTTTACCGATAGCCTTGTTTGCCCCGCGCGGAATATGTAATCGGTCGTAAACGCCGTGACCTCCAGCCCCGTCTGTTCGGCGTTCAAAACTCCGCAGGCGGAAAAATCTGCGCCATTCCCTAAAAAGCAATACGTCTTGCCGTGCGTTTTCAAAAAGCCGTAGATCCGTTTTTCTTCGCCCCACCACGTTTGGGGAGTACTCTTATTCAGCTCTTCCGTAACGCTCCACAGCGAATAATTCGGGTCTTTTACGAATAACGGATAAGCAGGCAGCTTTCTTTCATTGCTCATTCTTCACCTCAATCAACAAGCTCAAAGTTCATTTTCAGACAGTCGCGGGAATTGCCGCCGACAAACAGCTCGAACGCGCCCGTTTCCGCTGCGTACTCCCCGCCGTCCGTATAATATTTCAGCATTTCTTCGGTAATTTCAAAGGAGATACGTCTCTCTTCTCCCGCTTTCAAAAAGACTTTTTCGTACCCTTTCAGTTCCTTTACGGGACGCACGACGGAAGCGAACAGGTCGCGGATATACCACTGTACCGTTTCATATCCGTCGCTGCTCCCGACGTTTTTCAAGTTCACGCTCGCCGTAATTTTCCCGCCGCGCTTCATCTTCGCAGCAGACAGTTTCAAATCGGAATACAAAAATTCGGTATACGACAGTCCGTAGCCGAACGGATAAAGCGGAGAATTATATTCGTCGTCGTAACCCGTGCGCCATTCTTCGCCGCTCAACGCCGAAGGCTTATCCTTCTTTTTCGGTCTGCCCGTCGAAAAACAGTTGTAATAAATCGGACACTGCCCCGACGAGCGCGGAAAACTCATCACCGTCTTTCCGCAGGGAATTGCTTTGCCGTAGAGCAGGTTTGCGATCCCGTTGCCGCCTTCCGTCCCCGGTTGCCAGACATATAAAATTGCATTGGCAAACTCTTCGATTTCGCTCAATACAAGCGGTCTTCCGCCGAATACGACGAGCACGAGCGGTTTTTTGAGTTTATGCAACTTTGCAATCAACTTACGCTGTATTTCGGGAATGCGGATGTCGGCGCGGGAATGTGCCTCGCCCGAGTTCATCATGTGTTCGCCCACGCAAGCCACGATACAATCGGCTTGCGCGCAAATACGCTCCGCCTCTTCGAATCCGCCCTCGTCCGTATCGAACAGCTTCCACGAACAGCCGTTCGCATACGGCACGGCGCGCTTTATGAGCTTTTCTACGCCCTCTTTTACGGTAACGCACTCCTCGATCCGCCCTTTCCCCGCCCAGTTCCCGATGATCTCGCGGGTAGACGCAAACGGACCGACAAGCGCAATCTTTGCATTTTCCTTTAACGGCAACACGCCGTTATTTTTCAACAACACGCTACCCTCTTCCACGGCTCTGCGAGAAAGAGCTCGCCCGCTTTCCGAAAGCGTCACTTCGGCCCGTTTTTGAAGATCGGTACTCCGCTCGGGATTTTCGTACATGCCCAGCTTGTTTTTGAGTTCCAAGACCCGCAAAACCGATTCGTCGAGCTTCTCTTCCGAAATCGCGCCCGTGCGGACAAGCTCGGGAAGATAGCTTGCATAAACCGACGAACCCATTTCGATATCGAGCCCGCTCTCGATTGCAATGCGTGCGCAGTCCCTGCCCGTCTCGCAATAGCCGTGCTCATGCAGCTCCTCCACCGCGCCGAAATCGGAAATGACCACGCCGTCAAATCCCCACTCCTTGCGCAACAGATCGAGCATGATTTCTTTATGCCCCAAAATCGGCTTGCCGTTCAAGAGGTTAAACGAACTCATGAACAATTCGGGTCGTTCTTCGAGGCACGCACGGTACGCCCGCAGATAATACTCGCGTAAATTTCGCTCGGAAATATCCGTCGTGTTGTATTCTCTGCCCGCCTCGGCGGCGCCGTAACCCGCAAAATGTTTGACGCAGCAGGCAATTCCGCCCTTATGATAACCGCGGATCATCGCCTTACCGACCTCCCCGATCCAATAAGAGTCCTCGCCCGCGCCTTCCATCACTCTGCCCCAGCGCGCGTCCCGTCCCAAATCGACCATAGGAGAGAAGGTAACGTCCACGCCGTCGCAGCTCGCCTCGGTTGCGGCAAATTCCGCACAGTCCTCGATAAGCGCCGTGTTAAATGTACACGCCATAGCAAGCGGCACGGGATAAATCGTACGGTATCCGTGAATCACGTCGAGCATGAACGGGAAAGGGTCGCTTATCCCCTTTTCCCGACGCGTCTTACGAATCGATTGCACCGTTTCGCCGTTCGGTGCATTTAAAATCGTGCCCGTGTGCCAAAGCGCCTCGCGGTCTATCCCGCCCAAATCGCACAACCCCGTTACCACCGCTTCCGCGCTCTCGTCGAGCTCATACACGGGATACTGCGTCAACTGCAATGCCTTCTCTTCGAGGCTCATCGCCGATACTAACTTTCTCAACTCTTTCTGTTCCATAAATCAGGATTCCCTTTTCAACACCAAAACCCCGTAGGGTGAAATGTGCGTTTTTCCCGAATAAGTCTTGCCCGTGATAAGGTCGGTATAATCGCCGTTCAAGATAATATATCCGCTTTTATTCTCGGTTTCTACGGCGATGATGCCGTGCTCTTTTCCCGTGCGCTCGGTGAGAATGACGTTCGCGCTCGCCTCGGCAATGGGGGCGCGGTTTACGAGCCGCAACAGATCTCCGTGAGAAATTACGCTGCCGACTAAAATGACCTTGCCCTTGCCAACCTTGCGCTCGGTAATCACCGAAAGCGGCGCGAACTCGCCCGCCGTATAGTGCGCAAGACTGTTTGTGCCGTCGTTGCATTCGTAGGCGTCATAGCACGTTGAAATGCCGCACTCGCCGTCGTTCGTCCACTGTGCCCTGAACACGTCGTTGTCGAGCGGCTTCTGGTATTTCGTGTATACGCCCGCAAGCTCCTCCAAAAAGCTGTAAGGCGCGTGCGTGTACCGCTTTACGTTTTCGTCCATGATGTCGGACATAGGTCCTACGATCCACGTGCCGCCCGTCTTCACCCATTCCGTGATGCGCTCTTTGAACCCGTTTTCGTCGGCGGTGGCAAGGAAGGGCGACACGATCACTTCGTACCCTTCTAAGCCGTGTTGCGTGTCTATAACGTCCACGTTATGATGACGGAACGCCGCGTAATATTTCTGCATGAGCGTTTCGCGGTAATTAAAATTTTTTAAGAGCGGCGCGCACTCCAAGTCGTTATACGCCGTGCTCGAATAGTGTAGCGCAATTTTGCTTTGAATGCAAGTACCTGTTAAAAATTCTTCGCACTTTTTAAAATCTTCGCTTGCGCGTTTCACTTCTTCGCTCACGCGGTAGCTTCTCCCCGCCGCAGAATACAGCGCGCCGTGCCCGATCTCATGTCCGTTGGGGTGTGCGCGGAACAGCCAATATAAGTTCATTTCCGCGCCCTTGGCAACGGGAAGCCATGTATTCGCATAGCAATTCCCCGCGGGGCGGTAGCCGCTCTCCGCATACTCGCTCCCGTTCCAGCCCACCTGCGTTTCCATGATCCGGAACGGTTTGTTTTTGATGCTCCGCACGAAATCGTAGGCGAACGCCGTGTCGGGCAGCCGTTCGGCGGTATCGTAATGGTTGTACTGCGCAACATCCAGCTTCTCGTTCAGTTTATAATAGCTCAGCGAATTGTGCTGCATCATATTCGTGCCTATGTTTTCGCAGCCGTAGTTATGTAAAATCTGCAACTGCTCTTCCGCGTAGCTCTTAATTTGCGCACACTGAAAATCCCGCCATGCCTTGCGCAAAGAGGGATGCCGCCACTGACGGGGATACGGCGGTTCCACTTCGTTAAACGAATCATAGCAAAGCGACCAGCGCGCCATACCCCATGCTTTGTTGAGGTTTTCCGTCGTCCCGAATTTTTCTTTTAAGTAGGCGCGGAAAGCGCGTTTGCAGTTCTCGCAATAGCACCCATCGGAATACGGAAACAATTCGTTATCGAGCTGCCAGCCGACGACGCCCTTATGCCCCGCGAACGTCTTTGCAAGCTCGGTGACGATACCGCGGTTCTTCTCGCGCGCGACGGTAGATGTCTTGCAGACGTGGCAACGAGACGATACGTCCGCCCGCACTAAATCGTGCATGATCATGCGCATTTCGGGATACTTGTTCAGCATCCATCGGGGCGGGGTTGCCGTGGGCGTGCAGAGCACCGTGAAAATGCCGTTTTCATAGAGCCTGTCTACAATGCGCACAAGCCACGATAAATCGAACTTGCCCTCTTCGGGTTCCATTTTACCCCAAGCAAATTCGCCGATCCGCAAGCAGTTCACGCCGACTTCTTTGCACCGCGCAATATCCTTTTCTAGTTCATCTTCGTCCCATAATTCGGGATAATACGCCGCGCCCAAATAAACTTTATCCATATTCCTTTCCTTTTTGATTTTGTCTTGTTGTCCTTTAACGAAAAGATTCTTCGACTCGCCGCAAGGTCGCGGCGGCTCAAAATGACAGGCTCTGCTTCTTTCCTTTTTAAAAACAGGGCAGCAGAAAGCCGCCCTGCAATTTGCATCCCGTTTTTTCCGTTTTATTCGGAAACCGTGTCGGAAACCGTTACAATCGACATATCCGAATAGACGTACGTTCCGCCCGCCGCGCTGAACCCGAGCTGCGCCGTGCTACCGTCTGCAAGACTTACCGTATAAACAGATTGCCATTTCCCGTCTATTTTTGCATACATCGTGGCACTGTTACCGTTACGGATAATTTGAATATCCACTCCTGCCGCAAACATTGCCTCGGTCAGAACCGTTTTATCCGAAGGTCCTCCGCCGCCAAAATCGGGATAATTAGCCAAATTTCCGAAACAGATTCCGTCGCCGCCTTTATCCCAAATCAAGAAACCCGCATTGGCGTTGTTATCGTTTTCTTTGGAAACCACGCGAATCCCAAAGCGCTCCGTCCAATTTCCTGCCAAAGTAGCCGTAATTTTGAAACGAACGATATAATTCGTGCTGTCGCCCAAAACATCGCCGACGTTCACATAGACTTCATCGCGTTTCCAATCATTATTATCCCACGTCGCCGCAACGGTAACGGATGTTTCGTCGTGCGATATGACGACGTTGCCTTGATCCGCAATTTTATGTTCGGTAACCTCGCCCTCTTTGCCCGTATACGTCCAAGCCGTGCTTATCGACTTGCTTACCGTAAGCGAATCGGCGGAGAAATTGACGACGAACATCGTACCGTTCACTTCTACGATAAAATCGCCGAAATAAGGAGATTCCAACGTAACATTACCCTGCGCGTCCGTCGTTTTGGAAACCGTTTCTCCGCGGGGATTGGTGAGGAGAACCGTCGTGCCCTCCGAAAGCGCGTTTCCTTCGCCGTCTTTCAGCGTAAGCGAGAACGTCTGATCTTCCGCCGGCTTTATGTCAAGCGCAACGTCCGTATATTCGAAGGTCCCCTGCGACACCGAGAAGCCGAGCGCACCGTAGCCGCCCGAGAGCGTCACTTCGGCGGAAACTTTTTCCCATTTCCCGCCGATCTTTGCATACAGCGTCACTTTATTCTGCTCGCGCACTGCCTTCATTTCAAGACCGTTTACAAACATGCTTGCATTTAAGGTGCTCGCGGCTTCTCCGCCGTTAGTGTTAAAATCGATCTTTCCGCGCAACGCGCCCACTTTAATCGCACCCTGATCCTGTTGGAAGAAGTAGAATCCGACCACGCTCTCGCCCGTTCCTTCCGTCAAACGAATACCGAAACGGTTTTCCCAACCGTTCGTACCCGTCATTTTCAGATTGAAATACAACGTATAGTTAACCGACCCGCCGAATGACGTGCCCGTATTTACGACGACCTCTTTCGACACGGGAAACGCTGCGGTGAAAGCGATCTTATCGTCGGTCGAGTCGTCCGTAAGTGTGCCGTTTGCCCAATTGCCGCTGCCTGCTACGACTTTAACGGAAGAAGCGGAGGAATATTCCCATTCGGGAAGAACAAGCGTCTCGATCGTCGCGGTTGTTCCCTCAAACGTGATTGTATACGTACCCGCATAACCTTCTACCTTAACGACGTAAGGAAGTCCCGCATATACGCCCGTCGTACCCGCAAGGGTGACGACGCCGTTTTCGCCCACCGTCGTTTGAATATCGGCAATTTCGCTCAAAACGTTCGAAATCTTTACGTTTGTACCTGTCGTAACCGCATTTCCGCTCTCATCCTTTAAGGTGAGCGCAACGCTCGTAATGGGACTAAGCTGAGGAATCGTAAGTTCTTCAAGCGAACTCAACGTGCCGTCCGGGTTGAAATACATATCGTCTATCGCAAGATACGCTTGATGCCCCGCCTCCGTCACAGAGGATGCCTTATATGACTCTTCGGTCATGCTTCCGTATTCGATATTCGAAAATTCCCATTTATGGCCGTTTATAAGCAAGCGGATATCGGTCTCCGCATTTTCGTCACATTCTGCAACGCCTGCGACGTTCATCACCTCTACCCACGCGCCGTCGAGTTTTAAGAACATACGAATATACGTCTTTGCGCGAACCATGCGAATCTGCAAGCCGTCGCCTTTGAGCGCCGCAGCAACCGCCGCGAAACGCCCTTCATTGGCATTATCCCAGCCGTAGAACGTTCCTTCCACTTCCTCCTTTCCGTCCGGAATATAATCCTTCGGCTGAATCGGGCAGACATACAAAGCGTCTGAGGGATTACCCTCTCCGTCGTTATGCCACTTTTTATCCATCATCATAAAGAACACGCCTTTCTTGTCCGCCATCTTCACGCCGACACGGGAAAGCGGGTTGAATCCGCTGTCGCCGACGTTCCCCTCGTACATGCTGTTATCGAGGAATTTCAGCGTGAAGGATATCGACACGTTCTTCGAACCCTGCACCTCGCTCGGAAGCGTGAGCTTTGCTTCGGTATAATCTTTCGTCGCATACGTTCCGTCGCTCAAAACGATGGTATGGTTTTTATCGTTCATCTTCGAAAGATCGACCGTACTCTTCTTATTATCGGGGATCTCGGGATCGGTCGTCGTTGTGCGCCGTCAGATCGATCTCGAACAAATTATCCACGGGCACGGTTTCGCCGCCGAATGCGAAATAAAACTCGATTCCGCTGTTCCAAGCCGTCGGTCTGCCTGCGCTGTATGAGATAGTAAACCCTTCGTCGACGTCGATTCCGAATAAAATGCCGTGCGGCGCGATCTCCGCCGTCGTTCTGAGCGTCGCCTCTCTGCCCTTCACGTTCTTATGTCCCACGAACCAACTCTTACTTTCGTAGAAAGATTCGTCGAGAACGCCGTCGAGGACGATCCCGTCGTCTATCTGCGCACCGCTCGTCGGCTTCTGTACGGGAGCGTAGCAATCCTGCGTGCCGATTACGTTGTATTGCGTTATTGTTTCTCCGCATGCCGTCAAAGCGAACAAGGAGCACAGACAGGCGGCGATTCCCAACGCCAACCGTTTTCTTGAATTCTTCATAACTCCCCTCCTTAAAGAACCTTGCCCATCACGGCGACTTCGGAAATCCCCACCTCAGTCTGCCCCTCAGGCACTTCCACCGTAAAACGGATCTTTTTCACTTTCGTCGCGGCAAACTCCGCATACACTCCTCCGCCGTAAGCCACCGCTTCCACAACCTTGTTGCCGTACATCAATTCAAACTCGTTAAATTTGAAATTGGATTGCTCGTCGATGTTCAACTCTTTGATAAAGTAGGTTTTCCCCTCCGATTCGAACTCGACGTTCTTGATTTTATAGAACACCTTTTCAAGGTTCTTGGAGTTGTAAATCATGAGTCCGCGAATCGTCTCATAGTCCGCAAACAAGAGCTCAAACGTCGTATCGCTTGTGATTTCCGTTTCGCGCACGTAGGTGTTCAAAAACTCCTGATTGAGCTTCATGTTATAAGAAAGCAAGCCGTCGTTGAGCCACTTTGTATCCGAACCATCGGCAAGCGTGCCGCTTATCACGGACACCGACTGTAATTTATCCGAAATATCGGCGTATTCCATTCCCTTTACAATAGCGGGCTGAGGGGTAACCGTGGGACCGTTGACGTACATAACGTCCAAATCTTCGCCGTTTCGATCCTTTATCGTAACGAACTTTACTTCGTCCACTGCCGTGTATCTGCCTTCGTCGGCATAAGGAACGGTGTGCTTGTGATAATAGATATACAGCTTTTCGCCGATATGGAAAAAGCAATGGTGTCCCGTACCCGAAGCAAGTTTGTTCCCTCCATCGTCGGCGCTGAGAATGAGTCCGTTCTCCGCCTGCGTCAGCTTCCTGAACCCTTCGGTCGGAGAATCGGACACGGCTTGCGCAACCGCATAAGTGGGATCCATAAACCCGTTAACGGAGTAGGTAAGGTAATACTTTTTGTTTTCTGCATTGTAATACATGCAGGGACCTTCGTTTACCTTATTCGTTCTCATTTCAAAGTCGGACGTTTCGACCGCTTCGCCCCTTTGCGCCTTTTCGTAATCCTCAACCGTATAATAACCGCAACGCGCGATCACCTTGGTCGTTTCGGGAAGCGGTTTCAGCCAATTCTCCATCTCCATGATGAGAATGGGCGAAGGCTGCCGCTCGTGATTGAAAATGAGATATTTCTTTTTGGTGACGGGATCGACGAAGGGACTTGCGTCGATATTGTTGCACAGCTTATCCGAATTTTCGGGAATGCGCTCGGGCATGATCTTATGCCACGCCCGATTCGTTTCGATCGGCTCGAAGAGCATATATTTAAGATAATCGCAGGTATAGCCGTAATCGCCCGCATCAATCGTGCGCACGTTCTCTTCGCCGCAACTCTTTGCATCGGTGAAATCGACCATCTTAAAGGGTCCCGCGGGGCTTGACGACGTTGCCACAAAGAGCGAGTGTACGTTATCCGTATTGCCGTTTTCGTCCTTTTCCTTGTTGTAGCCATCCGAAGTCGCGTAGCCCGGAAAGCACATACTGAAAAAGAAATAGTACGTTCCGTTGTTCACGCCGTCATCCGTGGGATCGTCGTATACGACCTCGGGCGCCCATGCCGCCGTCCAACCGATATTTTCCAAAATGATGCCGCAGGGGATCCAAAAATCGAGATCGGAGGAACGGTAAGCGGAAAACTGATGGGCTCCGCCCGTACCGTAGCGGTAATAAAATCCGTCTATTGCCGTATTATCGAGAATGAACGGATCACCCGCGCCGTTGTTCACGTCGTTCCTGCGCCAAAGCTCGGAACTATAAACGGGCTTCTCCGCCCCTTCCTCGTACGTCGTTCCGTCATAATACGGTATTTCGTATACCGTCTTTTTCTCCGTTTTGCCGCAGCCCGCCAAAGAAGCGCACACCGTTACGACGCCGAGCGCAACCGCTGCCGCTTTCAAATATTGTTTCATAAATTTCCTCCCGATTTAACCTTTTACACTCCCCACCGTAATGCCCTCGATAAAAAATTTCTGGACAAAAGCGTAGAGAATGAGAAGCGGCAACATCGACATCAGCGCCGCCGCGCAAGCCACGTTGTTATATCCGCCCGCGCCCGTAATATAGGAAACGAGCTGGTTCAAAGCAAGCTGCAACGTCCATAGCTGCTTTTGATTGGCGAGATAGATGAGCGCGCCCGAATAATTATTGTAGCCGCCGACGAACGCAAAGAGAAACTGCGAAAGAAAGATAGGCGTCGACAGCGGAAGTACGATCTTAAAAAAGATGCCGAAAAAGCCCATGCCGTCGATCTTCGCCGCCTCCAACACCCCGTCCGGAAGCGCTTTCAAATAGGGATAGATGAAGAAAATCGTGCCCGCGCTCCCGAACAATCCCGGAATAATCATGGGAAGCACCGAAGCGCCGCCCGTCGTCCAACCGAGTTGGGCAAAGAATAAATACCCTGTAATACCAGCCGAAACGGGAATGGTCATCATGAAAATGATGGAAGCAAAAAACTTACTCTTCCCGGGGAAATCGTATTTCGCATATGCGTATGCCGCAAGTCCGCTTATCATCAGCCCGACGACGGAAGGTAGCAGCGTCTGCCACATGGTGTTGATGAACCCGAGCAGCAACGACGGCACGCCGTTCGTCTTGTTGGGGTCGAATTCAAATACCATACGGTATCCCTCGCCTGAAAGTTCAGACGGAAACCACACGAATCCCGTCGTCGACGCGATTTCCGCATCCGACGTAAAAGAAGTGAGGATGATAACCATAAACGGCAGAAAAAGAAGCAGAAAATACGCAATCAAACCAAAATAAATGCCGATTTTGGAATAAATGTTTTTTGCCTTTGCCGAGGTGAATTTATCGAATGTTTTCGTCATCCCAAATTATCCTCCGCTCTCTTTCTCAATCTCAGAAACAAATAGGCTCCCGCAAAATTGATGATTGCCGTCATCCAATTCATCACCGACGCATAATCCATGTGCGAGAACGACATTCCTTGAATATAGTTATAATACGCAAGCGTCAAGCCCATATCCTCGGGACCCGCCGTGCCGCCAAACCCCACAGGCGCCATGACCTGTGCCGCATCGAAGGTTGCAAGCCCGCCTTGCCAACCCGCCAAAGCGAGAAAGAGAATCATCGGCGCGATCTGCGGCAGAGTTATGTGAAAATACTGTTTCCAGGCGTTTGCCCCGTCGATTTTCGCCGCCTCGTAAAGCGTGGGATCGACCCCGATGAACGCCGTCGTAATCATAACGATGCCGTATCCGGGCGACTGCCAAACGATGACGGTAAAGATACACCAAGTGAGATACTTCGGATCGCCGCGCCAGTTGATATTCGTATTGAAAATGGTATTGAGCACGCCGTCGTCGCCCGTCAAAAACATTTGATTCCACATGATCGTAACCGCTACGATCGAGCAAATATAGGGTACGAAATACAACGTTTGCATGAGTCGCGAGCCCTTGACCTTGGTCTTGATGAGCGTTGCTATCACAAGCGCAATGAAAAGCGATAAAAACTGTGCGCAAGTGAGCCAAAGCGTAATGCCGAGCGCCTTTAAGTATTTTGCATCGTGGAAAAACTTGACGAAATGCGCAAAGTTATTCCACTTCATCGTCGAAATTTGATTGTGCTGAATATCCGTAAACATCGACGCAAGCGAGATCGCCACGGGAAAGGCGTTAAAGAAAACGTAACCGATAATCGGAATCGATACGACGATCCAGCACCACAGCCACTCTCTGCGGAATTTGTGTTTCCGTTTAACGGGCTTTTCGCCACGAACGGCATCGCCTGCGTCGATTCTCCCTTCGCTTGAAGATAACGCCGTCTTATTTTCCATAGCGCTTACCTCCCGTTGATGATAATTGCCGTTTTCGCGACGTCTTCGCTTGCTCTTTTTTCGTTTGCCGCCAAAAATTCGCTAACCGTCATCGTGCCCTCGCGCACGTTATCGTTATAATCTCCCGACCATCTGTTCACCCATTCGCCGTTTTCGAAATATGCCCAATCGCCGATATCGCCGTTGACGGCGGCTTGCGCAAACGCCGTAAAATTGTAATCGTTCGACAGCGCGGGATAATCGTTTAGCGTCACGCCTTTGCGGACGGGCGCAAGACAATTCGTCTTGGCGAGAATTTTTTGCCCCTCCGCCCCGCAAGCCCAGCTGATAAATTTCCAGGACGCGTCGAATTTTTGCGGATCGGAATTTTTGGGAATGACGAGATAGCTGTACGACGCCGAATTTATTCTTTTTCCTACGATTTCCGTGCCGTCCTGCGTTTTGATTTCACCCGTATATTCCTTACCCGTTTCGCTTGCGCTATCACCGTCATATTTCTTTCCGATAACCTTCAAATACTCGTTTTGAAACGAATTATTCCCGTTGTAATACACGCTTCCGCCCTCGTATTCGCGGTACTGCTGTTCGGGCGCAACGTCAAATCCCGTTCTCATGTTGCGGCTGAAACGGGTAAATTCGTCCAAAAACAGGTTGGTCATTGCAACCTTGCCGCTCGTAAAATTACCGATACGTTCCATATCGGAAGGACAAACGCCGTAGCCTTGAACGTCACCCTCCACCGGTCCGCTCTTTGAGGTGCAAAGGAATTCGATCTGAGAATCGTATTGAGAAGGCAACGCATAAAGCCCTTCCAACGCCTCGATATCCTTCTGTTTTATCTTATCCTCATAGGATACGATCTCGCCCGCATGATACTCCGTTCCGTTCACGGTTACGTCCTTTACCGCAAGGTAATTATCCGTTTTGTCCATAAGCGTAAAATTATATTTCTCGCCGTCCCAACCCACGACGTCGCCGCCGACCGACCAGCCGTAGGAAAACCACCATGCGCTCACGTATCCGTATTGACTCGGCGAATCGCTATTATAAGACGAAGTGAACATCTTGGAAAGATACCGCTTTTCTTCCCAGTTCATGGGGATTTTATTGTTGAATACTTTATAGACCGTTTCACCTGCCAAGTTGGTCGAAGAAACCGCCGTATCGAAAGGTTTTACCGCGTATTCCGCGTAGCCGTGAGGCTGCAAATTCGGATATTTCGTTTTCAAATTCTCCTCGGCGCAGGAAACGATATTGATTTTTTGCGACGTAAAATGATTTTTATTGTAGTAGATAACGGCGGGTGCGCACCCGAACGGCAACGCCTGCAAATCCTGCCCTTCGCCCGCGATATATTTTTCGCCGCCGATTGTCAGTCGGGCGGAATTTAACGCTCCCGTCGTAAAATCGGATAAATCGTAATTATCGTTCTTTACGTACTCATTCAAATTAACGAACAAACCGTCCATTGCAATATCTTTGAAAACCGTTTCGTCCGTCACGGCAACGTTGTATTCGCAAGTTCCCTCATAGGTTGTACGGGTTGTGCCGACTCCCGAAACTTGCGTGGGATTGACCTTCACCTTATCGATTTGCCCCTGCGTATCGTTATACGTCTTAACAAGTTCGTAAAACGTAGGGTTCGCATACATATCTGCTTCATATACAAAGGTAATGCCGGTAAATCCCTCCGGCGTATCATCGCCGCAGCCCGCCAACATTCCCGCCGAACCGACGCACATACAAGCGCCGATCGCCATCGCCAAAATTTTTCCAGCTTTTCTCATAACAATTCTCCTTATTCATATATTCAACGGAAAAATTTCCGTAATGAATTTTACCTGAAAAACATACCCTTTTCTTTTAACCACAAAAACGGATCTTCGCTTATCTTTCGCTTTTTGTACTCCTGCGGAGATATGTCTTTTATGCTTTTGAAAACCCGCGAAAAATAGGCTACGTCCTGAAATCCCGCAATATGGGCAACCTCTTCAATCGAAGAATCCGATTTTTGTATCCGCTCGCAAGCAACAGAAATGCGGTAAGAGTTGATATATTCCACAGGCGACATGGAAAGCATTTCCGCAAAAAAGCGATTGTAGGAACGAATCGAAAGTCCGAATAATTTCGTAATCATCTCGCTTGTAAGGTCGGAAACCCAATTGTTATTCAGATAAATCAGAATATCCCGCAATAGTTTTTTGTTCTTTGTGGCTTTGGGCGGAAGCTTGATTGCCTGTTCCTGATCGATAAACTTTCCCAAAACCAACATGAAGTAAGCCGAACAGCGCAGTTGTTGCGTTTCGCTTGCATCGTAAGATTCGTACATATTGCGCATCAGCATGATAAATTCGTTAAAGTCTCTTACGTGCTTTACGACATTATCTTTTTCGAACCCGCAAAGAGAAAGCAGTTCGTCAAGCCCCGCCCCGCTGAATTCTACCCAAATATAAGACCACGGATCGCTTCTATCCGGAAAATACTTATATTCTTCCTTTTCATAGAGCAAGAAAGCATTGTTTTTGGTGATATCGTATGTTTTTCCGGTTTTATCGACCAGCGTGCCTCTGCCGAACAATACAAAATGCAATGCATAACACGGACGCACGCAATTCGTCGGACTCTTGTTGGGGGCGCAAAATTCCTGTCCAACTTTTTTGATATCGATACAAATATCCGTATCTTTTATTAAATTGCTGTTTAATTTTATTTCCACCTTTAAGCACCCCCTCCGATTTATAGTTTAATGATTCAAATAACAACAGTCAATAAAAGCTTTTTAATTTGGCTAAAAAATCCAAATTCCAAATTTTTCCATCCTCACGTTCGCGCATCATTATACAAAAAACTACCCCTTTTTTCAAAATAAAAAATACCGCCCTCACACGAGAACGGTATTCCCTATTTCATGCGGCTCTCGATATTGCTACATATCACCATTTCTCATAAAGGGAAATTGAGAGCTCACACTACAAGGCGTAGTATGTCCCTTTATGAGTTTATTATTGGTAATATGTAGCTTTTTTATTATACCGCAAAAAGCCACACAAGTCAATCATTTACTTCCTTTTCTCTTTCGACGGGTGGTTGTATCGAAAAAGGCCTGCGCCGTGGAATATGAATTGAAATACGCCCGAATTTACAAGGGAAAAAACATTGCTTAAAACATTGTGTGAAAAGCCGTTCACGCAATGTTTTTTCTTTTTCCTTGACGGCTTGTCTTTTTTCGATTTTCGGTTTGGTTGTCGAAAGAGAAAAGTTCGACAAGGAGGTAATATTATGTATCAATCAATTAAAAGAAAAGTTGCAAGTTGTTTGGGTGTGTTGGGAAAGCGTCGGTACGGGCTTTCTAACAATCATGATCCCCCTACTGTATGCTGTGCGGTAGGAGGTATTTTATGGACACAGCAATGTACGCGCAACAGAACCGCTCGGAACACGGGACCACCACTACCCGTGTCGAAGTAATTTACGGCAAAAAATATATTGTCGTAAGTCATTATGCAGGTAAGAAAAATTACAGAAAAATTATCTGCGATCACGCTTTCAAACAAGCGCTTGCGGAAAACAAACAATCCGCATAATTACATAGGAGTGATTTAATATGCAAGCAAAGCTAAACAGCAAAGACTATATCGTGGGAATGTATTTAAGGCTTTCCCGCGACGACGAACGGCAGGGCGAATCCCTGTCTATCGAGAACCAAAAGGCTATCCTTTCGGAGTATATCGAAAAGCAAGGCTGGACGCTCCACGATATTTACGTGGACGACGGTATTTCGGGAACGACCTTCGACCGTCCGGGCGTAAAGAGATTACTCGATGATGCACAGCAAGGCGTTATCAATACGATCCTCGTCAAGGATATGAGCCGTTTCGGAAGAAATTATATCATGGTGGGACAGTATCTCGATTATGTGTTTCCGTTATACAACATACGCTTTATCGCTTTATCCGACAACATAGACACCGAGAATAAAGACACCGCCGCTATGGATATGATGCCGATCACCAATGTATTCAACGAATGGTGGTCTGCCGCTACGAGCAAGAAACTCCGTGCCGTGCGTCTCCAAAACGCAAAAAACGGAAAGAACGGTATGTCGCACTCTCCCTACGGTTATATCCTCGGAACGGACGAAAAACGAACGTTGCAGATAAACGAAGAAACTGCCCCTATTGTGGTTAGAATATTCGAAATGAGAGCAAGCGGTTTAACCCCGCGAAAAATAGCGGATATTCTGAACGCCGAACATATCCTTACACCCAACGATTACAGAATAGCGACGACGGGCGTAACCACAGTGAGAAACTCCACGCATTTATGGTGCACTTCCGTACTTCGCACACTCTTGGATAACCAAGCATACATAGGTAATTTGGTTCAGCACAAATCTACGACTATTTCGTATAAGAATCATAAATGGATATACCGTCCGAAAGAAGATTGGATCGTAACGGAAAACGCGCACGAGGCGATCATATCAAAAGAACTATGGAATAAAGTGAAAGAAGTCGAAAAAGCCGTGGGACACGGAAAACATACCCAACGCGGATTTATGCATCCGCTGTCGGGACTGATGTTCTGTGCGGACTGCGGCGCAAAAATGCGGCTCGGTTGGAATATGGAAAAAACAAAACGCACGGGCGAAGAAAAAGTCTACTTCAACTTTAACTGCGGAACGAAATCCCGCTTAGGTTCGTCCGCCTGTTTCAGTCATTTCATTACGGTATCCGTATTAGAACAAATCGTTTTAAACGACGTGAAGGATAAAGCCACAAGAATAATAGCCGACGAAGCGGAATTCAGACTGAGATATTTGGAACATACCGCCGCGCTTGCGAACAAAAAAGATGCCGACGTTCAAAAAGAATTACGCAAAGGCGAGAAACGTCTATTAGAGCTTGATAAACTAATTGAAAGCGCGTTTGAAGAAAAGGTTGCGGGTAAAATTCCCGAAAGCGTTTGCGTGCGGTTAATAGAAAAATACACCGCCGAGCAGTCCGAGCTGAAAGAACGCATAGCTTTTCTCAAACAGGGGCTCGAAGAAGCCGAGAAAGCCACGACGGACATCGACGAATTTATACGGCGGATGAAAAAGCACCTCTACGCTCCTAAACTCACGCGCGAGCTGTGCTTGGATCTATTCGAGAAGCTCATCATAGGCGGCAAAGAAACAGTTACTGGCAAGCCGCAAGAGGTTCATATCTACTACAAAGTCGATATTGACTCGATTTCATAGCCGTTTTACCCCTAAATACCGCCTAAAACACTATGTCCTTTTGAACTATCGGAAGGTATGGCTGAATACTACTCCGCCGAGCTTGCCGAAAAGGTTGTGCGTGGTATGACTGAAAACGTACTCAAAGGCATAAACAACGGCGGACAAATTACTTTCGGCTATAAGCTCAATGCGGAAAGAAAGTTCGAGCCGCACGAAACCTATGCGCCTATCCTTCAAGAGATATTTACAATGTACGCCGACGGGCATACCATTAAATACATAGTGGACTATCTTGACGGGAAGAAAATCCGCTCTTATCGTGGCGGCAAGATTAACGGCACGGGCGTTCAGCGTATGCTTTCCAACCGTAGGTATTTAGTCGAATACAAATTCCGTGATGTAATCGTACCGAACATTATTCCACCGCTTGTATCGGAAGATGTTTTCGAGAGAGTGCAACAGCGTTTGGCAAAAAACAAGAAAGCACCTGCAAGACATAAAGCCGAAGATGATTATTTACTTACCCTTAAACTTTTCTGTGGAAAATGCAATACTCATATGGTTGGTGAGAGCGGTATGGGAACTTCGAGAGTTTACCGTTACTACAAATGCGCTAACACAAAGAAAGTACATATCTGCGACAAGAAAGCCGTGCGAAAAGATTGGATAGAAGATTTAGTTGTTGAAAAAGCTATGAAAGTTCTGCACGACGATAAGTTAGTGGAATACCTTACCGAAAGAATTTTCGCATTGCAAGGCGAAGAAAATCCGAGAATACCGCACTTGAAAGGACAGCTTGCCGACACCGAAAAGCGCATAGAAAATCTTATGAACGCTATCGAGCAAGGTATTATCACGGACACGACGAAGGACAGACTTGCACAACTTGAAAGCAAAAAGAAAGAAATCGAAATCGCCATTTTGCAAGAAAAAATAAAAAAGCCCTTCCTTACGAAAGAACAAATACAATTCGGTATAGAGCGGTTCAGAAATCTTGATATTACCACGCTTGAAGGTAAGAGACGACTTATAGACGGGTTCGTGAACTCAATTTATCTGTACGACGATAAGTTTGATATAACTTTTAACTTCAAAGACGGAACGCAAACAGTATTCTTTTCCGAGCTTGAAGCAACAAAAAATTCGGATATTAAATCACTTGGTGCACCAACGTCCGACGGATAAAATCCGTCGGGCGTTTTATTATATTCGTTTCAACCGTTTAAGCGCTTGATATTGCTCAGAACGCTCTCTTCGAACCGCTTGATATACCCCGCAACGAAATCGGCAATATCGAGCGATTTGTCCTTGATGAGCGGCGTCAGATCCATAGCGTAATTTAACATGATATACGTATCGCAGGCATGGCTTTCGCAAAACGTTGCGTTCGCAACCCTGCGCCCCTCCGCCGCTAAATCGTACCGCTTGCCTCCCGCTATCTGGCTGTCGAACACGCCCGAAAGCGAACGGGATAAATTCGGGTGAGCGCTGCAATCCAAATACACCTTTTCGTCGTCGTTCAGCCAATCCAAGTTGCGCCAAACCTCGCAGCCGTACACCTTGTCCGGCTGTTCGCCTACGCCAAGTTCCCGCAATGCTTTGATTGCCTTTAACGCCGTGGCTACGTGCGTTTCGTGCTTATCCGCAAGGTTGTGGAGATAAACGTACTGCGGTTTCGTCTATCGTTTCTTCCGTAACACTCCGCAACGGGAGCATACGCCATAAATTCGATGTCGTCCTCGTGCGCCGCAATGCACAGATTCGCGGTACGTTCCTTTGAAAACTATCGTTGCATCCATTATAGCTTTTTTTCGTTCCTTCCGTCAATTCTTTTTTGCTTTTTAACGGGGCAACCGAGAACATAAAAAATGCGAATCGTTCATCCCGATTCGCATTTTTTTATAACGGATTTATTTTACTCGTTTCCGAAAAGATAGTTGATATAGTACTCGATCCTCTCTTCCCCTTGCAGAGCGGTGATTTGCCAATAGTATCGGTACGATTCCACTTGACATACCGCAAAAATCGAATATCTGTTCGCCGATTCCGTTATACGATATTTAATTTTAATGTCATTTACCGTCATTAGATTGGAACAGTCGTGAAACAAATTATATCGCTCAAAATCATCATTTGTTAAGCATATTCCAAGCTCAACAACATCATAATTGTCGGAGTCGAAATAAAGATAATGTTGTTCGATGATCGCAGGCTCGGAAGTTTCGGTTATACGATTAAGATATGACTGAGACGCATTTTGAAAGTACTTTATATTCAAATGATTTTGAGTAACGAACAAATCCGTGTCAAGCAAATCTTCCTTCGTCAAATCGACATCGGTATAATAGCGTATGACGGGTTTTTGGGGCTGTAAGCGATAGTATACGGGCACAAACACAGCCACGAAAACGCACGCAGCCAAACAGGAAAAGACGGTTGCGAGCTTCCATTTTTTTTTCGTTTTTTTCGGCTTGTCCGCATACAGTTTTTGCGCCAACGCCGCGGCGTCATCCGCCAAATCCGCCCTCGGCTCCACGCCGTTGGGTGCGTTGCGCAAAACCTCTTCGATTTTGTCTTTGTCCGTCATACCGCTCCTTATTTTTTAACTAACTGATTTCCACGACAAACGCATCGTCGATGTTGCCGTAATCGTTCATCTTGATATAGCCCTGATCTGCCATTGCGTTACAGCTCGACGCTTCCAAATACGTCTCCGTTAAAAACAACCGACCACTCTTATAATAATCCACCGTAAAGTAACCGTACACCATCATCATATGTCCCGCATCCACGGCTTCTTGGTATACTTTTCTATAAGTGGACTCTACTGTGAATCCGTAAACAAAATTATAGCCCGAAAGACACAGCACCGCCACCTGATTGTTATTAACCATCTGTTGGATCTTCGTCAGGTTAACCATTTTTGCATTTTGATGCACGGATTTATAATTGATATTATAACCCTGCTCGTTAACGTACCGCTTTAAGCCGCTCTTAAAATCGTCCTCCGTGGCGCCGGGGTAATTGACGTTTACGTTCATGTAGTTGTACAGCGTGGTATGTAGCGCGGGAATTTTTTCACGTTCAATATTCGGAAAATAAAAATATATACCCTTGACCGAAACACCGGGTTCAAAGTCCCTAATCAAGTTCGTATAGTAACGGTCGTAAAAGGCGACCACGTTGGTGCCTGCCGTAGAAGAGCAGCAATTGATCACGCCCGTGCCCCCGTTATGAAGGGACGGCGCGCACGATACGCGGTATTCGTTGTGCTCTACGTAATAGTCGTACTCTATCGTATAATCTGTCGATACGTGCGTGCCGCTGCCCTCGTAATACCCGTCGTCGCAATAGCGGGCGTGTGCCGTAGCCCTGCGCGCCATGCCGCCGTTTGCCGCGAGCAGCAACGCGCACAATCCGCACACCGCCCCCGTGAAAAGTTTGTGCTTTGTTTTTCTCATAATACGATTCTCCTCTTTTGTTTCTTACTGCATATACAACGATTAAAAAGGGGAATCGTTCACTTATTTCTCAAAAAACTTTTTTAATTTTAATAACACTTTGTCGGCGCGCTTTTTTACGGCGGATTTTGTGATATGTAGCAACTTTCCGATTTCCTCCAGCGTCATGCCGTACCAATAGATGTAAGTCATTAAATCGCGTTCCGACTCGGTTAAAATTTGAAATGCTTCCCGTATTGCCATCGCGTTTTCGTCGATGACGTATCCGCTCTCCTTTTCTTCGTACTTTTCTGTTCTGCTGCGGGAACGGCGCAGATAATCTTTCGCCGTGTTTTTTACAACCGTGTTCACCCACGCGTATGCATTTTTATTTTCCCGAAACGTTTTTGCCTGTATTACGATTTTTACCAACGAATCGTGTACGATATCTTCCGTGTCTGCGGGCTGCGCCGCATAGATTGCCGCAACGGTGTACATCACCTTTCCCAACGTTGCGTATAGTTCGCCGATTGCCGAAATTTTACCGTCTGCTATAGATTTTATCAATTTACCCAATGTTTGATTCGCAGTAGTTTCCATCGTTTTTCTTCAGCGCCAGTAGATTTCTCACCATCTCTTTCATGAATTCTTTTTCTGCCAACGTAAGCTGTAAGTACAAATTGTTAAATTCGAAATTGATTACTTGTTCCGTTTCCCTCACGCCGTTGGCAAAAAATTCAGACAGCGTTATGTTACACGCATTGCATATCATTTCCACATTCTGTATCGTAGGCATCCGATCCGTATTATAGTACTGATATATCATTCCCGTAGAAAAACCAGCTTCTTCGTTCAGCTTGCATTTCGACCAACCGCGTTCCTGTCTCAACTCGTCCAAGCGTTGCATAAGCCATTCTTTTTCCATGTTTTCACCGCCATTTGTGTACTTATTAGAATCATTATAAAGTTTTTCCCGTAAGAATATAAATTACAAATGATACAGTAATTTAGGTTGAATTGATATAATTTCCATAATTTTCCACCAACAGACAAATTTATATAAACAAAAAGCGTTCTATGTCGTTCAATATTGGAGGACGACAATGACCAAAGAAGAAGTACGCTATTTGCTAAGACGGTATCGGTACATATCGTGCGCGATTCAAAAAGAACATATATCGGCATTCATATCTATCAGCGGCAGAAAAGAACAAATCCCCATTACGAACGATATATTAAAATTTTCCGATACCGTATTGAAAACGTTGAAAAAAGTCAAGGATGATTTTTCAAGAACACTGCTCGAACATTGGGTTTTTCAGGGGGAAAGCGACGTCAATATCTACGTGCGCTACGGCATATCGCGCGGCACGTATTATACGATGAAAGAAGCGTTTATCGAACGGCTATTTTGTTTTTGCATTTTTCAAGGTCTGGTTACGGAGGACGAAATTTAATTCGCCGCTCCCGCCTTTCCCGCACGAAACAAACTTCCGTACCGCGCTACACCGGCTCGTCGAGCGCGGCGATTTGTTTCGCCATCTCCTTTAACCGTGCGGAACCTACCCGCTCGTTTCGGATCAATGCCCCTTGCAAACGCACAAAACAACCGTCTGCATACCGAATCTGTTCCGCAAGCCGATTGCGGATTTTTTCTTTTTTCTTAACGGAATGCTCCTGCGCGTACCAATCCAGCCATTCCACCGTGCGTTTGCGGCTGACGCGCAAAACGCCGATCGCGTCGCGCAATCGTTTCAAAGTGAAATCCGCGCCGCTCGACGAACTTGCACGGCACGGCGATTGCAGACGGGAAACCCCGCTTTTTTTAACGGCATCCGCCTCCGCAAGGGAATACACGAGGCTCTCGCCGACGGACTTTTCCACAAATTCCGCGCGCGGAATTTCGCCCGATTCCAACGGATATCCGTTAAAATACTTTACCCCGCAATCGGTGATTTCCACCGCAACGCAGCCGTCTCCGCGCCACGGCTGTTGTTTTGCGAAAAACTTTTCGCTTACGTACAGCAACATCAGATCGCCGTTGTTACGGCGCTGCGGCAGTCCGCGTTCCCTGCGGTGCGTAACCATTCCGTAACGCTCAGCGCAATCCTGTATCCGAGGAAGATACGGGAAGTTCGCGTAACAGACGGACGGCGTTTCGAACGCCGTTACGATTTCTTCCCACGGTAAGTAGCTCTCCGCATATAATGCGGGCAGTTCGGCATAGTCCTTGATCCATGCGCCGAAATAGGCTTCCACGCACGATAGAGCGTGTACTCTTCCAATGTCGATTATAGTCATATTCTTGCTCCGTCCTGCTTGTACCGCTTTTTCGGCCGCCGATTTATAACCGATATTATACACCCGTTCCGAAAACAAAAATCTGCTATTTTTCGACAAATTTCTACCTTTTTTCCGCAAATATACGCATACTTTTGCCAAAAGCGCGTTGAGCGTCGATCCCTCGTTTACAAGGAGAAAAAATTCTCCGTCGCTTCGCTCCTCCGATGAACAGGGCGGCGATAGCGCAAACCGAAAAAATACAAATCCCCCCGAAAGCACAAGCGCTTTCGAGGGGGTCAAAACGGATTCGTTCCGCTTTAATTCGCTTTCTTCACAAACAGCGACGCGTCTACGCTGCATATGGGGCATTCATAGCCCTCCGGCAGTTCTTCGCCGTAATATACGTAGCCGCATACCGTGCACACCCACGCCGTTTGTCCCTTCTCCGTCTTTACCCTTAACAGCTCTTCCTTGTGTTCCCGATAGTATCCGTAGCTCATCGGCGCTTCGTCGTTTAAAACGCTTCCCGCAATCATTCTGCCGATAAATAACGTATGCGTTTCGTTTTCGATCGCATCCACCTTTTCGAAAACGAGATACCCAAGCGTATCGTTCAGGGTCTTTACGCCCTCCACCTCGGTAACCGCAACGCCCTCGAATTTATTTACGTCGCGCGAGGACTGAAACCCGAACTGCTTGATCAGTTCTCCCGCGCCCTGCACCCCAAGTACGGAAAGCGCAAACTTCGAATTTTCGCGCATTAACTCGTTGGTGCGGTTCTTCTTCATCACCGCCACGGAAAACAACGGACTGTCGCCCCCGCTCACCTGAGAAACCGCGTCTACCACGCATCCGCCGCCCTCCGTCGTCAGTACGTACATACCCTGCGTTATCTTATGCGTAACCGTTAAATCCATCATCGAATCCTCTCCACGCTTATTGTTTTCCTTTTCTCTTCCGTTTATGCAATTCGTCTCTGATAGATTTCGCATTCGCATTGCACTTGGCTGTCGTCCGTAAGGATGATTTCGGAAACGGCGTCCGCCGTGATCCTGCCCGATTTGGGATTTTTTACCGAAAGCACCGTCCCCTTGATTTCCGCCTCCACCTCCGAATACTCGAAGGAAAGGTCGGTATCTGCCATTTCGCAGCCGACAAGCTTTAAATTTTTACAGTAGCACAGGGGCTGCGTACCGATGATCTTGCAGTTGATAAACGTCAGATTTTCCGAATACCAACCGAGATATTCACCCTTGACGACGGAATTTTTCACCGTAACGTTTTTACAGTGCCAGAACGCGTCCTTGGTGTCGAGCACACTGTTCTCAACCGTTGCGTTTTCGACGTACTGAAAGGAATACTTCCCCTTGAAATTCACGCCGTTCAAACGAAGATCCTGCGCCAGCAAGAATAAATATTCGCTCTGCACCGTCGTTTGGTTCAGCGTAACGTTACGGCTCTTCCAGCCGAATTCGGGAGAAACGATTTCCGAATTTTCTATCGTCGCTCCGTCGCACTCGCGCAACGCTTTAATGCCGTGCAGCTTACTGTCCGTAACGCGTATATCCGAAGAATACCACAGCGCCGCGCGGCAGTTTTCGGACATACTGCACCCCGAAAGCGTTACGCCTCCGTCGTGCCACAACGGATAACGCAGGTTCATAAAGCAGTTTTCAAGGACTATGTTTTTCGCTTCCTTTAACGCCGACTCGCCGTCCTCCGCACCGTCGAAAACACAATCGACGAGCTTGATATCCTTCGCAGCGTACAAGTCGCGTTCGTTGGGAAAACGCCGCCCCCGAATTTCTTTCATTCCCTGTTCCTCTTCCGTCGTGCCATTATATATACCACGAAACGGCGGAGTTTAAACGGAAAATCGAAAAACGGTTATCGAACCGATCTCCGCCCGCAGGCGAAGATTTATTTTTATTCTTCGGAATCGTCCGCGACTTCCTCGACGGGAACGTCCGCCGCAGTCTCTTCGGGCGTTGCGACTTCGGCTTCGTCGTCGCGTTCGGTAATGGCGACCGTCGCCACGATGCCGCTGCGCAGGCTCATCAATCTGACGCCGCGCGTATTCCGCCCGATTTGCGAAATGTCGGCGCCGTGCATACGGATGACGATGCCCACGGATGATACGAGCATGACGTCGAATTCGTCGCTGATAAGCTTCATGTTTACCAGCTTGCCCGTGCGCTCGTTGAACACGCCCGCCTTAATGCCCTTGCCGCCACGCGACTGGGCGCGGTATTCCTCGGGATCGGTGCGCTTGCCGTAGCCGTTTTCGGATACCGTAAGAATATCGTAGCCCTCGCGCACGATCAGCATATCCACTACCTCGTCGCCCTTGTCGAGACGGATGGCTTTGACCCCCATCGTATCGCGCCCCATCGGGCGCACGTCCTTTTCGGTAAAACGGATACACTTGCCCTTGCGGCTTGCCACCATGATGTCTTCGAAGCCCGTCGTAAACTTGACCGAGATCAGCTCGTCGTCGTCCGTAATCTTAATGGCGATTTTTCCGTTGCGGAGAATTTTCAAAAACTCACGCGTTGCGGTCTTTTTGATCAGCCCGCGCTTGGTCGCCATGATAAGATAGCCCGTTCTGCTCTTGCGCTCGGGCAGGATCGCGGTGATCTTTTCGCCCGTGTCCAGCGGGAGAATGTTGACGATCGCCCTGCCGCGCGCCATTCTGTTGGCCTCGGGGATTTCGTAGCCCTTGATCGAATACACCTTACCGCGGTTGGAGAAGAAGAGAATGGGCACGTGCGTGGAGCAGACGAACATCTGCTCGACGTAGTCGTCCTCCTTGGGCTTATGCCCTGTAATTCCCACGCCGCCGCGGTTCTGCGCGCGATACTCCACAACGGGGATACGCTTGATGTAGCCGCCGCTCGTCATGGAAATAACCACTTCCTCTTCGTCGATAAGATCCTCGTCCTCGATCGCGCCGTAATCGACGGAAATCTCCGTTTTGCGCTCGGACGGATATTTTGCTTTGATCGCAATCAGATCGTTCTTGATGATTTCGTACACGCGCGACTCGTTCGCCAGAATATCCTTTAAGTCGGCAATGGTTGCGCGCAAGGCTTCAAGCTCCTCTTTCAGCTTTTCGACCTCGAGGGAAGTTAACCGCTGCAAGCGCATTTCGAGAATAGCGTTCGCCTGTTTTTCCGACAGCTCGAACGCCGTAGTCAGGTTCTGCGTTGCCTCCACCTTATCTTTGGAGGTCTTGATGATGCGGATGACCTCGTCGATATTCGCAAGCGCAAGCACCAAGCCCTCGATGATGTGCGCGCGCTCCTCCGTCTTGGCGAGCTCGTAGCGGGTACGGCGGGTAATAACTTCCTTTTGGTGGTTGAGATAATAATAGAGAATATCGCGCAGATTGAGCACCTTGGGCTCGGTACCGTTTTCGATGAGCGCCAAGAGAATGATACCGTCGGAAATCTGCAGATTCGTATGCTTATAGAGGGAGTTCAGCACGACCTGCGCGTTCGCATCCTTCTTGCACTCGATAACGATACGCATACCGTCTCTGCCCGATTCCTCGCGAATGTCGGAAATACCTTCGAGCCGCTTGTCGCGCACCATGTTGGCGATCGTCTCGATGAGCTGCGCCTTATTTACCTGATAGGGAATTTCCGTAACGACGATGCGGCTTCTGAGATTGCCGCCCGTGCCGTGCTCTTCGATTTCGCACTTCGAACGGATAACGATGTTGCCCTGTCCCGTGCGGTACGCCTTGCGAATCCCGCTGCGCCCCATGATGATGCCGCCCGTAGGAAAATCGGGCGCGGGGATGTAATCCATGAGTTCGTCCACGGTGATGTCGGGATTGTCGATCATGGCAATCGTGCCGTCGATGACCTCCGCCAGATTGTGCGGGGGAATGTTCGTAGCCATACCGACCGCAATACCGTCCGACCCGTTAACGAGCAGATTGGGAAAGCGCGCCGTCAGTACGGCGGGTTCCATTTCGTTCCCGTCGAAATTGGGGAAGAAATCCACCGTATCTTTGTCCAGATCGCGCAACATTTCCGCCGCGAGCTTGGAAAGACGCGCTTCGGTATAACGCATCGCCGCAGGCGGGTCGCCGTCGACCGAACCGAAATTTCCGTGCCCGTCTACAAGGGGACAGTTGATCGTAAAGTCCTGCGCCAGACGCACGAGCGCGTCGTAAACCGACGAGTCGCCGTGCGGATGATATTTACCCAAGCAATCGCCGACGATACGCGCGCACTTCTTGTACGCTTTGTCGTTGTACAGCCCCATTTCGTGCATGGAAAAGAGGATCCTTCTGTGCACGGGCTTCAAGCCGTCGCGCACGTCGGGAATTGCGCGCGATTTGTTGACTGCCATTGCGTAGGCGATAAACGACTTTTTCAGCTCGTCGTCCACTTCGACGTCGAGAATTTTCGTCATTTCGAGCGTCTTTTTAAATTCTTCGGTAAGCTCGGGGCTCGTTTCTTTTTTCGCCATTTTTCTTTATCTCCCCTTAAATATCGAGGTCTTTGACCAAGGTTGCGTTCTCTTCGATGAACTGGCGGCGCAGCGCGGGACTCTCGCCCATGAGAATGGTAAACATTTTGTCCGCTTCCACCGCGTCCTTCATACTCACGCGGACGAGCGTGCGCGTCGCGGGGTTCATCGTCGTATCCCACAGCTGCTCGGTGCTCATTTCCCCCAAGCCCTTATAGCGCTGGTATTCGACCTTGTTGTTGTTCGCCGCATCGTACGCGATCTTCGCCTCCTCGTCGTACAGATACACGTCCTCCTTGCCCTTGACGCTCGCCTTATACAGGGGCGGCATGGCGGAATACACGTGCCCGTGTTCGATGAGCGGACGCATATAGCGGAACAGGAAGGTCAAAAACAAAATACGGATGTGCGCGCCGTCGACGTCCGCATCGGTCATGGAGATGATGCGGTCGTAGCGCAATTTACTCTCGTCGAAATCGTCTAAGATCCCGCAACCGAACGCCGTGATCATCGCTTTGATTTCCGCGTTTTCCAAAACGCGGTTGAGGCGTACCTTTTCCACGTTCAGAATTTTACCGCGCAAAGGCAGGATCGCCTGAAATCTTCTGTCCCGTCCCTGCTTGGCGGTGCCGCCTGCCGAGTCGCCCTCGACGATATAAATTTCGCACAGCTCGGGTCGCTTATCCGAACAGTCGGCAAGCTTTCCTGGAAGCGTCGTGCTTTCAAGCACACCCTTTCTGCGCGTCAGCTCTCTGGCGTTCCTCGCGGCGTCGCGCGCCTTCTGCGCCGTAATGCAGCGGAGCACGAGCTCGCGCGCCTCCTGCGGGTGCTCTTCGATGTAGGTACCGAACCGTTCGGCAACGCATTTGCTGACGAAGGTGCGGATAAACGAATTGTTCAGCTTATCCTTGGTCTGCGATTCGAACTGCGCGTTTTCGAGCTTGACGGACACGACGGCGGTAATGCCCTCGCGCACGTCCTCGCCCGTCAGACGGTCGCTGTCCTTTAAGATATTCAGCTTCCTGCCCGCATCGTTAATGACTTTCGTCAAAGCAAGCTTTAATCCATCGACGTGCGTGCCCCCGTCGATGGTGTTTACGTTGTTGGCGTAGGAATAGATGACCTCGTTATAGCCCTCGTTGTATTGCATGGCGATTTCGCACACCGTGGTGCCGTCCTGCTCCTCGAAATAGAGAGGCGCGGAAAAGAGCACCCCCGAACCGCGGTTGATTTCCTCGACGAGCTCGCGGATCCCCCCCTCGTAACGGAAGCGGTCGCTGCGCTCTTTTTCTCCGCGCTTGTCGCAAAGAGTGATTTCCAGTCCCTTGTTGAGGAACGCAAGCTCCTTCAAGCGCGCTTTCAGCGTATCGTATTTAAACACGATGGTTTCGAATATTTCCGCGTCGGGGAAGAAAGTAACCTTCGTTCCCGTCTTGTCCGTATCGCCGACGATCTGCAAGCTGCGCTGGGGCACGCCGCGGTTGTACACCTGCTTGTAAACGTGTCCGTTCTGGCTGATCTCCGCTTCCAGCCATTCGGAAAGCGCGTTTACGGCTTTCACGCCTACGCCGTGCAGACCGCTCGAAACCTTATATCCGGAATCGCCGCCAAACTTTCCGCCCGCGTTGACCTTGGTGAAAACGACCTCCACGGTGGATATCCCTTCCTTGGGATGGATCGCCGTGGGAATGCCGCGCCCGTTGTCCTCGACCGTGCACGAGCCGTCGGGATTGATGGTAACCTGCACGAGCGTGCAGTAGCCCGCAAGCGCTTCGTCGATCGAGTTGTCGACGACTTCGCTTACGAGGTGGTGCAGTCCCTTTTCGTCCGTGGAACTGATATACATTCCGGGACGCTTGCGGATATGCTCCAAGCCGTCGAGCACCTGAATTTGTTCCGCGCCGTACGCGGCTTCGACTTTTTCAGCCATACGAAAAACTCCCTAATTAGAATTCATGTTTTATTTCGCCGTTAAGCCTTTTGGCGACCTCGGCAACTCACGGAATTTGTTTTTGCTTCGACACGTCTTCCACGATTGGGCAAAGCCGTACAGAGCAAATCGCACCCACCGACCGTAAGGAAGGCGACAGGGCGTAGAAAAAACTTGCGAACCGCGCGCGTGTGCGCGCGCGTGAAAGAAAAACGGCGTTTTTTGCACCGTATACGGATATTGTAGCACGTTTTTAAAAAAAAGTACAGTGATTTTTCCAAGCGTTTGCAAAAAGAATGCAAAAAAGGCGCGTAATTTGCCCTCTGCGCGCCTTAAAATCTTTTTGCGGCGGCAGTTACACAACCCCGCTTGCGCCCGTCGCAGCGCGTCTTGGCTGCCTCACGGAAGGACGACGATGCGTCGTCATTCCGCCCCGCCATTGAAACAATCAGGGGGAGCAAGCAAAAGGGAGCAAATGCAAGCCTTCTTCTTATTCGAACACTTCCTCGGCAAGCTCGCGAACTGCGGACACGCTTTCCGCAGCAAACAGCCGCCGTTTGTATTCCGCCGCGCCCCGCGCACCCTTTAGATAAAACGCCGCCATCTTGCGCATGAACACCGTAGCAAACCGTTCGCCGAACAATTCTTCCGTTTCCTGCAATTGCGCTAAAAACAACTCCTTCATGGGCGCCGGCACGATTTCAGAAAACTCGCAGAACACCTGCGGGCGATAGAGCGCGGCGCGGGCGATCATCACCCCGTCCGCGCCCGTGCGCGCAATCATTTTTTCCGCGTCTTTTCTCGACCAGATTCCGCCGTTTGCAAATACAGGGATCTTTACCGCCCTCTTTGCCGCGGCGATTTCTTCGTAATCGGGCGCGCCCGCATAAACCATTTCGCGCGTTCTGCCGTGCACCGTAACCATGCACGCACCCGCGCCCTCGCACATCCGCGCAAATTCCGCAGTCGTCTTATTCTCTTCCGTAACGCCCGTACGGAATTTCACCGAAACGCGCTTGCCGCTCTTCACGCACGCAGCTATCACTTTTTCCGCCAGCTTCGGATTTTCCATCAACGCGCTTCCGTCGCCGTTTCTTATGATTTTTGGCATGGGGCAGCCCATGTTGATATCGATAAAATCGTAGGGGGCGAGCAGCTCGCTCGCGCACGCCTCGCGCATAATTTCCGGCTCGCTTCCGAAAATCTGCGCCGCCTTCGGAGACTCGTTGCCACAGTATAAAAGCTTTGCCGTCTCCCCGCTCCCGAAATGCAAGCCTTTCGCGCTGACCATTTCGGTATAAGTAAGCCCCGCGCCGAGCGATCGGCAAAGCCTGCGGAAAGGATAATTGGTGTACCCCGCAAGCGGTGCTAAAAATACGTTGTTCGGGCAGCGAATGCCCGCGACGTCAACGGGACGAAACATTCTTTTTTGCCTGCTTATAATACGCAGTCCGCTCTTCGTCGGAAAGCTCATGCACGTCCTTGCCGTCCGCAAGGACGAGCCTTTCCCATTCGGTGTATCGCTCGGCGACCTTTTTTACCGTGTCCAGAAGCGCCTGCTCGCTGTCTACCCCGAGCATATACGCCGTATGCATGAGTACCATTAAAAGATCGCCGAACTCCGAAGCGATCTGCGCCTTGTCACCGATCTTCACCGCCGCGGCAAGCTCCTTCGCCTCTTCGTCGAATTTTTTCTTACAGTTCGCGGGATTCTGATAATCCCATCCTCCCTTCGCCATACGTTTGACGATTTTCTGCGCGCGCAACAGCGCGGGGAAACACTGCGGGACGTCGTTCACCGCGTCCGAATATGTATTCTGATGCTTTTCCGTCATCTTGTTCTTTTCCCAGACGGAAAGCGCGCCGTCCGCGCCACTTGCGCTGTCGCTGCCGAACACGTGCGAATGGCGGGTGATCAGCTTTTGGCATACCCCGCTTATCATATCGGTTACGGTAAAGCGTCCGCGCTCCTCCTCGATGAGCGTATGGAAGAAGGCTTGCATCAACACGTCGCCCGCCTCCTCGCAGATTTTATCCGCGTCGTCCGCGTCGATGGCGTCCACCAACTCGTACGCTTCCTCGATGGCGTTGATACGGATGCTTTGATGCGTCTGCGCCCTGTCCCACGGACAACCGTCGGGCGCGCGCAGTCGCTTTAAAACGGCGGTGAAGTCCTCCGTATCGAAGCGCGTCTTTTTCAGGAGCGGCGTATCTGGCAGGACGAGCGCGCAGGACGAATCGTATTCCGCCTGCCTGTCCGCCTCGTAGAGCGCGATTTCCCGCTTTTCTCCGCCGCGAAAGAAGTACGCCTTTGCCTCGTCGCCGAAGCGTTCGCAAAGCACGAGCTTGACGTCGCCCGCCAAACTTCTGTCGTCCAAATCGTAAACGATCAGCGGCAGACTAAGCTTTGCGGACGGCGCGTCGTAGGCGGAAAGCGCGGTATAGCGTTCGAGCGCCGCGCGTGCGGCAATCTCCGCACACTTGCTTTTTCCCTCGATCACTTCCACGTCCTTGCGCTTGACGAGCACGCGCGCCGCTCTGTCCTCGCAAACGCCCCCGTCCACGCAATAGCAGAGGTTCGCGCCCTTAGCGCGCTTCAGGATTTCCGAAACGAGGTTCTGCGTCAGCGTGTCGAAATTGCGGCTGCGTCTGTACACCTCGGACAAATCCTCAAACGCGATTCCTTCCTCTTTCAAGCTTTCTGCGGACGGCAATTCCGCGTTGCGCAAGATCACCCTGTCCGCACTCTTCAACGCTTTCAGCGCGCGAAGCGTGAGATCGCCTTTTTCCGTTCCCAAACCGATGATTGTTATCACGTTTATCCCTTCCCGTCGTTTTCTTCCAAGTGTACCACGAATCGAGGAAAAAAGCAACCAGATAACAGGCGTTCGACGCGATTGCCGCTCCGCCGATGCCGAGCGCGGGGTTGCGCACCAGCGCCCATTGCAACGCGAATTTCACCGTTACGGCAACCGCCATGGAGTATGCCGCGTACCTCGCCCGTCCCATGCCCGTAAGGCAGGCGGAGAGCGTGTTGACGGCAGCAAGCGACACGGCGGAAACGGAAGTCAGGCGCACGAGGGAGACAAGCGTCGCCGCGTCCTCTTGGACCAACGTACCGTACAAAAGGCGCACGATGGGATTTGCGAAAAAGAATAGCCCGAGCGCGCACGGCACGGATAGCGCAAAGGTCAACAGGAGCGCGTATGCGGCGTTTCTGCGCCCGCCCTCGCGATCGCCCCGCGCCACCGCCGCAGACACCGAGGGGATCGCCGCCGCCACAAAGCCGCACGCAAGCGATGCAGGCAAGTCGATCAGTGCCGCCGCACCTCCCGACAGCAGCCCGTAGAGGGATACCGCCCGCCGCGTATAACGCGACATGAGTCTGACGACGAGAATACTGTCCGCCGTGCGCGACAGCGGCAGGAGCGCCGCAGAGAGCATAACGGGCACGACCGCGCTCAGAATGGCGGAGCGCGTCGTCTTTTTCAGCGTAACCGCACGCCGTTCCCCGCGGTAACGGCGCAGTAGATAGACGAGCGCGAACAGCTCGGAAACGGTTACCGCGCCGAGGGCGCACGTTGCCGCGCGCACGGGCTCGTCGGGAAAACGCGCAACAAACAGCAACCCCGCGCCCGCCTTGAACATCTGCTCCACGATTTCGGAAAAAGCGGTGGCTGACATTTCGCTCTTACCCTGAAAATAACCGCGCAGTACCGAAATGACCGCCACGAAAAAAACGGACGGCGCAAGGGCGAGATAGCAGGCGACAAGCGAGCGATCGCCCTGCAGCACACTCATAAAAGGTGCGAACAGACACATGAGAAGCGTACCCGTAAGCCCGATGAGAGCGAAGAGCGGCAGCGCGGTTTTTACGACGCTTTCGCCGCTTCGCCCGAGCGCACGTTCCCCCGCCACCGCCTTAGACAGCGCGGACGGGATCCCCGCCGAGGAAAAGGTTAAAAATAACAGAAAGAGCGGGTACGCCATCTGATACAGCCCCGTTCCGTACCCGCCGAGAAAGCCCGTGAGCGGAATCCTGTACGCCGCTCCGATGAGCTTGGAAAGCAACGAACCGAACGTCATCACCGCCGCGCCCTTTAAAAACGTTTTATGCTTCATAAATGTAAATCTTCTCACTTTTCTTGTTGCAAACAAAAAGAAACGCCGTAAGTCGCTAAGGTCGTAACGGCGCTTAACGGCGGTGAATCCCGCCGTGCACCGTTTCAACGTCAGCCTCACAGGATCCCGCTCGGCAGAACGGCATCGTCCCGCCCCCTCGTGCAATGGGAGAACCTGCGCGGCAGAGGGTGGGATCGTTATACGTTTCCGTAGACCTGTCCCTCCCCTCCCTTAAACGATAAGGGAGGGCAAGTGAGTGTGGTAGCGCAAGTACGTTCTCACTCGAATTGATTTGCGATAATATCCGCCGTCAGACGGGCGAGCTTGACCGCAGACGCTTCCATGACCGCGCCCTCTTCCGCAGAAAGCAGCAGCACCGCACCGAGACAGTCGCCGTTCGACACGATGGGCACCGCCACCTGTGCCGTATAATTGTTTTCGCCGTCCTCGGTAAGCGTGAGCATTTCGCCCCCCTCCGACTTATTGGCAAGATAATTTCTACGCGTATTCATAAGGTCGGTCAGCGCGGACGACACCGTCTTGCCGATCAACGCTTTTTTGTTCGTTCCCGCAGCGCTCAGCACCGAATCCGTGTCGGTAATGGCGGCGAGATATCCGCTCTGCTCATTCAGCGACTTTGCCGTGCCCTCAGCAAAGCGTTCGATGGACGCGATGGGCGAATACTTTTTCAGCATCAGCTCGTCGCGGTCGGTAAACAGCTCCAAGGGGTCGCCCTCGCGAATGCGAAGCGTCCTCCTGATTTCTTTGGGAATAACCACCCTTCCGAGTTCGTCGATTCTTCTTACGATTCCCGTTGCTTTCATTTTCCAAATCCTCCGTATACTGTCATTATGCGAAGTAGAAAAATTTCTATGCGGAAAAAATATCATATTTTAACAAAAAAGCCTTTCCCTTGCGGAAAGGCAAAATATCCAACGTATTTTACAAATCGAGCGTTTCTTTATAAAGCACGCTCTTGGGTACGCCGCGGTCGCGGGCGGCAAGTTTTAACGCCTCTTTCTTGTCGTACCCCTGCCCCATATACGCCGAAACGTGCTCGCGCACGGACAGCGCATTGAGCGGATTTTCCCGTTCGGGCGCGCCCTCCACCAACAGTACGTACTCGCCGCGCTTGTCGCCCGCCAAGCCCTCTTTCAGCGTAAACGGAACGCTCTCCTCGTGGATCTTCGTTATTTCCCGAACGGCGACGGCGCGGCGATCGCCGAACACCTCGTACATACACGAGGCGTAATCGTCCACGTCCTGCGGAGCGGCATGGAACACAAGCGTCTCGCGCGAATCGCGGTAGCGTTCGAGCGCTTTTACGCGCTCCCCCCTCTTGTCGGGCAAAAAGCCCGCAAAAGTGAACCTGTCCGCGCTCAGCCCCGACAGGACGAGAGCGCACAAAAAAGCGCACGCCCCCGGTAAAACGGTAAACCGTTCGCCCGCCTCGGCAAGCCGCTTTACGACCTCTGCGCCCGGATCGGATACGACGGGCATTCCCGCGTCCGATACGACGCATACCTCCCTCCCCTCGCGGGAAAGCGCGATGATCTTTTCCGCCGCCTCGCGTTCGTTGAACTTATGGCACGGGTACAGCGGCTTCTTGATGCCGTACGCCGAAAGCAGTTTGAGCGTATGGCGGGTATCTTCGCAAAAAATCGCGTCGGCGGCACGTAGCGTTTCGAGCGCGCGCAGCGTGATGTCCTTTAAGTTTCCGATCGGTGTCGCCACGAAATATATCATACGGTTGCCTCGTTCTTTTCATTTACCGCCTCGGGTAAAATTTCTATCCCCGATTTGCCGCCCTTGGTGCAGGCAAGCAACATCAGATAGGGCTTCAAGCCCTTTCTGCCCGAAACGAATTGCAGTTTTTTGGGTTCCAGCCCCGCGCTCTTGCACGCGAAAACGACGTCGGCGGCGCGGTCGGCACGGTGGCACAGAACGAACCTGCCCCCGAATTTCAGACAGCGTTTGGCGCTTTGGACGAGCTCTCCGAGCGAAAGTTCCAACTCCTTTCTGCACGCCGCTTTTCGGGGATTCGCATTTTCAAAGCCGCCCTTCTCGTAAGGAGGGTTACAGAAAATCAACGAAAACGCTTCGGTATAGTCTGCGGATATCTCCTGCACGCGCACGTTTTCCACGTGAAAATCCAGCCCGTTGAGGGCAAGCGTTTCTTCGTTCAGCTCTGCGAGCTCTTTTTGCATTTCGAAAAACGTAACGCTTTCGATCCCGGTATTTTCGGCATAGAAATGCAGTCCGACGATTCCGCTGCCTGCGCAGAAGTCGGCAACCCTTTCCCCTTTTTTCGCCGTTACAAACCTGCTTAAAAGCACCGAGTCGGAAGTGAAACGGTAAAGTTCGGTATCCTGTATGATTTTTAAATTACCGACGCCGAGATCCTCAACAACTTTCATGATTTTTATATAACGAAAAAAAGCGCGGAACTGTCCGCGCTTTTTTTAAGCCGTCTTACTCCGCTTTGATAGCGCCCGTAGGGCAGCCGTCTTCACAAGCGCCGCAATCGATGCACACGTCGGGATCGACAACGTAAATGTCGCCCGGCGCGATCGCTCCAACGGGACAGGTGTCCGCGCAAGCGCCGCAAGCAACGCATTCGTCCGTAATCTTGTGAGCCATAACAGTTACCTCCGTAAAATCTTACCATGTACTGGTAATTGTATTATACCACAAAAAAACAAATTCGTAAAGACTTTTCGCCAACTTTTTTATTTTTTAATCTTCGCCGTCGTCCTTGTCGCTTTCCGCGTTCTTCTTGAATTTCAAGTCGGAAATCGGAAAATCGCGATACACCGTCGCGCCGTCCTTTTCGATGCGCACGCGCACCGTCATCGAAAGCATATTCGTGGAGCACACCGTTCCCTTGCCTTCGGGCGTGCCCACCGTACCGCCGATCTTCGGCATCTGTTTGTACGCCTCCGCGTAATAATCGTTTTCGTACGACAAACAGCACATCAGCCGCCCGCAGAGCCCGCTCACCTTTCCGGGGTTCAGCGAAAGCCCCTGATTTTTTGCCATTTTGATGCTGACCCGACGGAAATCGGACATACTGCCCGCACAGCAACACGCTCTGCCGCAGGGCGCGATGCCGCCCAGCAGCCGCGTTTCGTCGCGCGCACCGATTTGCCTGAGCTCGATACGCACGTGGAAAACGGACGCCAGATCCTTGACGAGCTCACGGAAATCCACTCTGCCCTCCGCCGAAAAGCTGAACGTAACCTTATTTCCGTCAAAGGAAAATTCACAGTCTACGAGCTTCATCTGCAAATCGTGTTTTTCGATCTTTTCCTTGCAAATCCGCATTGCCTCGCCGCGCCGCTCTTCGTTGCGTCTGACCTGTGCTTCGTCCTTTTCGGTAGCAATGCGGATAATGGGCTTTAAGGGGGATACGATCGCCCCGTCATCCACATCCCGCTCGGGATCGACGACGACGGCGTATTCCAGCCCCTTAGCCGTTTCCACCACCACGCCCTGTCCCTTTTCGGGCGTAATCTTTCCCGCACTGAAATAGTAGGGCTTACAACCTTTTTTAAATTTAACCGCAACGACCTTTGCCATGTATGATCACCTCTGTTTTTGTTGTTTCGGGAATTTATCCCTTCCCCTCCCGTACTCTCAACGCGTAGACGTACAGGCACTGCGCAAAATTCGCGTTAAAGCCCGTTTCTCGCTCCGCCTCGGTAATAAGCTCCGCCGCATTCAGCAGCGCGCCCGCAGAGTACCGCCCCGCGCACGCCTCTATCTCCTTTCCGCCGAGCGCCGCGTACTTTCTTTGCCCCGTTCTGAATAAGAGCATATCGCGCACGGTCAGCCGAAGCGCCGCGAAAAACGCCTTTTTATCCTTTCTATCCCCCGCCGTGCGGCAGGTCTCTTCGAGCGCCTCCTCTTGAAACAGGGCAAGGGCAAGACGGAAATCCTCGCCGTCGCCCACAAGCTCCTCCGCCAGAGAATATACGCCCCCCGACGCCGCTGCCGCGCGCCGCAAGCCCTCTTCGCCCGCATGGTTGCGCTGCAATGCTTTCAGCACCGTCTCTTCCGAAAAGGGCGCGACCGTCAGCTTGCGTACACGCGATAAAACGGTGGGAAGCACCGCGCTTTCTCCCGTCGCGCCGATCAGAAAATACACGCCCTCGGGCGGTTCTTCGACGACCTTCAACAGCTTGTTCTGCACAAGCGCCGACGCCGCATCGAACGCGTCGAGCACGAACAGCTTTTTATCCTCTTCCACCGGGCGCAAAGCGCTTTCGTCGATAATCCGCGCCGCATCGTCCGCCGTAAGTTTATTGCCCTCTGCAGGCAAAACGATACAGTCGGAAAACGTCTCCGAATCGATGAGCCGCTCCGTCCGACCGCTGCTTTGAAAAAACGCTTTTGCGCATTCCTTTAACAGCGCGCGCAGATATTTGGCGTCGGGAAATACGATAAGCGTCGCGTGCGAGGGCTCTCTCATCGCCCGATATGCGGTTGTCGTGCGCAGCAGTTCTTTCACGCTTCCTCCATGAACACCGAAACCGTACCGTCTTTCAAGCCGAAGGTGTTTTCTGCCTGCGAAAGACGGCGCAACGTCTCCTCCGAAAACCGTTCGCCTCTTCTCACGAGCGGCACGCACGGGGGAAATATCCCCGCGTCCGCCGCCGCCGTCCTGCCCAGCGCCTGCATGAGGGGAACGCGCTCCGTCCGTTCGGATACGACGCCCGCGCGGCAAGCTTCTTCTTCCGCTTTCCCGCGCGGCAACCCTGTCAGTAGCCGTTCGAGTTTTTTTAACTCCCCCTTCTTGGTTGCGGGGGAACAGTAAAACATCAGATAGTTCCCGTCGTTGAATTCGGGATACACGCCGTGCAATTCGAGATACGTCTGCGCGTTCTTCGCCTCTCTTCCGAACGGCACGACGATCTTCGTCCAATCGTCGTTCTTGATCGCTCCGACGCGCACCTTCGTCTTCTCCGCAAGACGTTCGACGGCTTCGTTGCGCGGATACAGAATCGCTTCCTCCACGCTCTTTAAAATGGGATAGGAAGGAGAACTCGTACGGAAGAGCCCGACGCCCTCTTCGAGCGCGTCCGCCCATTCCTCGTTTGCGCTTACCGCCGCGCCCTGCGTGAACGCGGGTAGCGATTTATGCAGCCCGTCCACCCACATATCGGCATAGCGCCCCGCATACTTCTCGGTAAAATGCAGGTGCGCGCCGTGCGCGCCGTCGATAACGAGCGGCTTTTTCTGCCGCGTACAGATTTCGCGGGCGAACTCCAGATCGGGGAAAAACCCATAATAGTCGGGGGATATCAGAAGCAGCGCGTCCGCCTGCGCGAGCGCCTCCTCCGTCTCCTCCCGCTTGGGCTGTAAAAAAATCCCGTCCTTGCGGTGTGCGGGCGTGAATACCGTTTGCAAGCCCAGAATCTCACATCCGCCGAGCACGCTTCTGTGGCTGAACGGCGGACACGCCACGCGCTTTACGCCCCGTCGTCTGAGAGCATACAGCATAGCGTGCACGCCGCAGGTGCTGCCGTCCGTCAGATAAAAAGTCTGTGCCGCGCCCAAAATACGCGCCGCCTCGCGCCGGCTCTCGGCAATGACGCCGTGCGGTGAATACAGGTTGTCCGAATAACCGAGTTCGGTAATATCTTCCCCTGCGCGCTTGTGTCCGGGGGTGTGAAAAGACACGTGCTTTTTTTGCTCTTTCAGCATTTGTCCGATGGCGCCGCGTTTCATTCCTGCGCCGTATTGCCGTATGCCTTTAAGAGATACGCGATAAAATTCACCGTTTCATAGCGCAAATCGCCCTCGCGGTCGCCGTTGTCGAACAGCGTCAATACGATTTTTTCGGAGGATTTCACTTTCTCTCCCCCGACTTCGTCTTCATAAAAGAAAAGATTGCGCAAGTTCGTCAGATTCTCCATGCGAAACCCGATTTTATACACGTTTTCCTTCGTCGTTTCTTCGCCGATCAGAACCGTCGTCTTATATTCCGCATAGGGCAGCGTGCCGTCTTCTATCTTTTCCGATACCGTCAAATAGTCCGCTTTGAGTTTAATCAGTCGCTCGCGTTCGAGCTTGACGCCCGCTTCCTTCTGCTTCGCCTTGCGGAAGCGCTTATCGTTGCCGTTACGCGCCAAAAACGCTTCGCGCGTCTTTGCTTCGTCCGGCTCTTCCCGCGTCAGACCTGCGCCGAAAAACGCCTCAAGGTAGGCTTTGCAATCGTTTAAAAAGTCTTCGGGATTGAGGAACATGCCCATTTTTTCATACTGCGTTCCCCCATCTACCAGCCCCATCGCCGCTACGTCGTCCAAGCGGGAGGAGGTCGGATTCCCGTCCTTGTCCGTCGTCTTGTAGTCGGACACGAACATAACGCGTCCTTCGCCGGCGGAACGCCGCGCCGTGAATACCGCACCGCCGTAAATTCCGCCGTCGGAAAACACCTCGGTACCCGTGTTAAGGATATCGTACGAAAACGTGCCGTTCTTTGCGATCGTATCGCCGAACTTCGCGTAGTCCCCGCCCGTGGAAAGACCGTTATACGCATAAACCATATACGTCTGTCCGTCGGTAGCCCGCGTTGCGATCATGGTAAAAAAAAGAGCGAGCGCAAGCGCCGCCGCCGCAATGGCGGCAAGAATTTTCAGCCAATCGTACGAAAGCATGTTCGAAAGCCGTTGTTTGGTAATGCGTGCGTCCATAAAGCCCCCCGTTTACGTATCGTTTTTTGTTGTAAACCGTTGCGCGAATTTATTTCGCGCGTCGGCTTACAACCTTAATCGTCTTACGAAACGTTCTTTCGTGCGAAAGAACGTTTCGTGATTTACTTCTTCGGTTTCATCGTCGGGAAGAGCAGCACGTCGCGGATGCTTGCGCTGTCGGTCAACAACATAACGAGGCGGTCGACACCGAAGCCCAGCCCGCCTGTCGGCGGCATACCGTGTTCGAGCGCATCCAAAAAGTCCTCGTCCACTTCCGCGTTCGCGCCCTTCGCGCGCTTCTTTTCTGCCTGCGCGCTCATGCGGGCGCGCTGGTCAATGGGGTCGTTCAGCTCGGAAAACGCGTTGCCCAGCTCCATGCCCATCGCGAAATATTCGAAACGTTCCGTCATAAGAGGATCGCTCGGCTTACGCTTTGCAAGCGGCGAAATCTCTACGGGATAATCATAAATAAAGGTAGGCGTTATCAACTTGTCCTCGACGTATTTATCGAAGAACGCCGCCAGGATATAACCCTTGGTGTCCTTTCCCTCTTCGAGCTCGACACCCTTTTCCTTCGCAACCGCCTTCGCCTCTTCGTCGGAAGAAATCGCGGAAAAATCGACGCTCGAATAGGTTTTTACCGCTTCCGTCATCGTCATGCGCTTCCACTGCCCGAAGTCGAGCTCCTGCCCCTGATATACGAATTTCGTCGTACCGAGGGTTTCGAGGGCGACCGTGCGATACAGATCCTCAACAAAGTTCATCACGTCGATATAGTCCCAATATGCGCGGTAAACCTCCACCGTGGTAAACTCGGGATTGTGCGAAGAGTCCATGCCCTCGTTGCGGAAAATCCTGCCCATCTCGTATACGCGTTCGAAGCCGCCGACGATCAAACGCTTTAAGTACAGCTCCGTTTCGATACGCAAATACATATCGAGGTCGAGCGCGTTGTGGTGCGTCTTAAACGGGCGCGCGTCCGCCCCGATTTCGAGCGGCAGAAGAATGGGCGTGTCCGCTTCGATAAAGCCGTGCGTATCGAGATAGCCGCGAATGGAACGGATGATCGCCGCGCGGCGGAAGAAAGTCTTGCGCACGTCCTCGTTCATAATGAGGTCGACGTGCCTGAGACGGTACTTCATGTCTACGTTCGTAAGCCCGTTGTGCTTTTCGGGCAGAGGCAAGAGCGCCTTCGACAGCATTTCGAGGTGCGTTGCGTGAATCGTAACCTCCCCCGTCTGCGTCTTGAACACGGTACCGCGGACGCCGACGATGTCGCCGATGTCGTAGTCCTTTTTATACGCGGCGTAAACGTCCTCGCCCACGTCCTGTCGGGTAATGTACAACTGAATCTGCCCGTCGCGGTCGGAGATATGGGAAAAGGACGCCTTGCCCATAATGCGGCGGGACATCAGTCTGCCCGCAACGGACACCGTCTTTCCCTCGTACGCCCCGTAATTTTCTTTGACGGCTACGGACGACGCATCCGTCCCGTACTTCGTCTTCTGATAGGGATCGTTCCCTTCGGATACGAGCTTCTTTAACTTTTCACGGCGGACGAGCGCCTGCTCGGCAAGCTGCTCTTCCTGCGTCTTATTCTCTTCCATGTTTTTCCTTTTATTCTATCTTTAAAATTTTAAGTCTGTATTCGCCGTTGGGCGCCTTCACCGTTACGGTTTCGCCCTTTTTGCGGCGCAAGAGCGCCGCGCCGACGGGGGATTCGTTGGAGATGATTCCCTTCATCGCGTCCGCCTCGGTGGTACCCATGATCGTGTAAACCGTCCGTTCCTCCATATCTTCGTCGTAAACGGTAACGACGGAACCGATATGCACGAGCGAATTGTCCTCGGACTCCTCGATAATTTCGGCGTTGCGGATTTTATATTCGAGCTCCGCGATCTCGCCCTCGTTCGACGCCTGCTCGTTGCGCGCTGCGTCGTACTCGGCGTTCTCGGAAAGGTCGCCGTGGCTGCGCGCTTCCTGAATGCGCTCTACGATTTCCGCACGCTTTACCTTGGTAAGGTATTCGAGCTGTTTCTTCGCCGCGTCGAACCCCTCTTTCGTCATATAAAATTTGTCTGCCATAAATAACCCCTTCGCGCCTCGGCGCTTCGTTTTTGATTTTTTTCGGGAAAAATCCGAAAAAAAGGATAAAGACGACCGTGATTCCCCTCATTCGGAACCACGGCAGTATTTATACGCCCATATTATAGCGGATTCCAAAGCATTTGTCAACCACTTTCGACGCGTAATAAAACGCTTGCTTTTTTTTCGCCGTTCGGATATAATAAGCGTATGTTTCGCATCTGGGCAAAAGTTTTAACGGAAGAACATATCGAACGCCAATTCGTGTACGAGAAAGATACGAAATTTGCTTATTCGCGCTTTTTCGATTATCTTGCCGAAATCTGCACCGCGCTCGACGTGCCCACCCCCGTGCTTTTAAAAACGCACGTGTTCAACTTTGCGAAATTCAACCACGTCGTATTCCGCCCCTCCGATTTTATGGAAGCCGTGTCGTTCGATAAATTCGTATTGGAAAACATACTGTAACGCCATCTGCCGAACCGGTAGCGCCGTTACACTTGTAATGCAAAAAAAGCTCTCGGAAAACCGCCCGAGAGCTTTTCGTTATGCGTTTCACGCCTCCGCTATTCGGAGCCGCGTTCAAAACTACCGATTCTGTTGGCTTTGAGCGCATCGTTCCACAGCCCGCCGTTTGCAAATTTCAAACAGTACAGGGGCGCACCCTGCAACTCTTCCCCGTAAAGACGCAGATAAACGTCGTATTTTCCTCTTTCAAGTTCAGGTACAATGTTAAAGACAAGCTCTTCTTTCACGGTTATTTCTCCGATTTCGACAATCAAAGCCTCCGCCCCCGTCCGATCGGTAAATATCAGTTTTGCACGCTTCTTTTTATTCAGGTTTCCAAACCCGACGTTATCCAACGTAAGGCGGACGTTCAGCTTTGCAGACAAGTCCGAATAAGTAAATACCGAGTTTTTCAATACAAATCGGTATCCCAAACGGTTTTGTATGTAATGAAAGGCGGTTTTGCCGTAATATAGTGCGTCTGCTCCGCATTCCTGCGAATAAAAGCTGTTTTTCCACTTTGCGATCACTCTGTTATCCCACTCTATATTCAAATAACTTAAATGAATTTTATTCATTTCGGGCAAGCACGTTTGAATATCGTGAAGCGGGCTGTCGGGAACGGTTACTTCGCCGCCGAACGGCAAATGAGAATTTTGACCGCTTAAAAATTTTATATCGCGCTCCCTGTTCCCATACGTGCCCAAATCACTCTCGGAACCCAGATATCCGTCGTTGTATAAGCCCAATCTATAAGCCTTTTCTTCGGGAGAAATAGAAATTTCCGCGATTTTGTCGGACGTTACGCCGAGATAATCGTATATCATTTTAGGCGTCCTCACCAACACGGGTATTTCGGAAGCGTTCGTTAAAAAGGCGTCTACGATCGGAGTTATATGCGCCGCATTTGCCGCCGCGCTCGTATGCATTTCACCCCATGGACCGATAAGCCCAGTTTCTATCGCCGTAACCGTATTCGCGTAACGGTTGAGCACCGAGGCGATCTGTTCGACGTGAACCAGCATTACGTCAAGTGCCGGCTCCTTATTCGCACCGCCGTTATAGCCGGGGTCGTAAGCAAATCTCACCACTGCGTTTTTGTCGTTCTCTTTCAGAGATAACAGCAACGAATCCAACCCGTCCAGCGCCTCTTCCGTGATAGGCTTGTCCGCCAAGTTGTTTACCGCCGACGAAAACGCACTGATATCGCAGCGCAAATGATAGAGCTGCGTTGACGCGTTTATTACGCCCTGATTGTACGCCACTCCGTTTTCATTGATTTTTACGTATAAAGGACGGTAAAATCCCTGATCGGGATTGGATATTTCCTCCGTGCTTTCCTCATAATCCAGATCCTGAACGTATTCTTTTCCTGCGTCGGCTTTCCTGCAGGCTACGCATCCCGCGGCAATCATCAAAGCCGACAAAAACATCGCTATCATTCTTGCTTTCATAGAAAAACACTTCCTTATGTCCTATGGGACTCCGATAAAGCAGGGATTATTTTTTCAAACCCAGCATCCTCATCGCGTAAGCTCTGTCCTGCGCGCCCTTCGTTTCGTCGTAAGCCGTCTCGCGCAAAATTTCCTTTACCCGCGCATTGTTCTTAAGCGCACCGCGAACGAAATCGTAGACGCCGACGTCCTTTTTCAACGCGTACAGGGCAAGCGACAAATCCGTCTGCAAATCCCCCTTCACGTAGCGGTAAACGTACGGGTGCACCGCAATCAGCCTTTCCATCAGCGCCCTGTCCTCGCGGTACTTTACGGGCGCATAGACGATACACGAAGGGTTCTTGTCGAGGATCTTCATTAAAAACGCCTCGTCGTTTTTCAGGCGGTTGGACGCAAATTCGAACGCGCGGTAGGTAACGACCGCATCGTAGACGAGCTCTTCGTCGTCGCGGAACTGCGGGGCGACGTACTCCAAGACCCTGCCGTGTATATTGACCAGCTGCTTTACGAAGTCGCGGTTATGCAGTGCGTCGTACGAAAAAATCGTAGCCACGCTGTGATTTTGCGAAATCGCCGCTCGCACCAATTCCATATCCGCCGCGTCCGCCGACACGCACCTGCCGTAGATGCGGTAGAGGAATCGTCCGTCGACGCTCAACAGTTTTAAGATAAATTCCCTGTCGGCATTTCCCTCGTCGCTCGGCTCCGTCTTTTCGTAAACGTTATCGTTTTGGGCTGCCGCCTGTTTCAAAACGCCGTCGTTCTTTTGCGGCGCCGCGGAAACGAATTCGCGGTCGGATTTCCATGCGGCGGGAATGGGCGGCAAATTGCCGTAATGGTTGCACGTTTCCGCCGCGAGCAGATACAGTTGCCTGTCGCGCTGCAATTCTTCGGACGCCTGCGCAAGAACATCGCCGTTGATTTTTACCGCCTCGGTAATAAATTCCCGATCGCCGCGCCACGCATCGGGAATCTCGGGCACGCTTGCGCAGTGCAGCGGAATTTTGATATACTGCTGCACGTGGTCTACCGTGATGCGCTCGATTCCGTAGTCGTTCTCCTTTTCGAAGCGCATAAATTTGAGAAATTCCTCTTTCGTGTTAAATTTCATGTAATCCGCCATTCTTTTCTCCTTCCTATATAGTCGTTATTTCTTTTTCAACAACACCAACGTCTCGACGTGCTTCGTCTGCGGGAACATATCAAAAGGCTGGACTGACACGAGTTCGTACGCTCCGTCGGATTTTACCGCAGAAATCAAAGCGCCTTCTGCATTCTCTTGCAGCGTACCCATAAGCAACCCCAAATCGCGGGCGAGCGTTGCGGGATTACAGGAAATCAAAATCACCTTTTCCGCACCGCTTTGCAAAATCGCGTTCAGTACGCTACGAGCAATGCCCGCGCGGGGCGGATCGAGCACCAGCACGGCGTTCTTTTCTTTTTTCAACACACCTTGCAATTCATCTTCCACCCTGCCGACGATATTCGTCATCTTACCCGAAAGCCCGTTCGCTTTTTTCAGACGGTCGGCACATTCGCTCGCTTCGGCAACGACTTCGATCCCGTACGCGCGCCTGCACTTTTTCGCAAACATGGCGGTAAGCAGACCTCCGCCGGCGTAACAGTCTACGACCACGTCCTCCGCGTCCGCAAGCGCCACGGCGCGCTCGTACAGCTTGGCACGCACGTCGCCGTTGATCTGCACGAACGTTTCCGCTCCCGCCTCGAACACGATGCCCGCTTCCCTGCACTCGTACACGGGGCTTCCCTTCAACAGGCGGAATTCCTCTCCGAAAATCACGTTGGTGCGCTTATCGTTAAAATTCAGAAAGAACCCGTAGTCGCTGAAAATACCGTCAAGTAAGAAAAGAAGAAAATCAATTCCCTTGATTTCCCGCTCCGCCGCAACGAGCACAACGAGAAATCTACCGTTCAGCTCGCGCACAACGAGGTGTCTGAGCGCGCCCTTGCCCGTCGCTTCGTCGTAGCCCTCGAGTCCGCAGGTGTCCGCAAACCGTTTGATCGCCGCAATCACCTTACCCGCCCATTCGGGATGGATAGGACAATCGTCCGTTTCGACGATGCGGTGCGTCCTTTCGGCATAAAACCCCGCAACGAGCCTGCCGTCCCGATTGCCGAGCGGCAAAATCAACTTGTTTCGATAGCCGAATTCCCGCCCGCTCGCCACGCACGGGGACACCGCCGTTTCGATCCCGCCGATTTTTTTCAGCGTATTCTTTACGAGCTCCGTTTTAAAATCCAGCTGGTTGCGGTAACGGATATGCTGCAATTGACATCCGCCGCACTTGCCGAACACGCGGCAAACGGGACGAACGCGCTCTTCGGCGGGAGTATGAAGTTCCTCGATCCTGCCGTACGCTACGCGCCCCTTTACCGACAAAATACGGACAAGCGCCTTTTCCCCCAAATAAAACCGAGGCGTGAACACCGTAACGTCCCCGCATCGCGAAACACCTTCGCCGTTGGTTCCGAGCCGCTCGCATACGAGCGTAAGCAAATCGTTTTTTTCCATCCTCTTTCCCCCTTACGAAAAAACCCGCTGCGGAAAACCGAAAAAGCGGGTTGTGTCGAACTTCGAGATTATCTGCGTCCTCTTCCGCCGCGGGGTCCGCCCATCGGAGGTCGGGGTCCGCGGGGACCTCCCATCGGTGGACGGGGTCCTCCGAACGGTCCGCGCAACATAGGCGGTCTGTGCATCATGAGACGGGGCGGCGGCGGAGGCATGAAGGGTCTGCCGAGCAGCCTCCTGCCGAGAATCAGATGCGGATTTCCGAACGGTCTCATACAGTAAGGGTCGAGATAATACCTGCCGCTGCGGTAATATAGCTGCCGCGTGAGTCCGCCGATCAAACTGACCGCAACCAGAGTACCCAGCGCCCCGACCGCTGCGGACGCCGCGTCGACGCCCGGACTTTGGGGCTGCGCGGTCTCATACGAAGCCGTATCCGTATAGGATGCCGACGCCGCGGAAGATTTGCGGAGCGCGTGTCCGCAAGAGGGACAGAACGTCATATCCTCCCTGACGGACGTGCCGCAATTGGAACAAAAATTAGCCATACCCTTCCCCTTTTCGTTACCCGTTCGGTTCCGAACGACTATTGCTTTTTTAATATACCACAATTGATACCGCAAGTCAAGTAAAACGTTACGCCTCGTTTGCGCCCGACGTTTGCACGGCGCTCGCTGATCCAAAGCGCGGAGATCGCCGCGAAAAACCCCGTCGACTACGAGGCGAGAAGCAACATTATGCAGACGGCGACCTTGGCACGAAAAAAGGGGCTTTCGGTCCGTTAAATCAATAATCGTCGGTAAAGCGGTGCTTTACGCCCGCTTCATCCTTATATGCGATCACTGTTTTCAGCGTAACGTTCTCTACGCTCTTAAAAATATTCTGCTCGATTTCGGGATCCTCCCCTGCAAGGACGGCAATCAGCTCCTTCACCTTTTTACGCTTGGAAGCGGACTCCTTCGTTTCGCACGAAGCGCAGTTTTCCGTGAACTTACAGGCGCATTGCAGAAAGCTCAAATCATTGTAATCGCGCCACGCCGTTATATCCTTTTCGCGGATGAGATACATGGGGCGGATCAGTTCCATCCCCTCGAAATTTGCGCTCTTCAATTTGGGCATCATCGTCTGCACCTGCCCGCCGTAAAGCATTCCCATCAGAATGGTTTCGATCACGTCGTCGTAGTGGTGCCCGAGCGCAATTTTGTTGCACCCCAGATCCCTTGCCTGATGATAAAGATGCCCCCGCCGCATTCTCGCGCAAATATAGCAGGGAGATTTTTCGATACGAAACACGCTGCCGAAAATGTCCGTTTCGAAAATGTGCACGGGAATGTTCAGCCGAGCGGCGTTATTTTCGATCGCCTCCCTGTTTGCGTGGCTGTACCCCGGATCCATAACGAGAAATTCGAGCGCAAACGGTACTTTGTTGTGCAGTTGCAACTCCTGAAAGAGCTTGGCAAGCAAAAAGGAATCCTTGCCGCCCGACATGCAGACGGCGATTTTATCGTTCGCTTGGATGAGGTCGTATTCCTTGATCCCCTTCGTGAATTTCGAAAACAGGCTCAATCGGAATTTTTTTCGAAGGCTCTCCTCCGCTTTTTCTGCCGCGTCCGTCCGTACGGACGCTTCGTCGCTTATGCGGTTCAAGTGCGGTTTCCCCCTTTCATCAAATCTTTGACGACTTCGCCCGCAAGAATCAGCCCGACCACGGGCGGAACGAAGGCGACGCTTCCCGCCACTCTCCTGCCGGACTTGCCCGCTTCCGCGCTTGGGGCGGGTTTTAACGGCTCCTCCTCCGAATACACTACCTTGACCCCGACGATCCCCCGCTTTTTCAGCTCCCTGCGCATGACCTTTGCAAGCGGGCATACGGAGGTTTGGGAAATATCCGCAACGCGGAACGCCGTCGCGTCCAACTTATTGCCCGCGCCCATGGAGCTGATAACGGGCACGCCGCATTTTTTTGCGTTTTCAATCAACGCAAGCTTGCCCGCAACCGTATCGATAGCGTCGACGACGTAGTCGTAGCGCGTAAAATCGAAGTCATCCTGCGTGTCGGGCAAATAAAACGTTTTGCGCGCCGTAACGGCGCAAGCGGGGTTGATTTCGGCAATGCGCTCGGCGGCAACGTCCGCCTTGTACCTGCCCAGCGTTGCGTGTGTTGCGATGATTTGGCGGTTGATATTCGTAATGCTTACGACGTCGTTGTCCACCAGCTCGATCGCCCCCACGCCCGAACGGGCGAGCGCCTCTGCGGCATAGCCGCCTACGCCGCCCACGCCGAACACCGCCACCCGCGAAGCGGCAAGCTTTTGCAAGGCATCTTTGCCCAGTAATAATTCCGTTCTCGAAAACTCGTTCAACATTCTTTCACCGTAAAAAAGAAAGACCGCCGTCTTTCTTTTCCGCCGCTTTACGTTATTTTTATTCCCGAAAAAATCCGAAACCGCGCAATATCGTCCGACGCCGCGGTCAGAACGTATACATCGCCCGCAACGGCAACCTGCTCCGTCTTTAACGCCCGCCCTTCCGTTTCGGTTTTCGAAGGACGGAAACTCTTTCCGTCCGATTTTTTAAACAGGCTCTCCTTTTCCGTCCACTTGCGCAGCAGAAACTCTTTCCTTCCCGCGCTCAGCTGCGCGTACGCGGCATACTCCTTCACCGTCAAAATTTTTTTGGCAAGCCGCTTGTCCTTGATTGCGTCCGCCGCCTCGATATCCACCCCAACGGGCTGGCGCGACAGCGCGACCGCGACGGCGTTTTTGCTGTGCGAGAGCGAAAATTCACACCCCGCGCAGCTCCACTTTCCGCCCGCGCTCCGTTCGAACGAAAGGCGGTCGATAGAATATCCGAAGGTATGTTTCAGCCCGTATTCGAGCAATTTCCACACGGCGTACTTCTGCCGTTTCACCGCAGAATTTGTACAACCTGCGATCTCCTCCTGCCGCAGGTCGGGAAGAACGGACACGAAGGAGCATTCCTCGGGAATTTCAGCAACGTAAACGTCGAGTACGGGGAAATTCCGACGATCCGCAAGCAACGCCTCCGTCTGCGGAGAGTACTTTTCGCCGTAGGCGCATTCGTGGGCAGAGCGCCCGAAATTTTGATTGTTTCTGCGATTATCCCCAAGAGCGTCTGTTGCTTTCATTCCCATATTTCCGTTCTGCAGCAAGCTGCGATATACCTTTAAAGTATACCATATCGATAATACAAAATCAACCGCTATCGTTTGATTTTCAGTCTGAAAACGGAAAATTCCTACGCCTGTATTTTCCAAACGCCGAATCACAAGAACAAATCCCGAGTCTTCCCGGAATATTTATCGAACGCGCGTAATTTAATCCATTCCAAGTTGCCGCGCATATCTGTCGACAAGCTCTTTCAAACGCTCCTAAGTTATTACTGCCCGCACGATCATGAATTGTTCGGCAATAAATTATTTTCTTACGGCAAGGCAAGAAAAAAACGGCGCATCCGCCGTTTATTTCCGATACTATTCATCGACCTCTGCAAAGCACGAGCCCCCGATAAATTCGCGCAAGAGCGAATTGCACGGAACCCACTTTTCGTCCAATTCCTTAAAGTATTTCAAAAACTTGATCAGCCTGTTTGCCATGATATAACAGGGACTGTCCGCCTTCACCTCGTACAGTGCGGGCAATGCGTACTTTTTTAGCACGCACATCTCGTACGTCAGGGCGGAATTATACACGTAGTTGCATCCCTCCTGATAGGGATAAATCCATTTAAACTCACCCCTGCGTACGCTCGGCCACATTTCGAGCGTACGCTCCGCCGACGCTCCGCGATACTTTTTGTCGCGAACGATTCTGCGGAGCAAACGAATATCGGTATAACTGATGGGGTTGTGATAATCTATATTGATCTGGAATTGCGGGGCAATATAAATCTTGAATTTCTGATGCTTGGGGATCCCGAACGATAAATCGTCGTTGAGGGCGTGGATCCCCTCGATGATAATGGGCGTGTTTGCGGAAATTCTCGTGGGGATCCCCTTCTCCGCCCTGCCGTTTCCGAACCGATAATCGGGCAGCTCCACCTCCTCGCCGTCGATGAGCGCCTGCATATGCTCGTTGAACAGCTTGACGTCCAGAGCGTTGATATGCTCGAAATCGGGCGCGCCGTCCTCGTCGACGGGAATGTCCTTTCTGTCCTTATAATACATATCGAGAGAGATACGCAAGGGATTGATCCCGCGGGACATCAGCTCGATCTTCAAACGGTTGGAGAACGTCGTTTTGCCCGAGCTGGACGGACCCGCAATGCAAATCAAGCGGATATTTTCGATATCGTCGGCAATAAGACCGCCGAGCTCGTGAAGCATTCCGTTGTGGAGCGTTTCGTTCAAATTGATGAAGTCCACCGCGCTGCTTTCCTCTACGCACTTGTTCATCTTGGCAATCAGTTCCGCGTTGCACAGCTTCGCCCATTTGTGCGCGCGCTTTAACACCTTTGCAAGCGTTGGCTCGTCTTTGAACGCAGGGATCTGTCCCTTGGACTCGTAACGCGGATACTGCAAGATAAAATGCCCGTCGTACATGAACATTTTATAGTCCTTTAAATACCCCGTGGAGGGAGTCATATAGCCGTACATATAATTGAGATAGTCTCCGCACCGATAGAAATGGCAGAATTTTTCGGGGCGATACTGCAAGGTCAACGCCTTGTCCGTCTGATTGCCGTCCATAAAGTATTCGTACGCCTCTTCCTTGGACAGCACCGTCTTTTCAAAAGGAATGTCCGCGGCGATCAGCCGTTCCATTTCCGCCTTGACCGCCGTCAGCATACTCTTTTCCATGGCGACCTTGGGCTCGATGACCGTTACCATGATCGAACGGGAAATCGCGTAGCTGATCTTAATCTGATATTCGGGATAAACGTTATGAAATGCCAACGCAATCAGATAACGCATACTTGTTTCGTATACCTTGACCGCATCGGACGAGTTTAAATCCAACGGTACGACGTCGCAGTCGTAGTTTAGCTCGAAATTGAGCTCCCTGAGGCGGTTGTTTACTTTGATTGCCATATAACGCTTTTCTTCGTCGTTCAGCAGTTTGATCGCAGGCGTACGCTCCTCTAATTGATAGGTTTTACCGAGAATATTGACCGAAAACATTGATTGTCCCCCTTTGCGGAATGCATGATTTTTATTTCTTGTATATAATATATTACCATATTTTCGTACAAAGTCAATACATCGGGCAAAATTTGTCGTCATGGATTTTTCATACGCACGCGCCCGCTTTATACGAAATAGCTCCGCCCGAATTCAATTAACTTTGTCAAACGATTTTTAAGCCAACGATAAAAACGAGCAGATAAAGTCTGCCCGTTTCGCATTTGCAAATATTACTCTACTTTTGAAAATTGATCTTTTCCGACAAAGCATAACGGACATTCGAAATCTTCGGGAACGTCTTCCCACTTTGTTCCAGGCGCAATTCCGCCTTCGGGATACCCCTCCTCCTCGTCGTATTCCCAACCGCAAACGTCGCAAACATATTTCATAGTATATATCTCCTTCTTTATTTTTAGTTTATGACTGATTTTTAATAATTTTGCGTGAACTTCAAAATAATTATTCGGATGAGCGCACACAGGACAAATTTCGGGCGTATTCATGCCAACGACGGTATGCACACGGTTGCGGCATTCCCTAAAACAAAAGTCAAGCATTTTTATAAACAGAAACGGATAGCTTTCTCCACCTGTTTTTTCAATGACAATACAATGCTTATGCACCCGTGCTTTGCAATTCAATCACTTTGGCATATATGCCGCCCTTTGCTTTGAGTTCCTGCGGCGTGCCTTGCTCTGCAACTTTACCGCCTTGCAAAACGACTATCTTTTCCGCCCCGTCTACCGTTCTCATACGGTGCGCTATGATAAGCACGGTCTTGTTTTGTATGAGTGCGGACAATGCTCGCTGTACTTCCGCTTCGTTTTCGGGATCGGCGAACGCCGTCGCTTCGTCGAGTACGATAATAGGCGCGTTTTTCAGCTTGAATAAGTCGATTTTTTAATATTTTTTCGCAAAAAATAAGGCTTACTCCTTTACGGAATAAGCCTTAAATTACTAAATACTGTGATTACCAAACACCAATTATCCGATACGATTACTCTCTCGGATTCTTGATATTAGCCTGAGCCGCCGCAAGACGTGCGATGGGCACGCGGTAAGGCGAGCAGGAAACGTAATCGAGACCGATATTGTGGCAGAACTCGATGGAGGAAGGATCGCCGCCGTGCTCGCCGCAGATACCGCAATGAATGTCCTTTCTCTGCTTCTTGCCGAGCTTCACAGCCATATCCATCAGCTTGCCGACGCCCGTCGTATCGAGACGCGCGAAGGGATCGCTTTCGTAAATCTTGTTCGCGTAGTACGAAGGCAGGAACTTGCCCGCGTCGTCGCGCGAGAATCCGAACGTCATCTGCGTCAAATCGTTGGTACCGAAGCAGAAGAATTCCGCTTCTTTGGCAATCTCGTCCGCAGTGAGCGCCGCACGGGGAATTTCGATCATCGTGCCGACTTCGTATTTGAGCTCTACGCCCGCTTTCGCGATCACTTCATCCGCAGTCTTAACGACAACGTTCTTCACATACGCCAATTCCTTGACTTCGCCGACGAGCGGAATCATGATTTCGGGAACAACGTTCCAATCGGGGTGCTTCTTCCGAATATTGATCGCCGCCTTAATAACCGCCTTCGTCTGCATAACTGCGATTTCGGGATAGGTAACGGTCAAACGGCAACCGCGGTGTCCCATCATGGGATTGAACTCGTGCAAATCCGCAATCAGCTGCTTGATCTGCTTCACGCTCTTACCCTGCGATTCGGCGAGCGCCTTGATATCCTCCGCGTCGGTGGGAACAAACTCGTGAAGGGGCGGATCGAGGAAACGGATGGTAACGGGCTGACCCTGCAACGCCTCCATCAAGCCCTCGAAATCCTTCTGTTGCATGGGCTCGATTTTCGCGAGCGCCGCTTCTCTTTCCGCAACCGTTTCGGAGCAGATCATTTCGCGGAACTTATCGATTCTGCCTTCGCCGAAGAACATATGCTCGGTGCGGCACAGACCGATGCCCTGCGCGCCGAACGCCGCAGCCTGCTTTGCATCCGCGGGCGTATCCGCGTTCGTACGCACGCCGATCGCCTTGTACTTGTCCGCAAGCTCCATGATGCGTCCGAAATAGCCGCTGTTGGGATCCGCGGGAACGGTGGGGATCAGGCAATCGTAAATGTTACCCGTCGATCCGTCGAGGGAAATGCCGTCCCCTTCCTTATAGACTTTGCCGCCGAGCGTGAACTGCTTGTTCTCTTCGTCCATCTTGATGTCGCCGCAGCCGGAAACGCAGCACGTTCCCATACCGCGCGCAACGACCGCCGCGTGCGAGGTCTGTCCGCCGCGCACCGTCAGAATGCCCTGCGCGTACTTCATGCCCTCGATGTCCTCGGGAGAGGTTTCGAGACGGACGAGCACGACCTTCTTGCCCTTCTTGCCTTCGATCACCGCGTCCTCCGCCGTGAATACGATGGCGCCCGCAGCCGCACCGGGGGAAGCCGCAATCCCCTTTCCTACGACGTTGTTCTTGTCTGCCTCCTTCAAAGCCTTCGGGTCGAACTGAGGGTGAAGGAGCATATCGAGACTCTTCGCGTCGATCTGCATCAGCGCTTCCTTCTCGGAAATCATGCCCTCGTCGATGAGATCGCACGCAATCTTGATTGCGGCGGCAGCCGTACGCTTGCCGTTACGGGTCTGCAACATATAAAGCTTTTCGTTTTCAACGGTGAATTCCATATCCTGCATATCGCGGTAATGGTTTTCGAGACGCTTGCAAACGAGCTGGAATTGCTTGTAAACTTCGGGGAATATTTCCGCCATTTTTTCGATGGGCATCGGAGTGCGGACGCCGGCTACGACGTCTTCGCCCTGCGCGTTGGTAAGGAATTCTCCCATGAGCCCCTTCTCGCCCGTCGCGGGATTCCGCGTGAACGCAACGCCCGTACCGCAGTTGTCGCCCATGTTGCCGAACGCCATCATCTGTACGTTGACCGCGGTACCCCAGCTGTAAGGGATGTCGTGATCCATACGGTAAATGTTTGCACGGGGGTTGTCCCACGAACGGAACACCGCCTTAATCGCCTCGAAGAGCTGCTCCTTGGGATCGTCGGGGAAGTCCTTCTTCAACTGCTTCTTATACTCTTTCTTGAACTGCGTTGCGAGTTTTTTCAAATCGTCCGCATCGAGCTCGACGTCCTGCGTAACGCCCTTCTTTTCCTTCATCTCGTCGATGAGTTTTTCAAAGTATTTCTTGCCGACTTCCATAACGACGTCGGAGAACATCTGAATAAATCTGCGGTAGCAGTCCCAAGCCCAGCGAGGATTGTTCGATTTTGCGGCGATCGTATTTACGACCGTTTCGTTTAAGCCGAGGTTTAAGATGGTGTCCATCATGCCGGGCATGGAAGCGCGCGCACCCGAACGGACGGAAACGAGAAGCGGGTTCTCTTCGTCGCCGAACTTCTTACCCGTGATTCTTTCCATCTTGTCGATGTACTCCAGAATTTCCTTTTGGATGGACGGATTGATCTGTTTGCCGTCCTCGTAATACTGCGTGCAGGCTTCTGTGGAAATGGTAAAGCCCTGCGGAACGGGTAACCCGATGTTGGTCATTTCCGCAAGGTTTGCACCTTTGCCGCCGAGAATCTCGCGCATCTGTGCGTTACCTTCGGTGAAAAGGTAACAATACTTTTTTGCCATGAAAAGTTTCCTCCTGATTAAGTCGAGTTTTATCATTTATCATTGTACAATATCCGTAAAAAAATTTCAAGTCCTTTCAGGAAATTTTTTGAAATAATCGAAGAAATTTTGATAAAGTTGAATTTCGAAATCCGAAATCATCGTAACAACGGGCGATTCCCGCCATACTTGCCCCTTAGAACTATAAGTACAGCTTATACCCGATATAAGGAATCCGTATACCCATTTTTTTGTTAACTATGATATAATAAAAAAAACGGAAATTATTTCCAAAGGAGAGCGTATGAAAAAATTAAAAACCCTGTTTCTCGTTGCCTTTCTTCTTTCCGTTTGCGCGCTGTGCTTTGCCGCGTGCAACAAACCGAAATCACTGCCGCAGATCGCCGCGCCCGAAAACATTCGGAAAGAAGACAATTTTATCGTCTGGAACGGCGTGGACGGCGCCGCGGGCTATACCGTAGAAATCGACGGCTCAACGTACCCGCTGGACGACGCCCGTTTCGACCTTTCGATTATTACCGACCCTGCCGATTATATTATCCGCATTAAGACCAACGGCGACGGCGTTACCTTTGCCGATTCCGGCTGGGTTTCGCGCAATTACCGCTACGAGATAGGCTCGTTCTCCTTCCGCCCGATCGACGGCAACAGTGCCTACGAGGTTTCGGGCGTCCTTTCCTTAAAGGACGGAAAGGCAAAGATCCCCTCCAAATACAACGGCAAGCCCGTTACGGCGATCGGCGCAGAAGCATTTAAAGACAATGAGGAGTTGACTTCCGTTGAAATCCCCGACGGCGTTACCGCAATTAAGGACGGCGCGTTTCAAAACTGCTCCGCGCTTACGAGCGCACCACTGCCCCAAACGCTGACGGCGCTCGGAGAGCACGCTTTTCAAAATACTGCGCTTACGAGCGTTACCATTCCCGACGGCGTTACCGAGCTGCCCGCCAACGTATTTCGCGCGTGCCAATCGTTGGAAAGCGTAACTCTGCCCGACGGATTAAAGGCGATCGGGAATTTCGCATTTCAAGTTTGTAGAAATCTGAAAACAGCCGTCCTGCCCGAAGGTTTGGAGTCCGTCGGAGAAGGCGCCTTTAAGTCCTGTACGAATTACGAACCGAATATCCCCGCTAACGTTCGGGAAATCGGCGGCGCGGCGTTCAGCGGCACGGCGATAAAAACCTTGACCTTACCCAAAGCGATTACCGCCGTGCCCTCCTTTACAAACTGCAAGCAGCTTTCCGAGGTTACCCTGCACGACGGCGTAATTTCTCTGCGCCCGAGCGCGTTTTCCGGCACGGCGATCACGAGTATCTTTATCCCCGACGGCGTTACCGAAATTTCGCAATCGGCATTTTCCGACTGTTCATTGCTCAAAGAAGTGCGTCTGCCGCAAGGTTTAACGGCAATTGCGCCTTACGCTTTTATGAACTGTACGGCGCTGGAAGAAATCGCCTTCCCCGAAACCCTGACAAGCTTTTCTTACGCCGAACCCGCGCCGTACGGAACTGAAACCCCATCCACCGCAAAAAGTGCATTTAAGGGTTGCACGAAGCTGAAATCGTTTAATATCGTAGACGCAGTAGATTACGTGGGAAGCGAAACGTTCCTTGACACGGCGTGGTATAACGCACAGCCGGACGGCGCGGTGTATTATGGGCGGGTATTCTATAAGTACAAGGGAATCGCCCCCGCAAATACCGAGCTCACCATTCGGGAGGGCACTGTTTGCGTTTCGCCCGAGGCGTGTTGCGAGCGCAATTCGTTCGGAAACACAAGAAACAACAACATCACAAAGGTTAACTTTCCCGAAAGCTTAACTATAATATACGACTATGCGTTTGCATCCTGCCGCCTGACCGAAATCATTATGTCCCCCAACATAACGACGCTTGGACGCGGCGCATTCGGAAAAATTTACGGCAGAATCGTTTTATCCCCCAAATTGCAGACGATAGGCGACGGAGCAATTGACTTTACCAAAGAATTTAAAGAAGCGTCGGGAGAAATATTTATTCCGAAAAGCGTGAAATATATCGGGATCAAGAACTTTTTCAACGTTGATTACTTGAACCTCCTCGTGTTCGAAGACCCGACGGGTTGGTATTGGAATACCAACAGCGGGGACGCCGATACGCGCAACCATGAATTGGAATTTTTGCGCGCCTACAACGGAACCCCCATTGCCGTGCCGATAGACGTTGCCACAGACTCCGAAAAGACTCCGAAGTTGTTTCTCCCCCTACAGAGTCTCACCGTTCCGAGCATTCGTTACCCCAGATTATTTAAACAATTATCATTAAATTAAGAAAAATTTATTTTAAAGGAGAACTATATATGAAACACCAAACCAGAAAGCTGGCTTTTACCTCGTTCGTGCTCGCAGCGATGCTGCTGCTTTGCGCCCTGTTTCCGCTGATTCCCATCAAGAAATCGGCAAGCGCGCAAAACGACCCCATCGACTCCGACCACTATGTCGCGTATATTACGCAGGACGAACGCAGCGCCGTACCCGATAATTTTTTAGTACAAAACTATAGGCATTATAGAAAAATTATATTGCCTTTGGTCGACTATGATGTTGTCGAGGCAACATTTGACAATTGCCTTAACCAAAGTTATGACTTAATTATCCTCGACTTCCAATACTCTTTATACGATGAACAACTGATGTATAAATGGTTAAACCCTTTTGAAGAATCCGCCATTCCTATCGTTTTAATACATTCCTATGGCGCAAGCGCTATTGAAACGATGAGTTACTTTCCTTTCCTTACTGCGGCAATCAGCGTAAACGAATGGGCAAACGGCGAATTCGGCTATTTGCTGCCTCGTATGGCAAAAAGCATATCTTATCGTTATGACTCAGGCACAACGGTCACTATTATCATCGATCATGCGTTTTATTATGAATATTTTTTGATTGGCGAAAACGAAGGTATCAACGAACTCGTTAATCTTATAATTAACGCTTTATACGGTAAAAACATATACGACTACCGCTTGATTCTGCAAATGGGCAACGGCGTGGCAACGGACGACTTTCTGATTATCGAACCTACCAATACGAGTTTCGAATCGGAATATACCGAAAGCATGAAAACGTTTACTTGCGGTAGCGAAATTTGTGCGGAATATCCCGGCGAACAGTTTTGCGGAATGACGACGATTCCGTTCAGCTTCACTTACGACTATTTTAAAGAAATCTACGAAAGCGGATACAGAGAATTTAACGCTTATCTCTTTGTTTCCTGTCTTTCCCTTCACTTCGGCGGTATACCTCCTTTCCCCTACGAAATCGACGGTACAGACGTAATAATCACCCCCGACGATATAGACAACGCCGTTGCGGGCGACGACACCGTTCCCCAATGGCTCGAAGATAAACGCAAAGCTTTCGGCGAATATCTGCTAAGCATAATCAATAAAATTTTCGACGGCGAATCAATAGAAGAAAAAAGCAGCTACTTCATTTACATTATTTAACGCTCAATCCCCCGCGGCAGAACGCCGCGGGGGAGATATTTTACGCCAAATTCTTTTTTCGGTAAATGACTACGCGCTGTCCCTCTTTAATAGGAAATTCCAGCTCGGGATTGTTTTGCGACACCTCTTCGGGCGATTTTTTCAGAGACTTTGCAAGCTCCCACAGCCCGTCGCCCGCGCGCGGAATATACACGCTGATGGCGCATTCCGATTCCTTGACCTCTTTTCCCTCTTCCGCTTTGGCTACGAATTTTCCCATAACCGTCCGCTTTTCGCAGCAGCAGATTTTCAGCGTCGCTTCCGCGTCGATTTCCCCTTCCTGCCGCTGGCGCGCCGCCATGGAGCACACCATCACGCTCACCGAGCAGTCGTCCGCGTCCACGGGCACGGAAAAGGGCAGGCTCATTTCCACCCCGCGGCACTCGCCGTCCGCCCCCTTTACTACGAGCGTGGCAAGCGCAACGCCCTCGATCCGCTTTCCGTCCTCCGCCGAAACGAGGTTCGCCTCCGCCCGTTGCAGCGTAACCGCTTGCAGGGTGTCGGAAAAATCCACCTTTGACGACAGCGCCGCTTTGCCCGATACGCGTTCGGTAATACGCTTGCATTCGCCCGCGCCCGTGCTGCTCGTCGTCTCGTACGACAGCGCAATTTCGTGCGTACGGGAGAACGCGTCGGTTACCGCGTCCACCGTAACCTCTTCATACACGCAGCCCTCTACTCCGAGGGTAAGCTCCGCCGTGATCTTGCACTTGCCGCGTTCTTCGTCGGTGTCCGCCTTGATATTTGCGCCGAGCACGCTGACGCGCACCTCCGCGCCCCGACCGATTGCCGCCTCCTCGCAGGGGATTTCGACTTCGAAGGGAACAAGTCGCTCGAAGGACGAAGGCGAGCCGTCGCCCTTTAACGCCAGAATTCCGAGATTGACCTCTCCTTCCGCTTTCAGCGAACCCGCGCCGCACAGCACGTCTACCGCGCCCACCGTTTCGGTATGCAACAAAATATCGCCGATAAATTCCGTTTCGAATTCGTCGACCGCTTCCGCCGCGCCTCCGCACAAATGCGCCGTGAGCACGGATACGGGCTCGCGCTTGGCAATAACGTCGCCGCCCGCGAGATATTCGAAATTCTTATCGCCGTACAGGCGGATATCTGCGCCGATCAGCGCAGTCAGGTATACGCTTGCTCCCTCGCGCCGCACCGAAAGGTTTTCCACCGTTACCCCCACACGCGGCGTGAGCGCGGGGAAACACCTCTCGTCTTCGGCACGCGCCGAAAATTCCACGCCCTTTTCCGCGCGGCAGACCCGCTTTTCCGCGTCCGCGTATACGATAAGAAAATGCGCCTTGCCGCGGTAACGCACCTCGCCGTTTTCGGCATCCGCGCCCGTGAGCGAAACGCTTGCGTGCGTGGCTATGATCGTCTCCACTTCCTGTCCGAAGCGGCATTCCACCGCCGTCTGCGCCGCGATTTCGCCAATTTTTCCGTACCCGCGAAAGATTTCCGTTTCCGTATTCATGATGTTTTCTCCCGAAAAATTTCGTTATTCGATTCCAACCGCATCGGTTTTCCCTTTATCGTATGCGCTCGGCATTGCGGTTATGAAAGAAATATTTTGTCGAGCGAAGTTTATTTTTACGCGAAAAAGGAAATAAACGCATTATGATTAAGCAGAAACACGATATCGGCGCGGTAAAACAAACGATTGCAGACTATTTTAAAACACAGGTGGACGTTACGGTGAATCTGGGCAGAAACAAAGTGCTGCGCTATTGCGGCGAGCTTTCCGGCGTGTATCCCTCGCTGTTTACCGTGCAGCCCAACGACAAGAACTTTTTAGGAAAAACCTCCTATTCGTACGCGGAAGTCCTTTGCGGCAGCGTAAAAATAAAACCCGCAAAAAGCGGGTAACTTTTACCATCGTTTCATCGGGCAATCAAAAAGCGGCGTACCGTTACGCCGCTTTTTCGGTATTCTCTTTGGTGTCGTCGTAATAACGCACGTTGTTGCATTCGAGCATTTCGCAGTAAAACTCCGCTTCCGCCGCCCGAATATACGGTTCCAGAAACAGCGCCCCGATCAAGGGCAACAGGCAGGAGAGCATCAACCAGCCCGCAAACGATAGGCGCAGACGGAACAGCTTTGCCTTAAACGACCACATGAGTTTTCTGCTCTCGGTAACCGAACCCTTCACACCCAAGTCGTAATCCTTCATCACACAGTATGACGCGCGGTAAGAATACGACTTTACGATTGCGGGAATCACAAGCAGAAAGGACCATAAAAACAAAAACAGCCCCTGCAAGAACCACAGCGTCCACGTTTTGCCGTACTTTGAAAACCCCTGGAACGCCGTAGATAAGGACGGCTTTTCTCCGCGCTGCTGCGCAACGAAATAGTTATCCGAACCGTAGCGCATTGCACCCGTCGTAAAAATACTGCCGAACAAAGAAACGAGTCCTCCGACGAAAACCACGCCGAGCGACTTTCCGTAGCGTCCTTTCATACTCTCCCTTGCGCGGCGGCGCAATTCCTTACACGATACATCCATCATACATTTATTCTCTCCGCCCTCTATTATACACCGCTTACCGCCGCTTGTCAAACCATCTCGCGCCCGCATTTTTTACGTCCGGTTTCAACAGCGCATCCCCCACTCCGCCTACCCGACGTATTCGGCGATCAGCGCGCGGAAAACGGGCAGAGCGCGGCGTATGCGTTCCTCGGGCACGCAGTAAGAGATGCGCACGTACCCCGTTATGCCGAAGCTGTCGGACGGAACGAGCAGCAACCCGTGCTTTTTCGCCCGTTCGGAAAACGCCTTTGCATCCGCCTCGGGCGATTTTACGAACAGATAAAACGCCCCCTCGGGCGGCGAAACGGCATACCCCATGCCTGCAAGCGATTCCGTAAGCAGCTTTCGGTTGCTACGGTACGCGCCGAAATCCGCCGTCTGTCCGACGCACTTTTCCGCGACGCGCTGGAAGAGGGCGGGCGCGCATACGAAGCCGAGACTGCGCGCCGCGCCGCTTACCGCCGCAAACAATGCGTCCGCATCCGCGCAGCCGTCGTTGACTGCGATATAGCCGATCCTCTCGCCCGCCAGCGAAAGGGACTTGGAAAAAGAGTAGCACACCAGCGTATTTTCATACGCGCCCGCAGGAAAGGACGCGGGCGCGCCGTAGGTAAGCTCGCGGTAGGGCTCATCGGAGATCAGATAGACGGGATTGCCCTTTTCTCTGCTCTTGCGTTGCAGCAGACGGGAAAGCTCGGCGATTTCTTCCGCCGTATATACCGCGCCCGTCGGGTTGTTGGGCGAGTTGATAACGACCGCCTTCGTATTCTTGCCGATTGCGCTTTCAAGCGCGGAAAAGTTTAAATGAAAGCGCGGATCGGCGTTTGCTTCCACGCACTTGCCGCCCGCGCCCTCGATAAACACGCGGTATTCCGGAAAATACGGGCTGATCACGACGAACTCGTCGCCCGCCTCCGCGAGCGCGTGAATCGCCGCCGTCAACGAAGCCGCCGCCCCGCAGGTCAGATAGACGTGCTTTGCCGAAATCTTCGCCCCGTACGTTTTTTGCAGTTGACGGGCAACCGCTTCGCGCGCGGAATATAAGCCCGCCGCCGAGGTATAACCGTGCAGAACTTCGGGGGGAGTCTCTTTCAACAGCCGCCCGATTTCTCTCTGTACGCTCTCCGACGTAGGCACGCTCGGACTGCCGAGCGAAAAATCGAACACGTTCTCTTCCCCAAGCTCCTTCATCCGCAAACCGTATTCGTACAGTTCGCGAATCGCCGAGCGCTCCTCGCCCAGACGCCTCATTTTTTCGTTCATTCCGATTTCCCCTTTTTCGGCTTCCTCGCCGCCGCGAGGATCCTGCTTTCGTCGAGCATTCGTGCAATTGTGGAAAACTCCACCGAACCGTCGAGAAGCACCGTAATCCAGCTCTTTTTGTTCATATGCCACGCAGGCGCGAAGCCGCGCCTGTGGATAAGTTCGGAAACAGTCCCCTCTTCCGCCCGCAAATCGACAATTTCCACGATATCGTCGGTGGATAACCCTACTTTATTCCCCGCGACGGTGAGGATCGCGGCGTACCACTTGCAATTGTCCGCACGGCGCAGTACGCCGTTGTCGGGCGTTCTTTCCCACAGGAACTCACAGTCTTCGCCGTATCTTTTCCGCGCGTATTCCACAAGACGCTTGGCGTAACGGCTTGTGAACACCGCATGATCGAAGCACTTTTCGGCAAGCTCTTTAAGCGCGCGCTCATATGCGCTCCTGACCTCCGCAACGAAGCTGCCGGCCGCACTCTCCACGAGGTGCAGCGTGTACGGGGCGTCCGCGTCGGCATCGTACAGCTCCGCCCTCACCTTTCCGCCGACCGAAACGCCGATCCGTAGCAGAAAACCGCAGAGCGGGCTCTCTCTGAAATACCCGTTCCGCGTTTCCCGAAATCCGTTTTGCGTTAGCTTGTCCCGATCGGGCGTGCCCTCGGAAAACAGGCGTTCGAAATCAGTCATAGCGCAAATTCCTCGTTTGTTGTGTTTTTGCGAAAACGGAAATAGAGCCGCTTTCGCCCCGGTCATTCAACAAATTTCGCAGCCCCTTACAATACTTTCTTTAAAAACTGTCCCGTATAGCTGCGCTCGCACGCAGCGACCTCTTCGGGGCTGCCCGTCGTTACGATCGTGCCGCCGCCGTCGCCCCCCTCGGGGCCGAGATCGATAATATGGTCGGCAATCTTCACCACGTCGAGGTTGTGTTCGATCACGAGCACGGTGTTCCCCCCCTCGCGCAGCTTCAACAGAATGGAAACGAGTTTGTCCACGTCGTAGCCCGAAAGCCCCGTCGTCGGCTCGTCCAGAATATAAAACGTTTTACCCGTGGAGCGCTTACTGAGCTCGGTGGCAAGCTTTACGCGCTGCGCCTCGCCCCCCGAAAGGGTCGTCGAACTCTGCCCCAGCTTGATATAGCCCAAGCCCACCTCTTTCAGCGTTACTATCTTGCGGTATATGCTCGGCACGGGGCGGAAAAACTCGCACGCTTCCTCCACCGTCATTTCAAGCACGTCGGAAATGGTTTTGCCCTTGTACCTGACTTCGAGCGTTTCTCTGTTATAACGCTTGCCGCCGCACACCTCGCAGGGCACGTAGATATCGGGCAGAAAGTGCATTTCGATTTTCATGATACCGTCGCCCTGACAGTTCTCGCACCGTCCGCCCGCCACGTTGAATGAGAACCTCCCCGACTTAAAGCCCATGGCGCGTGCGTCGGGCGTTGCCGCGAACAGCTCGCGGATGGCGGAAAACACACCCGTATAGGTAGCGGGATTGGAACGCGGCGTTCTTCCGATGGGCGATTGGTCGATAGCGATGACCTTGTCGAAATACTCCAATCCCTCCGCTCCGCCGCACTTGCCTGCGGGAAGCCTTGCCCCGCCGAGCGCGTTGGAAAGAAGAGGCAGAATAATTTCGTTGACAAGCGACGATTTTCCCGAACCGCTCACCCCCGTTACCGCCGTGATCAAGCCGACGGGAACGGAAACGTCGATTCCCTTCAAATTGTTCTGACGGCAGTCCTTTACCGTCAGCCGCCTGCCGTCCGGTTGTTTGCGCGTTTCCGGCACTTCGATTTTGCGCCTGCCCGCAAGGAAGTCGCCCGTGATCGAACGCGGCGCGTTCATTACGTCCTGCTGCGTGCCGAACGCCACGATTTCGCCGCCGTGCACGCCCGCCTTCGGTCCCACGTCCACGAGATAGTCCGCAGCGCGGATGGTGTCCTCGTCGTGCTCGACCACGATGAGCGTATTGCCCAAATCGCGCAGTCCCTTTAAGGAAGCAAGTAATTTTTCATTATCGCGCTGGTGTAGACCGATGCTCGGCTCGTCGAGAATATACAGAACGCCGGACAGCGCGCTGCCGATCTGCGTTGCCAGACGGATTCGCTGGCTCTCCCCGCCGGAAAGCGTTGCCGCGCTGCGAGACAGCGTCAGGTAGTCCAAGCCCACCCCGATCAAAAAGTCGAGCCGCTTGTCGATTTCCTTTAAAATCAGCCCCGCGATTGCGCGCTGCGTGGGCGTTAAATCGAGATTCGAAACGAATTCCTTTAAGTCGCGCACGGGCAATTCACACGCCTCGGCAATATTTTTGCCCCCTACCGTAACCGCAAGCGCTTCTTTTTTTAATCGCTTACCGCGGCACGCGGGGCAATCGGCGGTACGCATATACCGCTCGATATCGTACTTCACCCCGTCGGACGAAGTGCTCTTATAGCGGCGTTCGAGATTGTTGACGAACCCTTCCCATTTCATTTTATAGCTGCCCGAAAAGGAACGGGTATTGTAGGTAAGGTCGATTTCCTCGCCGCCGTTTCCGTACATAATGATATCGTAAGCGCTCTTGGGTAAATCCCGAACGGGCGTATCGACGGAAAACCCGTAGTGTTTGGCAAGCGCCGTTACGTACATGAGGTTGGTCGAGTTGCTGTCAAGCATCCACCCGCCCGCATGGATCGCGCCCTCGCGTATCGTCTTGGTTTTATCGGGACAAATGAGGTCGGGATCGACCGACTGCTTAAAGCCCAGCCCCGAGCATTCGGGACACGCCCCCCACGGCGTGTTGAAAGAGAACAGCCGCGGCTCGATTTCTTCGATGGAAATGCCGCAGTCGGGACAGGAGTAACGGGAAGAATACAGCGTTTCCTCCTCCCCGCACGAAACGACGACAAGCCCGTCGGCAAGCTTTAACGCCGCCTCCAAACTCTCGGTCAGCCGCTTTAAGATTCCGTCGCGCACCACGAGACGGTCGATCACAACGGAGATGCTGTGTTTGATATTTTTATCGAGTTTGATCTCTTCCTGCAAGTCGTACACGATCCCGTCGATTTTCACGCGGGCGTAGCCGCTCTTGCGGTAACCCGCAAGCTCCTTGACGTATTCGCCCTTTCTGCCGCGCACGACGGGCGCTTCGACTAAAATTTTGCTACCCTCGGGCATTGCCGTAACACGATCGGCAATTTCGTCCACCGTCTGGCGGCGGATCTCCCTGCCGCAGTTCGGGCAGTGCGGCACGCCGACGCGCGCGTACAGCAGGCGCAGGTAATCGTAAATTTCCGTAACCGTGCCCACTGTGGAGCGGGGATTGTGCGAAGTCGTCTTTTGGTCGATGCTGATCGCAGGCGACAGCCCCTCGATGCTCTCGACGTCCGGCTTTTCCATCATGCCGAGGAATTGGCGAGCGTAGGAGGACAGGCTCTCCATATAGCGGCGCTGCCCCTCTGCGAAAATCGTGTCGAACGCAAGCGTGCTCTTGCCCGAACCGCTCACCCCCGTAAATACAGTAAGCGTTCCGCGCGGAATGTGCACGTCTACGTTTTTTAAATTGTTTTCTTTGGCTCCCTTAACGTATATCTCGTCTTTCATAATTTCCTTGTTTCGTACCTTCTCCTACGGATCCGAATGAAAACGGATAGGTTCTTTCCGTCGTTTCCCTCTCCGTTGGTCATTCCGGGGCGTAGCCGAGAGACCTTTGCCCTTACGTGCCGTACGATAAAATATAGCGTATCGCCGCGCCTATCTGCTTCCAATTTGCCCCGCCGAACGAAACCTCGTGCGCGTGCGCAAGATTGTGCTTGTCCACGAAGAGCACGGCGTTGACGCCCAACGACTGCGCGTTCAGACAGGTCTGCAAATTATCGTCCACGATAATGCCGATGCCGTGTTCGACGCAGTACTTGCCCTTTTCTTCCTCGTCGGTTACGATTTCGTCGTAGGGGATCCTGCGTTTTTCCAGCCAATCGCGGCTGACTTTTTCGGCGTTTTGAAACCACTCCTTCTTGCGCGCCGTTATAATGACGATCTCGTGCCCTTCCTCTCTCAGGCGCGAAAGCGTTTCCCGCGCGCCGTCGCGGACGGGCGCGTCGGTAAACAGCGTAATGCCGCCGCCGCGAAGAAAGGCGATCGCCTCTTCTTCCGTCCAATCGAACACCCCCTGCAAGAGGTGCGCGTTTTCGTCCTTGACCCGTATCGGAAGATTTTGTCGGACAAGGTACGCCGTTCCCGCTTTCAGCCGGTCGAGCGTGCTCAGCGTGTCGTCGATATCCACTGCGATTCTCATACTTTACCTCTACTTTCTCAGTCGTTTTCTCAGTTGTGCGATCTGATCTCTGATTTCGATTGCCCGTTCGAAATCGAGTTGCGCGGAAGCAACCTTCATCAGCGCCTTCAGTTTTTCGATTTCTTCGGGGATCTCCGACGCCTTTAAGACAGACGCATCGTTGCTTTTTCCCGTAATTTGCAGCGTGGACTTTACTTCCTTGACGATGGTCTTTGGGATGATCCCGTGCGCCTTGTTGTAATCGTCCTGCACCTTGCGGCGGCGGTTCGTTTCGTCGATCGCCCGCTTCATACTGCCCGTCATCCCGTCTGCGTACATAATTACGCGCCCTTCGGCATTCCGCGCGGCTCTGCCGATCGTCTGCACGAGGGAGGTCTCGCTTCGCAAAAATCCCTCCTTGTCCGCGTCGAGAATGGCGACGAGGCGCACCTCGGGAAGATCTAACCCCTCGCGCAGCAGATTGATTCCGCACAGCACGTCGAACTCGCCGCCACGCAATCCGTTTACGATGTCGATACGCTCCATGGTGTCGATGTCCGAGTGCATATAGCGCACCCTGACGTCGTTTTCCTTTAAATAATCGGTCAGACTTTCCGCCATACGTTTGGTCAGCGTGGTTACGAGCACCCGCCCGCCTTTGCCGACTTCGGTGCGGATTTCCGAAAGCAAGTCGTCTATCTGCCCCTTCGTCGGTTTTACCGTAACGGGCGGATCCAACAGCCCCGTCGGACGGATCAGCTGTTCTACTACCTGCCCCGCCTCGCCGAGCTCGTAAGGCGCGGGCGTTGCCGAAACGCAGATGAGCTGGGGCACGCGCCCGTCGAATTCTTCGAAGGTCAAAGGGCGGTTGTCGTAAGCGGATTTCATACGGAAGCCGTAGTCGACGAGGTTCGTCTTACGCGCCAGATCTCCGCGGTACATGGCGCGGATCTGCGGAATGGTCATATGGCTCTCGTCGATAAACACCAGAAAGTTTTTGGGAAAATAGTCGAGGAGGGTAAAACTCGGCTCTCCGGGGCTGCGCCCGTCGAAGTAGCGCGAATAATTTTCCACGCCCGAGCAGTAGCCGATTTCACGCATCATTTCCAGATCGTGTTCGGTGCGTTCTTTCAGCCGCTGCGCCTCCAGCAGCTTACCCGCGTCCTCACGCCTTTACTTCCCCCTGCGCAAATCCTCGGCAATAACGCTGAGCGCGGAGGCAAGCCGTTCGCTGCCCACGGCGTAGTGGCTTGCAGGGAAGATAACGGCGTGCTTTAAACAGGAAACGACTTTGCCCGTTACGACGTCCTCTTCGCCGATGCTCTCGATTTCGTCGCCGAAAAATTCGACGCGGATAGCCAGCTCGGAATTGCTGGCGGGAAAAATTTCCACAACGTCCCCGCGCACGCGGAAAGCGGAACGCTTGAAGTCCACGTCGTTGCGCGTGTAGTGTATCTCCACAAGCTTGCGCAGCAGCTCGTCGCGCGGCAGCTCCTGTCCGGGGCGCAGGCTGATCCCGAGGCGGAAAAACTCTTCGGGCGCGCCCAAGCCGTATATGCAGGACACGGAAGAAACCACGATGACGTCGTCCCGCTCGCCCAGAGAACAGGTGGCGGCGTTGCGCAGCTTGTCGATTTCGTCGTTCATGGACAGGTCTTTTTCGATGTACGTATCCGTGGAAGGAATGTAACTTTCGGGTTGATAATAATCGTAATAGGAAACGAAGTATTCCACGCGGTTGTGCGGGAAAAATTCGCGGAATTCGTTGCACAGCTGCGCCGCCAGCGTCTTGTTGTGCGCAATGACGAGCGCTGGCCGCCCCACGTTTTTAATAACGTTTGCCATGGTAAACGTTTTACCGCTGCCCGTAACCCCCACGAGCACTTGCGTGCGGATCCCGTCCAGCACCCCCTCGGTAAGCTTTTTGATCGCCTCCGGCTGGTCGCCCGTGGGCTGAAAGGAAGATTGTAATTTAAAATCGAAATGTTCCATACAAATTCGTGAATTTAAAAATAGACACAAACAAAAGTTTGCATCTATTATATCGCAGCGGTTTGCGGATGTCAAATATTTTAGCGTAATTACGAGAGTAAACTTTTTACGACGATTCCGACGAGCGCGGACAATACGCCGCAGGCAAGCGTAACCAACAGCTTGAACACAAGACGACGACGCAGCAGAGAATCGTTTCTGCGGTAGCACCGCCCCGCCTCCTTCATGTGTACGACGAAAACCCGCTCGCCCTTTCTGTCCGATTCGATGAGTTCGAAATAGCCGTCGAGTTCGAGCGCGCGCAACGTGCTTTCCACCTGCTCCTCGCCGTAAGAGGCGCGCGGAGGAAGAATGGCGATGATTTCGTAGAGCGAAACGAGAAAGCGTTCCTTGCCGCCCGAAAGACGAAACACGGCGCCCATGACCGCGTTTTCCCTTTTGTTGAGCCGTTCGTTAAACATAAAACCCTCAAAACGCGAGGGAAATCAGAAAGGCGCAAAAGCTTCCGACAAGCGCGCCGACAAACGCGCCCAACAGCGAGTACAGCGCGACGGTGCGCCGTTTCGCCGCTTCGGTTTTGCGCTCGCCCTTTAAGCGTTCGGAATACAGCCTCCCTTCGGGAAGAGGACGCACGCACCAGACGCCGTCGTCCGCGTACTGCATTTCGAGATACCCCCTGTCGCAAAGATAACCGAGGATCCCCTTGACGCCGTCCTTGTCGATCCCCGCACGCTCGTCGCACAAATCCTCCTCGTCGACGATGCAGAAGCTTCCGCTGCGGCAAAGCAGGTTAAGTTTATTTAACAGCCGTTCCGTACGTTTGTCGAGCATATTTCCCCCGCCTCTATTATGCGCGTTCGGGGGGAATTTTAACCGTGCGTTATTTGCTTTTGTAAAAAGAAAAACGACAGACCGAGCACTCGGCTGCCCACCATAGTAAAAAAAACGGCTCCGCCGCAGTCGGTAGCGGGGGTCATGATCGTACCCCCCCCGATCCGCAAAGCAATGCGGACGGCTTTCCCCACGACGAGGGAAACGCCAAGGCGTCTTTTGGCTCCGTCCCCCTCCGTTTAAGCCAACAGCAACAATAGCGGATTGCACTCGTAGATCACGCCGCGGAAGAAGGACGACGTAAGAATTTCCCTGATATGCACGCCGATTTTTGCAAACGTCTCTCCGTACTCGCCCAGCGCGCTCGCGCCCGTTTCGAGATAGGAAATCCCTACTCCGACGCCCATGGAGACCACAACCGTAACCGCAAAGAACAGCACCGACGACACGCACCCGTCGATCGCGTTGAACACGGGACTGCGGGTCAGTCCCTTTACGATCAGGTTTCCGACGACGGTGAGGAGAATAATGACGATAAAGAACACAAGGAAACAAATTGCCGAAGTTATGAGATAACCGATCAAATCGGCGATGATCCTGTTTAATTTAATGGCGGCGCCGATTTTGACGGCGATTCCCGAAAGGAAGGACCAACGAATGGTGAGATACACCGCCCCGAACGCCGCCACTGCCGTAAGCGCGAATGCCAGCGTAACCCATATCCCCTTGATCATGCCCAGACGGTACCCGCCCTTGATAACGAGCACGAGGAAGGAAACGTAGAATAGATCGTAGGCGAAAATTTTTAAGAACTTCGTCCACAGCGCGCTTTCGTACACGACGGGCAGCACCTTTTCCGCGCCCGCCGCCCAGACGACGGAAAGCACCACGCCCGATAAAATAACGGCAAGCAGCAGCCAGTCGAAGAGCGCGACGATGCCGCCGAACAGTCTGTCGAACGCGAGCGCCGCCGCTTTGGGCTTGTCGGTACGGGCGTCCTCGCGTTTTCGGATCGCCCTGCGGATCAGCGCGCCCAGCCCGAGCACGCATACGGTAATTGCAAAAAATCCGCCCACCGTGATCGAGAAACGCAACGAGGACCCCATTGCTGCGGGTACAAACCTCAACAGCATTGTCAAGCCGAAGATAACGGGAATTTGCAAGCCCGCCCAACTCATACGGGACAGCCGACGGATGACGCCGTAGATAAACGCTCCGACCGCAACGACGCACGCGAGAACGATCGCAACGATAAAAAGAGTGCTCGTTGCGCAGATGCTCGCTGTGAAATTTGCAGTCGGAATTTTCATATTATTTGTTAAAGTTGTCCTTTAAAGATACGATTTCGGAAAGCACGAGCTTACCGTTTTCCTTGCACGTCTTGTAGTAGCCCGTACGCATCAGCTGAAATGCCGTTCCCTCCTCCGCTTCGGCAAGATACGGCTCCGCCTTGGCGGAGAAAATATGCTCGCTGTCGAAATTCATGCGCTCGGCAAAGTCCTGACCTGCGTAAGCCGCGTCCTTTAACAGGTGATCGTACTTTCTTAACTCGGCATCCACGCACGTTTGTGCGTTTACCCAATGCAGCACGCCCTTCGCCTTGATGCCGCTCGTGTCGTTGCCGCTCTTCGATTCGGGGAAATACGTGCACTTGATTTCGGTAACTTCGCCGTGCTCGTCGGTTACCGCCTCGTCGCAGCGCACGATGTACGCGTTTTTCAAACGGGCGCAGCCGCCGATTTTCAGGCGGTGGTACTTGGGCGGAGGGTCGAGCGAAAAGTCGCCCTTTTCGATATACAGCGTCTTGCCGAACTTGATTTTGCGGGTACCCGCGCCCTCCTTCATCTGGTTGATTTCGAAGTCGACCTCCTCTTCGCCCTCGTAGTTGGTAACCGTCAGCTTCAGAGGCTCGACGACCGCCATGGCGCGGGGCGCGTTCGCGTTGAGATATTCGCGCACTACCGCTTCGAGGTAGGAAATTTCACATTCGGAATTCGCCTTTACCACGCCGATCCGCGAACAGAAGTCCCGAATCGCCTCCGCAGGGATCCCGCGGTTGCGCAAGCCCGCCAACGTGGGCATACGCGGGTCGTCCCACCCGTGCACGGCGCCGTCCTCCACCAGCTTTTTGAGGTAACGCTTGCTCATCACGAGGTTGGTAACGTTCAGCCGCGCAAATTCGATTTGGCGGGGCTTGGGCGCAAAGCCCAGATTGATTCCGACCCAATCGTATAACGGACGGTGGTCCTCGAATTCAAGCGTACACAGCGAATGCGTAACGCCCTGCAACGCGTCGCAGATAGGGTGCGCGTAGTCGTACATGGGATAGATGCACCAGTTGTTGCCCGTGCGGTGGTGCACGGCGTGCAGAATGCGGTAAATAACGGGATCGCGCAAATTGAGGTTGGGCGAGCCCATATCGATTTTCGCGCGCAGACACTTTTCGCCGTCCGCATACTTTCCCGCCCGCATTTCACGGAATAATTTCAGATTTTCTTCCGGCGTGCGGTTGCGGTACGGACTTTCTTTCCCCGCCTCCGTCAGAGTACCGCGCGTCGCCTTGATTTCCTCCGCCGACAGGTCGCATACGAACGCCTTGCCTTCGGCAATCAGCTTTTCCGCGTAATCGTAAATGATTTCGAAAAAGTCGGATGCGTACACCTCTTTGTCCCACGAATAGCCAAGCCAATGAATATCGCTGCGGATCGCGTCTACGAACTCCGTCTTTTCCTTGGTGGGGTTGGTGTCGTCGAAGAACAGATTGCACGTGCCGCCGTACTTTTTCGCCGTACCGAAATTGACGAACATACTCTTGGCGTGCCCGATATGAAGATAGCCGTTGGGTTCGGGCGGGAAGCGGGTCTTGATTTTTTCCGCCCTTCCTTCCGCCAGATCGGTCTCTACGATTTGCTCGATAAAATTCTGCGCTTCTGCCATTTTTCGTCCTCCGCGGATTGCGCCCGCCGTAAAATTCCTCTTTATTATAGCACGCTTTTTTAAAAAAAGATACCGTTTACAAGGTTTTTTTTCGATGTCGTCTCCTTTCCGCAACGATGCTTTGAAAATATTTCGGCGTAACCACGGATTATTTATCGGGCGTAACCGACTGAACGCTTGACGAACCCGATAAAAAAGAATAAAATATCGGTAATACTTATGGGAGTCAGAAAATGGAAAAAAGAGCGGTAACAATGGAAAAGCTCGTCGCGCTTTGCAAGGCGCGGGGCATTATCTTCCCCGGCAGCGAAATTTACGGCGGCATGGGCAATACGTGGGACTACGGCCCCGTGGGCGTGGAAATCAAAAACAATATCAAACGCGCCTGGTGGAAGCGCTTCGTGCAGGAAAGCGACAACTCCTTCGGCGTGGACGCGGCGATCCTGATGAACTCGCGCGTGTGGGAGGCGAGCGGACACACCACGTCCTTCTCCGACCCCAAAATGGACTGCAAGCAGTGCAAAACACGCCACCGCGCCGACAACCTCATCGAGGCGCACTCTAAGGGCGCGGTCAACGCCGACGTGATGTCCAACGAGGATATGGAAGCGTATATTCGGGAGCACAAGGTGCACTGCCCCAACTGCGGCGGGTTCGACTGGACGCCGATCCGCACTTTCAACCTGATGTTCGAAACCTCGCGCGGCGTTACCGACGAGAGCCAGAATAAAATATATTTGCGTCCCGAAACGGCACAGGGCGAATTCGTCAACTTTTTAAACGTACAGCGCACGACGCGCGCCAAGGTACCCTTCGGCATTGCGCAGATCGGCAAGGCGTTCCGCAACGAAATCACCCCCGGCAACTTTATTTTCCGCACCATCGAGTTCGAGCAAATGGAACACCAATGGTTCTGCAAGGATGGCACGGACGCGGAATTTTACGCGCAGTTTAAGGAAAAAGCGTTCACCTTCCTTGTGGATTTGGGCTTCAAGAAAGAACATTTGCGTTTTCACGACCACGACAAGCTTGCGCACTACGCCAAGGCGGCGTGCGATATTCAGTACCTCTATCCCATGGGCTGGCAGGAGCTGAACGGCATTCACAACCGCACCGATTACGACTTGTCCCGCCATCAGGAATATTCGGGCAAGACGATGACTTATATCGATCCCGTGAACGGCGAACGGTTTATCCCCTACGTTATCGAGTATTCCATCGGCGCGGACAGACTGATGCTCGCCGTGCTTTCGGAGGCGTACGACGAGGAGCCGCTCGAGGGCGGCGATGTAAGAAACGTGCTGCGCTTCCACCCCGCGATCGCCGCGTACAAGGCTGCGGTGCTTCCCCTGCAAAAGAACCTCTCCCCGCAGGCGAAAGAGTTGCTTGCAACGCTGAAAAAATACTTTTCGGTTACCTACGACGAAGCGGGTTCGATCGGAAAACGTTACCGCCGTCAGGACGAAATCGGCACCCCCTTCTGCATTACCGCAGACTTCGACACGGTGGAAAACGGTACGTTCACGGTGCGCGACCGCGACACCATGTCGCAGATCCGCCTCGACGCGAACGGCATTATCGCCTTCCTTACCGAAAAAACGGCGTTTTAAAAAACAGCTCCAACCCGCCGGTTTATGCGATACAACCGAACGAAAAAACAAAACCGCCCGAAGGCGGTTTTTTCGTTGTTTCAAACGGTCAAAGATAAAATTTAATTTCGTAAGTCCCGCTGCAATCGCAGTCGCATTTTACCAGCACGCAATCGCAGTCGGGCGACGCGCCCGTCGAGAACGGGTAAGCGTCTTGGTTTCGCTTCAAAATTTCAAAGCCGGCTTCTTTGCCGTTTACTGTAACCCTGGTTACGTTTTCGCCGCAGGAAAGATGATATTTCAGCGCGATCTTGCGCGAAGCAAAGCACTTTTCTCCCGCAAACTTCCCTTGCGAAGCGTCGAGCTTCACAATATACGCGTTGCATTCCTTGCAGTACTCCGCCCCGAACGCGCTCTTGCGATATTCGCCCTTCTTGTACGCCGTCGTTTCGGTGTCGTCCTCGTACAGATATCCGCAGTCCGTCGCCTCCTTGCAAGGGTAAAAGTCGTACACGAGCTCGTTCCACTGCTGCTCCTTGGTGTTCTTCGCCTCGCGCGCAATGGGAAGCAGCGCGCCCGAGCGCACGAACAGCGGCATTTCGCGCAGGGCGTACGTGCGTTGAATCGCTCTGCCCCCCTCGTATACCTTGCCGTCGAACACGTCCAGCCATTTGCCTTCGGGCAGATACACTTCCTTCTCTTCGCCCTTTTCCGTTTGCGCCTTTGCGTAGCGGAGCGTGCATTCCGCCTCGCCGCCTGCCTGAAAGTAATCCACTCGCAACTCGTGCTCGCCTGCGGAGTACGTGCCGAGCGAATGATTAACGGTTCCGTGCGTGGCTTCGTCCTGCAGCACCTTTTTTCCGTCCACCCAAGCCGTTGCGCCGTCGTCCGTGCACAGAATGAGCTCCGCGCTTTCGTCCAGCTTGATTTTAGCGGTAAAGCGCGCGGAAAAGTCGTACACGGGCACTCCTTTCTCGGGGGCGACGTTGTCGCAAAACAGATTCAGCCTATCGTATTTCGCCGTTGCAAGCGGCGCACCCTTCCACGCTCTTCCGTCAAAATAGGTCGCCTCGACGGGCGCGACGAAGCGCTCCTTCTCCAAAATTTCGGGCATCGTTCCCGCAACGGGCGCAACGAGAATATTATTCCCGAGCATGTATTCGTCCGTGCATTTCAGCGCGCGTTCGTCGTTCGGGTATTCGTAACCGAGCGACTTGAAAATCGGCTCGCCCGTGAGATAATTTTCGTAAGCGTTCTTGTAAATCACGGGAAGCAAGCGGTAACGCATAAGATTGTATTGCTTAACGATTTCAAACGTTTCCTCGTCGTACGTCCACGGCTCGCGCGAACGCTTAACCGTATTCGTGCAATGCGGGCGGAACACGGGAGAGAACACGCCGAATTGCATCCAGCGGATAAACGTTTTCTTGTCGGGGTTGCCCGTGTGCCCGCCGCAGTCGGCGTTGATATACGCGATGCCGCTGTTTCCGCCGCGGATAAGGCTTTCCACCTCCTGCGCAATGGCGTAGTTTTCACTGCCGATATCTCCCGTCCACTGAATGGAGAAGCGGTGGCTCGCGCTCGATTCGATACTCTTGTACGCGCCGTTCAGCACGTTGTCCACATTGCCCATAATCACGGGACGGCGGTAAACCTCGCGGCTTCCCGCCTGTTTTTGCCAATGATGACGGGTTATATCCTCGAACAGATACAACCCGAACGTTTCGGGATTGATATTCTCCGTCGGGCTTTTCAGCTTGGTATGCCAGTTTCTGTCGTACCACCAAATATCCAGCCCCATGTCCAAAATGGATGTCAGCTTCTCCTCGCGGTACTTCACCTCTTCGGGCGCAAGCAGATTCTTGGCTCCCTCCACGGGTTCGGGGTGATCGTTAAAGGTGATCTCCACACCGTGCCCGTGCGCGAAACGCAAAAATCTCGCCATATCGGGAAACAGCTTCAAATCCACGTCGTAGCCGATGCCCCTGTCGCTCGCCGCGCGCCAGTCGGTGTCGATCACCATGTTGTCGAGCGGCACGCCCCGCTTTTCGTAATCGAGAATCAGCTGCATCGCGCTGTTTTCGTCATAGACGAAATATTTGGAATTCCAGCTGCCGAGCGTAGAAAGGCGCACGAGCTCGCTCCTGCCCGTAAGCTCTACGTAAAGGCGGCGCAGCTTTTTGAAATCGCCCCCGCACAGAAACAGATACACGTCCTCGGCGTTCTCTTCGATAAAGTACCCGCTGTCGGGAACATTTCCGCGGTAGGAATATCCCCCCTCGGGCAGGACGATACGGGGCGTATCGGCGAGGGCGAACGCGTCGGGCGTTACGTCGAGCGCGGGCAGCTCCCCGCTGTTCTTTAACGGTGCGTATTCGTATACCGTTTTACCTTTTTTGGCAAGCGTTACACCCGTTAAGCTCTCCGCGCCCTCCGGCACGGCAAGGGTATATTCGCCGATCGCGACGGTATTTCCCCGCGCCTCGGCGCTCACCTCCCTGTCGCGGAAGGAAATCTTATTCGGGATGAAAAAGGTGTTTGCATCGGAGAATCTTCCGTGATTCCCGCGCTCGATGCGCACGAGGTCGTTACACAGTACCTGTACGCGTACATTTCCGAAAATAAATTGTTTCATAATATCGCTCCCTTAAAAATCATAATAACAGAATAAAGCATCCGCCCTGCACCGAGCGCGCGCGGAAGTGTAAATATTTTCCGCTGACCGTATCGAACCAATCGCCGAACGGCACGCGGTCAGGCGAATTTTTCAGGAAATAATCGAGCGCGGATATGATTTTTTTACGCTTTTCGCTATCGTCCGTCAGACTTGCCGCCCAGACAAGCCAATCGCTCTTGGTATACGTTTCGCGGTTGTCGAGCGGCGTGCCGAAGGCGTTCTGCCGTTCGAGATAACAATCGACCTCGCTTTCGAGCAAATTTCGGGGAAACAACCCCAACTTGAAAATTTTATCGAACGCCAGATTGTACTTTAACGAGAAGGTGTCCGCATCCGAATCCCACGTGATGGGCGTATGTACGAACCGCTTGCCGAATGCGGTGATTTCTCCCGCAAACAGCTCTGCCGTCTTGCGGAATTTCTGCCCGTCGATCCCGCAAGCCGTCAACAGCTCCGCGTACGCGGCAATGCCCACCGTCGCCTTGATCGCAAGGTTCAAATTATTTTTCAGGTGTCCTGCGAAGTCGTCGGTGCAAAGCTGGTTGTCGGGCTTTAAACCGAACTTTACAAGGTACTCCACCCACTTTTTGGCAAGCGCAAGATGCTCGCGGAAAAAGGACAGGTCGCCGTCGCGGCGGTAGCAAGCAAGGAACATGACGAGCATATTCGCGCACTCCTCCACAGGCATCTGATCGTTGAAATCGTATGCTTCGAAACTTTCGGGCAGCGCGTAGAAAGGAAAATGCGTCTGGCGGAAGCCTTCTTTATTCAGATTGACATTCCCTTTCTTTAACCCGTACACCTGTCCGCAGCAGGCAGGATAGGTGCCCGCGTCGTGCGGGGCGAAGTCGTACGTCCAGATCGGCATATCCGCAAATTTGAGAACGGGGCGCATCATGCCCTTGACGAGCTCGGGATTGTACAAAAGGTAGAGGGGCATGGACGGATAGCTTACGTCCACCGTGGCGATACAGCCGTTGGAGCAGTTCTCCTTCGATAAGAAAAGGAGTTTGCCGTCCCCGTCCTTTGCGAGCTTGTGCGCCGCAACGCTCTGGCGAAGAGAGGCATACAGCACGTTCACGTACTCCTTGCCGTATTTCTCCGCCCGAACGACAAGTTCCTTGTCGTACGCCTGCAGCTTTTTGTTGATTTCTTCCCTCTGCGCGTGAGTTTCGGAAAGCGCGTCGAAAATCGTTTTGCCGTCGAAATAGTAGCCCTTCAAATAGGTGCCGAAATAGTCGATCGCAACCGTTTCGTCGAAGCCGAGCATCACCGCGCCCTTCTTTTGCGTATTCAGCGAGGCAAGGTATTTCTCTTCGCCCGCGCCCGCAAATTCCGTGAATCCACCCGCAAGATACGCCGCCACCTCTTTCTCGTCGGATAGCTGTGCCCGCTCGCCCGAAAGGTACCAGTACCCCCAATCGGCGCCGATCGCGTCGTCGTTATTGGAGAGCGGCAGTTGGCGCGCCAGCCCGAAAAACGCCGTTTCAAAGCCCTTTAAACCGACCTTTCCGCCGCGTACGCGTTTATCCTCGTTGACCGCGTTATATGCAACGCTGCGGTTGATAAAGAGCGAAATTTCCGCGTCGTCCGCGCCCGAAATTTCATACTCCATATAGCAAACGGGGCGGGAAAGCACCGTTAAATCGTTCGGGAGCAGGGGCGATACGAAGCGCAGCTTCAACTCGGCATTGCCCGCCCGAAAAGCGTAATCGGTGGAGAACGCGGTTACGGAAAGCGAAGTTTGTTCCGCTTTTTGCACGCCGCAACTAAAAAAGTCGGCGGCGTTCCCCATAAAACAGTACGTTTTTCCTTCCGTCTTTAAAAAGCCGTACAGTTTTTTGGTCTCGCCCCACCAACTCGTGAGATTCCCTTCATTCAGTTGTTCCGCATTTGCCCATAGCGAAAAATTCGGATCTTTCACGAAGAGAGGATATGCCGGTAAAATTCTTTGCATGATTAATATACCAACCTTGAATGATTTGTTTTTTCCCCGTTCTTCTATCAAAAACCCCGTCCGTTACAGAACGGGGCACATTCTTTATTCGCAGCTTATTCGGTTTTGATTTTGGCAAGCAGCGCGGGATTTCCGATTGCCCTGCCGCCGCCTAAGACGATCGCCATCTGCGCGTCAAGCGCCGTATGCGTTTCCATTTGCAGTTTTTCGCCCACGTAGTCGGCAAAACCCGCTAAATTCGTAACGCCGCCCGAAAGATAGATGCCGTTTTTGCACATTGCCGCAGACACCTCCGCAGGGAGCTTTTTCAGCACCAGATCGGCGTATTCGATAATCTTATCCACGTACACCCGCACGGGGAAGAGTATATCCGCCGAAGAAACGGACACCGAACGGGGACGGCCGGTGGTAACGTCCCGCCCGTTGACGATGGTGCTGCGGGCGTCGTTGTCCGCAAGGCTTCCCACGGTATTTTTCAGCTTCTCGCTCGTAAGCGAGCCGATTTTTAAATTAAACGTTTCGGCGACGTGGTCGATAATGTGGATGTCGATATTGTTGCCGCCGACGTTCATCGTAATTCCCGCGATCGTTCCGTCCAGCGAAAAGGCGGCGACGCTCGTCTTGCCCGCGCCGACGTCGATGGAAAACACGGGGTTGGAATCGGAGAGAGGCACGTCCTGCCCGAGCACGGAGAGAAAGGGCGCTTCGGCGAAATGCACGCGGGACACGCCCGCCGACTTTGCCACGCGGCAGTACTTTTCGCGCGAGGCGGCGTCGCAGCCCGTAGGCACGCAGAAGAGCGCTTCCACGCTGCGCTTGGCTACCTTTGCCAAAAAATATTCGAGCAGCGCCGCAGCGCGCGTTTCGTTAACGATTTCCCCCTCCCAGACGGGGAAGGATACGTCGGTCAGCTCGGGCGTTTTGCCCAACAGCCGCTTTGCTTCGTCTCCGAACGCGCGGATTTCGCCCGTGTCCTTCTGCACGGTAACGCACGTCGCCTCCGAAAGCACGATGCCGCTTCCCACCCGATATATTTTCGTAACCGCCGTTCCGAAATCAATTGCAAGTTTAATCATAGCTCTTCCGATACCTTCCGAAACAATTCTTTCGTAAGCTCCACGGGAAGCCCCACCACGTTGGAATAACTCCCCTCGATTTTTTCTACGAGTCCGCCGTCCTGTATCCCGTATGCGCCCGCTTTGCCGAACGGCAGCCCGCTTGCGACGTAGGCTTCGATCGCTTCGTCGTTCAGCTGCAAAAAGGAGACCTTCGTTTCGTCCGTGCCTTCCGCCGCCGCCCCCTCGCGCATCAGGCATACGCCCGTAAATACGGAATGCGTTTTCCCGCTTAAAAGACGCAGCATCCGTTTTGCGTCCTCCGCATCCTTGGGTTTTCCGAAAATTTCCCCGTTCAGACATACGACCGTGTCCGCGCCCAGAACGAGGCAGTCGGGATGCTTTAAAAATACGTCGAGCGCCTTCCCCCGGGCAAACGCAAGCGCCGTTTCCCGTGCGGAAAGTCCGACCGCCCGCTCCTCGAAAGAGGAGGGCTCGACTTCAAACTCCGTGATTTGGGCAAGCAACTGTCTGCGCCGCGGCGACGCGCTTGCAAGCAAAACTTTCATTAAAGAATTTCGAGGTTTTTGCGGAACGCGCGCTTGAACTCGCTGTTCGTCTGCATAGCCTGTCTGATTTCCAGCGTAGCGTCGCCCGCGACTTCCGTTTTCATGATAACGCTGTCGCCCAGAACGTCGCAGTTCAAGCCCGTAACCATACCGAGCCCGCTTCTGTCGAGACATTCGGCAATGCGAAGCAACACGCCGAGCTTACGCACGACATCAAGATCCTCTTCGCTAACGATATCGCGGTACTTCGCCCACTCTGCCGCGGGAATATCTTCCTTCTTGTAGCAGCCCGCGACAAACGCCGCCAAGACGATTTCGCGGTGCGTTGCGCCGTAAATGGCGGAATTTAGAATCATATAGCGGCTGTGCTGCGCGCACTCGTAATGGCGGATATGCTTGCCGCAGTCGTGCAGGCTTGCCGCGATCTTTAAAATTTTCAGGTAAAGACGGGGGAACTTATGCAGTACGCGCAGCTGCTTGAACAGCTGGATGGAGAGGTGCACCACGTGCTCGACATGCTTCTGGTCGCACCCGTAATATTTGACAAGGGTGTTCAGCGAATAGGTCAGCACGTCGGAGAGCGGACGCTCCACCGTCATGGGCACCGCCTGATTGAACATAATGCCTTCACGCAGTCCCGATCCGCCCACGGTGAAAGACTCGATATTCAGATACTTGGTAAACGCACGAATGATCGCAAGCGCGGCAGGCATGATGTCGGCGCGTGCGGGCGAAAGTCCGCGGATACGCATACGCTTTTCCACGTCGAGCTCGCGCACCGTTTCGTAAACGCTGTTGAAATCCTCCGTGGCAAACTGGTAGTTGTGCACGGTATTCATCGGATATTTTCTGATGATGCGGTTGATTTTATAGAGGTTACGGAAGGAACCGCCCACGCCGATCATCTGCGTGTCCGGATCGACCTCCTGCAGCCACTCTATTTTCTTGAACTGCTCGGTAAAAAATTCCTCGATGCGCTCCGTTTGCAGACGGGGCGTGCCGTCGTACTTAAACAAATCGGTTAAGGTAACCGCGCCGAATGCAAGCGTGGCATAATTGAGAATGGTGCGGCGGTTATAATATACGATTTTCGTACTCCCGCCGCCGATTTCGAGAATGATCCCTTTGGGGATATCCATGGAGTTGATGACGCCGCGGTAGACGAGCGTGGACTCCTCCTCTTCGGAGAGCACGTCCACCTTGATCCCGCAGGTCGCCTGAATTTCATCGAGAAAGGAACGTTGGTTTTTCGCACGCCGCACCGCCGCCGTGGCAACGGCGATAATGCGCCCCACTTCGCTCGCGTCGCACAGTCTCTTGAACATTTTCAGCGTGCGGATCGTTTCCGCAATGCGTTGCGGCTTTAAAAACCCGTCCCTGTCCATGTCCTGACCGAGACGAACACTCTCCTTCATTTCATCCTCCACCATAAAATGGTCGTCGAAAAGCTTGACGATCACAAGCCTTGCGGAGTTGGAACCCAAGTCGATGATTCCGATTTTTTCCATATTTATCACGTCCTTATGCAGCAATTACGAATCCGAATACGCCCTGTCTGAACGGGCGGACAGGCGGAGGATTTTCAAATCCTCCCCCAATTTTAACATTTTGTTCTATTTTAACATAAGGAAACCGTTTTGTCTATACCCTTTTGGAAAAAAGATAGAAATTTTTTGAGTTTTTTTTAAATTTTTGGAATGTTTTTCGTGCATTTTGCATAGCCGGCATTCTCTTTTTTGCGGAACGCCGAAGCAAACTGAAAAAAGGAGAGCACGGTCAAAAACAGTCCGAACCCTTTCGACAGCGCTTCCTCGGGCAGAAACGCCGCCAGCACCGCAAAGAGCAGCGAAAAAGCGATCGCGGGGAGGATCAATGGCAGCAGCCCCTCCTTTTGCAATAAGCCGTTTTCGGCGTGCACGCCGAGCGCGATGAGCGACATGGGCAGAAAGGATATGAGGTTGACCCCCTGCGCCGCGCTCTGCGACACCCCGCACGCCACGGTGAGCAACGGAATCAGCACCGTGCCGCCGCCCATACCCATACCGCCGAGCAATCCGCCCAGAAACCCGCAGAGGAGGAAAATTAAAAAGGACATTAAAAAATCATCCTCAGTCCCGCGGCAAGCATAAACGCCGCAAAAATTGCCGTTACGATTTTCGCGGGAATGCGCGCAAGCAGCTTTGCGCCCAAGAATCCGCCCGCCGCAACGCCGACGGCGCACGGAAGAAGCACGCCCCACGGCACAAGCCCGAACGCGAGATATACGACGCCGCTGATAATGCTTGCCGGCAAAATGACGGCGATTGCCGTGGCGTGCGCCCGCCTTGCGGGGAAATGCGCCGCCCGCTCCAAAAACGGAACGGCGATCATGCCGCCTCCGCCGCCGAACAGCCCGTTCGCCGCGCCCGTCAGCGCCCCGCCCGTGAGATATGCGTACGTTTTCGGTTTCACTATTTTCTCTCCTCTTTCATTTTTCGCTTCGATTGCGCGTTATTTTTCCTTTCGGTACGATAAGTTTGTGTCTATTGGATAAAAATTTTTCCCAATCGGCGCGATTTTGCTTGAAATTGCTTGCCTAACTTCGCGTTTTATATTAAAATAGAGAATATCGCGGAAAAAATCGGGACAGGCTCCGCACGCTTTTTTTAGCCTGAACCCCAAAAAAGGATAGCAAATATGAAAGACGGAAAATGGAAAAAACTGCTTGCGACCACGTTAGGCGTAGGAATGGCGGCAGCCCTCTCGCTGGGAATTTTTACGGCGTGCACGGACACCTCCAAGGATGACGAGGACGAAGACGCCCCCGCCGCCAAGACGGATACGCAGCTCATTAAAAACGGGGATTTCGAATTTTACTCGGAATCCACGAAGGAGAAGGACGACCTGCGCGCGATTTTAAACACGCCCACCAGCTGGTCGTTTACTTCCGGCTCCCCTTCCTCGGACACGCGCTCGGGACTTATCAACGTCGGCGACGACTATTGGGATTACTTCACCAAGGAGGGATATCACTTTACCTCCGTCAGCGACGCGTACGCGAATTGGAAGGACGAGCGGGTAACCGTTTACGACCGTCTGAAATTCCTCGACGAGTTCGACGACGAAATCGACGATTTGTCCTCTTCCTCCAACGAAAAAAAGCTGTTTAACGAATACAACTACTCCGTCGACTACGAGGACGTGCAATACCTGCGCGAGGAGCTCGACGGAAAGATACTGCTCCACGACGACGCGAAGCAGCGCGAGGACAAAGAGACGGGCATTCTTATGATCCACAACCGCCGCACCTCCGACAACGTTCTCGGCACGGCGCAGAGCTATTCCTCCTCCACGACGGTTACCCTGCAGGCGGGCACCGCGGCAAAGGTCAGCGTCTGGGTAAAGACGGCGCGGCTCGAGCACTACTACGCCGCTACGGGCGAGGACAAGAAGGAGCCTGTGGAACGGCGCGCAGGCGCCTACATCGGCGTTACCCACACGGTGGGCGGCACGACGATGGACCAGATGCAGATCAAGAACATCAATACCGCCCAAACGAATCCCGACAATACCGACAACGGTTGGGAGCAGTATACCGTGTATCTGCGTGCCAACACCTACGCCACCAGCAGCTTCCGCATCGTGCTCGGACTGGGTATGGGCTCTTCGGACAACCGCTACGAGGCGGTAAACGGCTACGCCTTCTTCGACGACCTGAAATGCGAAATCATTTCGAACAAAGATTATGCCAACGCACAATCCGACGTGGAATGCGACTACGACAACGCCGCGAACGACAAAAAGTTCGACGCTACCGAGAACCCTACGCAGAGAACGTTTAAGCTCGATATGTTCGCCCCGCTCGACGGCAGCGAAGATTTGTTCTTTAAGAATTTCAACGAAACGGACGACGTTTACCTTACCAAGGAAACCTCGGGCAGCAAGACGTACAATTCCTCGAATATCGACGCCGGTCTTTCCGACGACAGAACGGCGGGCGCGAATATCGCAACACAGACGACGCTTGCGGAATTAAAGGGTCGTGCAGACGGAAACAAATACCTTGCCGAGATCCTCAAATCCGACTTCGGGAACTACGCTTACGGAGATTCCAAGCTCGTATTCCTGCTTTCGTCCAACGGCGCGGCGTACACCGCACGCCTTGCGGACATTCAGCTTGCAGCGGGAGAGCGGCTACTCCTCTCCTTCTGGGTGAAAACGAGCAAGATCATGACGGGTCGCACCGGCGCAGGCGCAACCCTCGTAGACGGCGAAAACAAGACGGCGATCAGCCCCTTCGACACGACGACGCTTGCGGGCGTGGATATCGACGACGAGCGCACGGACATCAACCACGGCTGGACGCAGTGCTTCTTCTTCGTGAGCAACGATACGGACACGGACAAGACCTTCCACCTCGAGCTCACTTACGGACCGACGACCATCGTGGGCACCGACCGCTACGACTACGGTCAGGGCTATGCGGCGTTCGCCAACTTCGACGCAAAGAAGCTGACGAAAACCGAGCTTTCCTACGCCTCGACGGGCGACAGAGCGGTAAGCGTTTCCCTCACGGGCAGAGTTGCCGACACCACGGAGTTCGACACCGTTTCCGCCGCTTCCGATATTAAATCGGGGCTCGCTCTTCCCGCAAACTTCACGGGTATCGTCGCGGGCAGCAAAAACATCGTTTCCGACGGCGTTGACAACTACGTTCCCGAAAACGTTTATACGGGTCTTTTGAATTCGCAGTACGCGAAGGATTACCTCGAAAACGAAAACAACGCCGCTTGGATCGATCGTCTCGGCGCGTCTGCCCCCGCTACCGTAACCGAAGATTCCGCCAAGGAATGGTGGAACTCCGTGTTCGGCGACACGAAAGTTGCGGGCGCGGCGGCGCGTCAGCCTCTCGTTATCGCAAACGTCGGCGATGCGGCTCCCGCCTACGGATACTTTGCCAAGACGGCTACCGTTTCGGCAAATTCCTATCAGAAGATCTCCATGCGCGTTAAGTTGTCGCAGAACGCCAAAGCGTATATCTATCTGACGGACGCTTCCGACGTTACCAAAGGTTACGACAGAACTCTTTCGGCGGACGCGCCCAAAGTTACCTACTGGTATGACGACGACGGCAATATCTGCTCGAAAGATCCTTCCGAGAAGGATTCCGAGATCCTCTACTATCTCGCGGACAACGGACTGTACACCAACGCGAAGGAAAACGACGGGAAATACTACGCCAACCTGCATAACTATACGGAAGAGAACGGCAACCTCGTAACGAAGGAGGGCACCACGGCGTTCTACGGACACGAGGGCAAATATTACGCCTACTACAACGAGGACAAAAACGAACATTCGCAGGTCGTGGAAAACCTGCCCGCGAACATCGCCCGCTACAATTACACCAATAAAGACTTTACGCAGGGCGCGTTCACCTCGGTGATCGAAATCGACGGCGCGGGCAACGAGGGCCGCTGGATAGACGTTGCGTTCTACGTGCACACGGGCAACGAAGCCAAGACCTACCGCCTTGAGGTGTTTGCGGGATCGCGTTACAACGATGAAACGGGGCTCCCCGCCAACTCGTACGCGTTCTTCGACCGCTACGTTTCCGAATCGACCTCCAACTACGACGCGGTCCTGTCCGAAGCCGTAACCAATCTGAAAGAGAAAAATAACGTCGCTCCCGACGAAAATCTCGGCGAAGACGTCGCTCTTTATTACACGTTCACCTTCTACGACAGCGCTTCCTACACGCGTTACGACGCAACGCTCGACGAGGACGAATTGGGCAATCCCTACGGCTCGTACAAGCAAAGCTCGCACGAAGAACAGCTGATTGCGCTCAAATATTCCGACGGCGGCGATTTGACGGGCGCGCCCGTCAGCGCGCTCTTCCTCGACTATGCGGCAACGGAGGTTACCGTGGAGCAGGACGATCTCGGAAACAACAACGACGACGATTCGGACGACGAAGACAGCAAGGAGCCGCTTTCGACGGGCGACATTCTGCTCATCGTATCCTCTTCGTTGCTCGGCGTCGTGCTCATCTTCGCCATCGTCGCGATCGTGGTAAAACGGGTTCTGGCGAAACGCAAGAAGTCGGTAAAGGTTCGCTCCCGCGGCGCGGCGCGTGCGAGAAAGAATTTGCAAGTTACAAAGGATGACGAAGACCCCTCCGACGAGAAATAAAAGCAACAGAATATAACGGCAACAGAAATGGTGTTTGTTACAGGGATTTTTCGTTGACAAACAAATAGCCCGCTATCTTCGCAAGCGAAGTACAGCGGGCTATATTTTTTTAACGTTTAGAACGATAAATGGAAATTTATAATGCTTGCTCCATAGTTAAACTTTGTACAGACATACCCAACGACTGATAAAATTTTAATGCCCCTGCATTAAAGTTCCACACTTTTAATTCCGCAGACGTTGCTCCTTGTTCTTTGGCACGTTTAGCACCTTCTTGGTAAACGGCAGTTCCAATGCCTCTGCGACGATAATTTGTATCCACAACAATATTTTCAAAATACGCATAAGTGCGTGGAGCTTGTACTTTATACGTAGATTGTCTGATTTGTACAATTGCAAAACCGACAATTTTATCGTTAACTTCGGCTCCAAGCATTATCTTATTGTTGTCGGATAGCGACGCTTCAAAGTCCCACGCCTTTGGCGTATTCGGTTTTTCTATTTTTCTGAATAAATCAGGGCGCTGTTCCATTTCCGAGTTGTGCAACTGCATAAAAAGATTATTTACGTCGTCAAAATCATCTAATTCGAGATTGCGTATTACCATTTATATTCTCCGTTAAATTGAAATTTATCTTACTTTCTTTTAGAATATTTTTCCTTTGCGTACTCATAAGCTTCTTGAATTAACGGCTTTAATCTTTCAAAGGTAGTATCGGACGGATTGAGCGCACACACCCAACTCATCCAAGCGTAAACGGGGTGCGGTAGTATTTTATCCGTTTGCGTGAAGTCATACGGCATATCTACAATCCCGCCTTTTGACGGACGCGCAGGAACAGTACCGAACATATTTATAAAAGTATTTTTACGAACACCTATATTTAAACGATAAATATTCTCTCTATTCAAATCCGAACCTTTATCGTTATCGCCGTCTTTTTCTTTGACAGTCAAAATATAAATTCCACGTTTAAGCGTGTTATTCGGATTATAGAAAATTCCGCTTTCGCCCCAACTGCTTACCAAAACCGTATCCGGCAAATTATCAAGGCAGTATTTGAGTATTTCGTTAGGTTGCATTTTATATCTTCCTTGTATCAATTACTGTTTATCTTAGAATGATTATATCAAAACGAAATAAAATTACGTTTTGAGCTGAATGCAAAAATGACGGAATTGCGCGACCGCGCTAAAAACATTTTTTAAAAGAACGAAGGAAATTTTTCATGCAGCGCGTCGGAAAGCGCGCCGAGCGTTTCGGGCGCGAGCGTCTCGCCGCGGGCATTCGGCACGATACCCGCCGCCGACATTATTTCCCTTGCCTCCTCCCGCGTTATGCGAAAGGTGTTGACGAGATTGTTTTCCAGCGTCTTGCGCCTGCTTGCGAACGCGCAGCGCACGGCTGCGCGATACGCCTTTTCGCTCTTCACCGCAAATCCGCCCTTCGTAAAATCCACCCTGACCACGGCGGAATCGACGTTGGGACGGGGCGTAAACATCGCGGCGGAAACGCAGCGCGTGATTTCCGCGCTCCCCCGCCGCGCAATCGCCGCAGTAACCGCACCGTAATCCGCCGTCCCCTCGCGCGCCGCGAACCGCCGCGCCACCTCCTCCTGCACCATCACGGTAACCGACCTGCACCGCGCTCCTTCGTTTACGAACTTCATTACAAGCGGCGTGGTAATATAATAGGGCAGGTTGGCAACGACGATATAATCGCCCAGCCCGCGTTCGAGCTCGGTCAGATCCTCGCGTTCGAAATCGCGGAACACGATCTCCGCATTGTCCAGCCCCGCCAGCGTTTCCTCGAGCACGGGTTGCAGCGACCTGTCGATTTCATAGGAAACGACCCGCTTCGCCCTCTCCGCCAGCGCTCGAGTGAGCGCACCCGCGCCCGCGCCGATTTCGAGCACGGTCGAATTTTTGTCTACCTCCGCGTCTGCAACGATCGCCGAAAGCAAATTTTTATCGCTGATAAAATTTTGCCCGAATTTCTTTTTAAAAGAAAACCCGTGTTTGTACAATATTTCGTTCATATTAGCTCCTTAACGCTCGTTTTCAGACATGATTCCGCCGCAACAGAATAACGAAGCTTCTTGCATACTTTCCCGCAAAGCGCCCATACTGCCGTTGCAAAGGAAACTTTGCCGCTAAAGAACAAGAGGTTCGCGAACGGTTCCCATACCGTTTGCGAACCTCCGACTTTTTTATTCGATCAGTTCCCTGACGCGAAGCGGGATTCCGACCCCGTCCGCAATTTTGCGGCACGCCGCCACCGCCTCCGCTCCGATACAGTCCACCACCGAAAACCAAGCGTTTAAACCCGCTGCCTTTGCGGCTTTTCCGAAGTCCGCAACGGCTTCGAATGCGTTTTTGATTTGCGGGCGGCACAGCGCGGTATACGCCGTCGCCTCGGGAGCATTCAGAGAAATATTCACCCCGTCCAACTTGCCGACGAGCTCGGGCGCGATATTCCTGCCGTTGATCACGCTGCCGTGCCCGTTGGTATTGAGGCGCGTTCTGCCGCCCTTTTCATGCACGTATTCGGCAATCTCCTTCAACTCGTTCAGGCGGTACGTCGGTTCTCCGTAGCCGCAGAACACCACTTCGCGGTACCTCGCCGCGTCGCCTATTTCGTCCGCGATCTGCCCGACCGTCGGCTCGCCGTTTTTCAGCCAAAGCCGATACCCCTCGTATTCCGCACTCAAATCGCGCACGCAAAAACGGCAGCGGTTGCTGCAACGGTTGGTAAGATTGATATATAGGTTTTCCCCGATGACATACGTATAGGTATCTTTCATAGTTTCCGGAACAGCGTATGCGCGTTGCGTTCGATCGCCGCGATCAAATCATCTTCCCGCTCGCCGCGGATATCCGCCAGCCTCTTTACGATGACGGGGATATTCGCCGGCGTATTTTTTTGTCCGCGGAAGGGAGAAAGGTACGGACTGTCCGTTTCGGACAAAATCCTGTCCTGCGGACAGAGCGCAACGCTTTCGACCGCCCGCCTTGCGTTTTTAAAGCAGACCACCCCGCCAAACGAAAAGTATGCGCCGAGCGCAAGAAAATCGTTCAGCAACTCCTTTCCGTACGAATAGCAATGCAGCAGAAAACCGTTTTGTACGAAAGACGGATGCTGCCGTAAAATCGTCAGCGTATCCTCTGCGGCGTCGCGGGAGTGGATCTGCACGGGCAATCCCAGCGCGTTCGCAAGCTCCAGCTGTGCGGTAAAAGCCTGCTTCTGCGCAGCTTTGTCCGTATCGGGGTAGTGGTAATCCAATCCGATTTCACCGATCGCAACGCACTTTTCATCCCGTGCAAGCGCCGCGACCGCGTCAAGCGTATGCTTGCCGAATCCCGCCGTTTCGGAAGGATGCACGCCGACTGTGAAATACGCACCCGTCCGCCCCGAACAAAAGTCGCGGTGCGCTTTGCTATGCGGAACGCTGTCGCCCGCCAGCACGACGGCGCGCACCCCCGCCGCCCGAATTTTCTCCCACTCGGCGGGAAAATCGTACCCCTCGTCCGCAAAGTGCGCGTGTATATCCAGATAACTCATCTCACGCTGCCGCCGCTTGCAATCGGCTTTTCGGGCGAAACGAGCGCAAGATTTCCGTCCTTATCCTCGGCGCAGAGAATCATGCCCTCCGACAGCACGCCCCGCAGCTTTACGGGTTTTAAGTTAGTTACGACGAGCACCTTTTTTCCCACCATTTCCTCGGGCGTGTAGTACTTGGCGATGCCCGAAACGACGGAACGCACCTCGTCTCCGATTTTTACCGTTTCGTGCAGCAGTTTGTCCGACTTTTCCACCCGCTCGCAGGCAATGACTTCGCCCACCTTGATTTCCACTTTCGCAAAGTCGTCGATCGTAATTTCCGTCGGCATATTCGTTTCCTCTTCCTTCTTTGCTTCTTTTTTGGCGCTTACGAGTTTTTCCACCTCGGCAAGCTCCTTTTTAACGTCGATCCTCGGGAAAAGCGGTGCGATCTTTTCGATCCCCGTTCCCGCCTTCAACCGCCCGAATTTCAGCGTATCGAACCCCGCGCTTTCGTCGCAGGAGAGCCCCTTTAAAACGATTTCGGGCGCACGCGTCAGGAAGGGCTTTAACAGCACCGCCGTCATGCGTACGCACTCTGCAAGACGGTACAGCACGCCGCCCAGCCGCCTGCGCTTGCTCTCGTCCTTGGCAAGGCTCCACGGTGCCGTCTCGTCGATATATTTATTCGCCCGAGCCACCAGCGCGAACACCGCCCCCAGCGCGTCGGGCGCGTTCAGCCGCGCCATCGCGTCCTTTACCTTTGCAAACGTTCCGTCCGCAAGCGAAATAAGCTCCTTATCCACCCCTTCGTCCGCATCCTGTTCGGGCAGCACGCCGCCGAAATACTGCGAAATCATCGCCGTGGTGCGCGAAACGAGATTGCCGAAGTCGTTGGCAAGATCGGCGTTGACGCGCATCAAAAAGCGTTCGTTGGTATATTCGCCGTCGCTGCCAAAGGGAATTTCACGCAGCAGAAAGTAACGCACCGCGTCCGCGCCGTAACGCTTGACAAGCTCGTACGGGTCGGTCAGATCCTTCTTTACCGCATCCTGCTTACTCTTGCTCAGCTTGTCGCCGCCGATCAGCAGCCATCCGTGCCCGTACACCTGTCTGGGCAAGGGCAGCCCCAACGCCATGAGAATGGCGGGCCAGATGATGGCGTGGAAGCGCACGATCTCTTTGCCTACGAGGTGCAGATCCGCTGCCCAATACTTTCGGAACAGCGTATCGTCCTCCGAGAGATACCCGAGCGCAGAGATATAGTTGGAAAGCGCGTCGATCCATACGTACGCGTAGTGTTTTTTATCGAAGGGAAGCTGCACGCCCCACTTTACCGTGGTTCGCGAAACGCATAAATCCTGCAGCCCCGGTTTGATGAAGTTGTTCACCATTTCGTTGACGCGGGACTTGGGCTGTAAAAATTCGGGATTGTCCCCGTACAGCTTTAAAATGCGGGGCGCATACTTGGAAAGACGGAAGAAATAACTCTCCTCCTTTTGCAGCGTTACCTCTCTGCCGCAGTCGGGGCACTTGCCGTCCTTCAGCTGCGCCACCGTCCACATGCTCTCGCAAGGGGTGCAATAATACCCCGCGTATTCGCTCTTATAAATATCTCCGCTGTCGTACAGCTTTTGATAGATGCGCTGTACACACTTCACGTGGTCCTCGTCCGTAGTGCGGATAAAGCGGTCGTAGGAAATATCGAGCAGCCTCCATACGTCTTTGAGCTCGGCGACAAGCGGATCCACGAAACCCTTGGGCGTAACGTTCTTTTTCGCCGCTTCCTTTTCCACCTTCTGCCCGTGCTCGTCGGTGCCCGTTAAAAAGTATACGTCCTCGCCCTGCATACGGTGAAAGCGCGCCAGCGCGTCGCAGATGACCGTGGTGTAGCAGTGCCCGATATGCCAGTTTCCGCTGGGATAATAAATAGGCGTTGTAATATAATATTTCATTTCACACTTTTCCTTTTGCTGAACAAGCAGCACCGTTTCGACCCGGAATCCGTACGACGCAAAAAGAAAAAGCCGTGAGTGCGACGGTCGTGAGGAGGCTTAACGGCAGAAATGAATCTCGCCTTGCCCTCTCTCGGCACGATAGAGAACGATACGCACTCGCTTTTCTTCCTTTTTGATTGCGAAAGATTCGATTGAAACTATTTTCTTTATTATACCTTATTTGCCGCCGAAAGTAAATTGATTTTTATTTTCGCGCGAAATAATCTTCTTCAAGAATGGCGCGGACGGCAATATCCGTCCACTCCCCCGTGGAAAGCAGTCGGAACGACTTGCGCTTCGTTCCCTCGTAACGAAGCCCGCATTTTTCCATCACCTTTCCCGACGCGGGATTTTCCGCCGCATGGCACGCCTCGATACGATGAAAGCCCACCTCTTCAAAGCAAAACCGTAATACTTCGCGGTACGCTTCCGTCATAATCCCCTTGCCCCAGAACCTGCGGCACAGGCAATAACCCGTGATGGCGCGCTCGTCGCACACGTCGACGAGCGAAATATCGCCGATCAATTCACCGCCGAGCGTGATTGCCCAGTGATAGCAATCCTCTTTTTTGTTCTCCTCTTCCCAAAGCGTCAAAAGAGCGTGCGTGTCCTCCATGCTGCGGTGCGGCGTCCAGGAAAGGAACTTGGTTACCTCGGGATCGCTCGCCCAATTTTCAAACATTGCCTCCGCGTCATCCCTCCGAAACGGACGTAGCACCAACCTCTCCGTCGTCAACACCTTGCTTCCCAAATGTTTCATAATATCCTCCTCGTTTATCATTCGACAATAAAAAAACGGCTTCCCCGCAGGAAAGCCGTTTTAAACGCAGTTTCGAATTTCCGTACGCAAAAATTACCGTATTCGATTTAATACAGCCGCCAGGGGATTACAATTTTGCATGACAAATTTTTTCATGCCCCCATTCTATCACAGAAGATACGCGTCTGTCAACGAAATTTAAGTATATTCCCCGGACGGGCTTCATAAAAAAGAATATGAACGCAATCTTTGCCCTCGTCTTTCTTGCATCCGCGTCGCTTTGCCTTGTGCTCGCCCCCGACGCGTTTCTGCCTGCCCTTCTCAAAGGCGGCGAAAAAGCCGTAACGCTTTCCGTCGCCCTGCTTGCCGTTTACTGCGTCTGGCTTGGCTTTTTTAAAGTGCTCGAGTCGAGCGGGCTTGCGGAAAAGCTCACGAAACGGCTGTTTCCTCTCTCAAAACGTATTTTTCGCTCGGACGACAAGGAAGCGCTGTTTGCCGCAACGTCCAACCTGACGGCAAACTTCCTCGGACTCCCCGGGGCGCCCACTCCCTTGGGCATCCGCGCCACGCAAAAGTTCTGCGAGGCGAAAAACGACTACGCCGCCGATATGCTGTTTGTGTTAAACGCCACAAGTTTACAGCTGCTACCCGTAACCGTTATCGCACTTCGGGCGTCGCTCGGCTCCGCAGCCCCCTACGATATTATTCTGCCCACGCTGGCGGCAACTTTAATTTCTACGCTGCTCGGCGCACTCCTCGTGCGGCTGACCGCACGGCGCAGGAACGCACGGCAAAAAATAAGACGGCGGAGGAATGCGTGAAATATCCAGCCCTTATTCTGCCCGTTCTGTTTCTTGCGGTATTTGTATACGCCTTCGTAAAAAAAGTAAAACTGTACGACTCTTTTACGGCGGGCGTCAAAGAGGCGATCCCCCTCGTCGTTTCGATTTTTCCCTATCTTGCCGCGATCTTAATGCTTTCGGAACTGTTCGAACAGAGCGGACTTTCCCGTATCTTAACGAACGCGCTCGCCCCCGCCTTCCGCTTCCTCGGCATTCCGCCCGAAATCGCCAAGCTCGTTTTAATGAAGCCCTTTTCGGGCAGCGGTTCGACAGCGCTTCTGTCCGAAATCATGGCGACTTACGGCGCGGACAGTTATATCGCCCGCTGTGCCTGCGTTGCCTACGGTTCGAGCGAAACGGTCTTCTATATTTCCGCAGTCTACTTTGCAGGCATCAAATACAAAAAACTTGCAAAACCCGTGTTAATTGCTTTGTTTGTAAATTTCATAACTGTCATTTTAGGGTGCTTATTTTGTCGATTTATGTGAACTTTAACACAAATAACATTTATTTAGGTTAAATATGATAAGTTGGAACAATAAATGTAACAAAAATTTAAATAAAAGATTTTTAAAATATTTCGGATAAAACGTTTGTGTTTTTATGGGATGCGTATTATAATAGAGGTACAAATTAAATCAGTTCATAATTTTTCCCCCTTATCATATGGAAATCCCTTCGGACTTGTTCCGAAGGGATTTCCGATTATCAGGCAAAATTCTTTGCCGCACGCCGCTCTTTTGAATCACACGAAACATAAAAAAGACGCCCGAAAGGGCGCTTCCCATAGGGAATTAAAAAACTAAATTATTAAGAGTTATACTTTCAAGCAAGGACAAAAGCTCTCGCACGATATGTTCGAGAGCTTTTTACTACAAACCTTTTAGAAAGATAAATTGAAATTTATATTACCTTAAAGTTAAATAGATTTTTGAACTCATTAAAGCAATCTTTGCATATCCATTGAGTTTGCCCCGTCTTTTCATATACAGTACAATAGCCTTCCGTATCGCAATCTTCAATGTTCAAATCGGTTATTTTTTGCCAACAGAACACACAATGTTCGTGGTCGTTAGTTTTCGTGGATACGAACTTTTTCAATGTAAATGTTGCTTCGTCCAAATATCCATCATATGTATCTATTCTCCAATCGTTTTCTATTTTCTTGACCATTTTTGTTCTCCGTTAAATTACTGTTTATCGTACAATTATTATATCACGTAAAATGAAAGAACGCAACCAATTGAATTTTGCGGAATATATAAAACATATCTATATCTCACTAGGCTACGAGTAGCCTAGTTCGTCCACGAAAAAAAGTACAGAAAAGGCACAGCTTAACGCTATGCCTAAATCTTTTTATTTGCGTTT